>MDTD01083245.1_pt1 | contig 15982 bp, 15 predicted proteins | sample 811221 | NCBI WGS metagenome assembly MDTD01 (sample SAMN05326646, study PRJNA326480) | marine metagenome | isolation source: seawater | place: Pacific Ocean: South West | collected 2011 | reverse complement strand
GCTGCTGCTGCTGCTGCTGCTGCTGCTGCTGCTGCTGCTGCTGCTGCTGCTGCTGCTGCTGCTGCTGCTGCTGCTGCTGCTGCTGGTCCTGCTGCTGCTGCTGCTGCTGCTGGTCCTGCTGCTGCTGCTGCTGATCCTGTTGCTGCTGCTGCTCAAGTTGCTCCTTCATCTGCTGGAGCTGCTTCATCAGGTCCCAGGTCATTTCGGCGTTCGCGCGGGCGTCCTCGTTGCGAGGGTTCGAGCGGATGGCGGTCCGGTAGTGTCCCAACGCGGAGTCGAGTTGCTCCCGAGCCGCATCGAGCTGTTGGATCGCCTGCTGAGCACTGCTCTGGTCGCCTGATTGCAGGGCATCCACGACCTGCTGATGGGTGACGTTGCCGAGGTTGTAGATCGAGTCGTTGAGCAGCGTCGGGTCGTCGGATCGTGCGATGGCATCCGTGAATCCGTCGGCCGCTTCGGTCCAGTTGCCCAGGCGGTAGTTGGCTACTGCGCGGTTGTAGGCCAACTTCGCCGACGGGACCTCGAGCCGCTGTTGGGCTGCATCGATCGCGTCGATAGCGTCCTGGTAGCGACCGTCCTGCATGGCCGTTCGGCTGTCCAGAACGAGCGATCGGAAGGAGTCCGAGATCGCCGTCGGAGACGCATTGGCCGGTGCGGCGGGCGCGGCGGCCGTGAGGAGGAGGCTGATGGTGAGCATCGGAATCATGAGAAGGCGACCTCCGAAGACGCGGGGCTGGAACGTCGCTCGGACATGAAGCTGTCGATCAGCAGCATCAACAGGGCCAGGGCTGCGAACCACTGGTAGCGGGGGACGTGCTGCTCGACCCGTGCGGTTTCGATCTCGCGGCCGCTGCCGCTTGCAATGACGTCCCGGTAGATGGAGGCCATGTCGACATTGCCCGTGCCGGCGGGAATGTAGGCGCCATCGGAGGCCAGGGCGACCTCCTGGAGCAGATCCGCCTGCAGGGTCGACCAGACCTCCTCGCCCTCCCAGGTGAGATAGCGCCGCTGACCGTCCTCTTCGATCGGAATGCGTCCACCTTCGGTCGCGTCTCCGAGTCCCACCGTATATACGGAAATGCCCCGCTCGGCGGCAGTCGCCGCGGCTTCGACCGGGTAGCTGCCCATGTCGTCTCCGTCGCTGAACACCACGATGGCCTTGAAGTCCTCGACGTCGTCGGTGAAGGAGTCCATCGCCAACCGGATCGCGTCGCCGGTCATCGATCCTCCACGCCGCCCCTCCCGGGCCTGGATCTCGTCCAGTGCGAGTCGGACGGAGCCATAGTCGAGGGTCAGCGGCACGGCGACACCGGCCTGGCCTCCGTAGGTGATCAGCCCGACCCGGTCGCCGCCGAGCGTTTCCAGTACGTCCTCGATGTACTGCCTGCTGCGGAGCATCCGGTTCGGGCGGACATCCTCGGCCAGCATCGATCGTGAGGTGTCGAGCACAAAGAAGACGTCGATGCCCCGTTGCCTGACCTCCTGGTACCGCACGCCCCAGCGGGGATCGATCAGACTGAAGACCATGAGCACCATGGCGATGAGGACCAGGATCGAACGGATCCGTCTGCGCGGCATGCTCATGCCCGCGGTGAGCCGGCGGGCCATCGACTTCGTGGCCAGCCGCTTCAGGCTCATGGTCCGGGCCTTGTAGGAGAGCACGACCACGACGCCTACGGCCAGGATCGCCCAGAGCCAGTTGAGTGCTTCGAGATTGTTGAAGCGTGGGTCCATGATCAGGGCAGCCTCCGGTACCGGGTGCTCGACAGCAGCACCTCAAGGAGCAGGGCGAGCAGGGGGATGATCAGCAGGGGGGGGAAGGTGAAGCCGCCGAACCGGACGGAGTCGACCGACATGTCCGCGAACTGTTCGTACTGCCGTTCGATGATCTCGGTCGTCTCGAGCTCATTGATCCGCTTGTAGATGGACTGGAGCGATTCGGTGTCGGTGGCCCGGAAGTACTGGCCGCCCGTCATTGACGCGATCTCCTGCAGCGTCGCTTCGTCGAGCTTCGTCTCCATGCGCTGGACGGTCTGCCGGCCCAGGGCGTCACGGGTCAGCACGGGGACGGTGCCGTTGGTCCCGGCACCGATGGTGTAGATCTTGATGTCGAAGGCCGCGGCCATCTCCGCCGCCTTGAGGGCGGTGATGTCGCCCGCGGTCTCCTCGCCGTCGGTGAGGAGGATGATCACCCGGCTCTTGATCTCGTCGTCGGTGCGAATGTCGGCCCGGTCCTGCAGCGACGTCAGGCGCGAGACGGCCAGGGCCAGCCCGTCGCCGATGGCGGTCATCGCCCCCTCCTCTTCGGACGCGACCCTGATTCCGGACAGTCGTTCGCTGAGATGCCCGTGATCGAAGGTCATCGGACAGTTGCTGTCCGGGAAGGAGGCGAACGTGATCAACCCGACGAGATCGTTCTCGCGCCCCTCCATCTCGTCCACGCCCAGGACGAAATCCTCCACGACGGCCTTGACCGCCTCCAGGCGGGTCACGTTCTGGCCGTTGCGGACGAAGTCGAGGGCCTGCATGCTGCCGGAGCGATCCACGACCATCTCGATGGCCACGGCATCGGCGTGGACCCGTGTCTGCTGGTCGGCGCGGAGCGGACGGGCGATGCAGACGATGAGCGCCACGAGGGCGATGGTCCGCAGGGCGGGGATGATCCATCGCGTGCGGACGACCCAGGAGCGGGGCAGCTTCGACATGACCCGGGTGGTCGAACACGGAATGAACGCCCGCTGCGATCCCCGCGACCATCTCCACCACAGGAGCGGCACGAGGAGCACCAGGAGCAGGAACCAGACGGATGGCTGCTGGAAGAGGAACATCAGTCGGTCTCCTCCGTCGGTTCGGGACGCGGTTCGGTATCCACGATGAAGGTGCGGGCCATGTGGAGGGCCTCCTCCCCCTCGTCGACCGCAGGTTCGTGGCGGGCGAACTTGACCAGGTCGGCGATCCGGAGGAAGCCACCGAGCTGGTCCTGCTGGGGGGCGAGCAGCGCATCGCTGGACCGCATGTCGTCGAGGAACTCAGGGGTGGTTCTTGTCGGCGCCAGCATTCCGAACCGACCTTCGATGTAGTGGCGGAGGATGTCGGTCAGCCGGACGTAGTAGGGCTGGAAGCACCGTCGTTCCAGAAGTCCCTCCGATTCCAGGGCATCGAGCTGGCGCTGGGCCAGGATGTGGGGAGGAAGCGGTGGGGGGACGGATCGTTCGCGGCGGCGGACCACCTGCCTCACGACCAGCCCCGAACCCAGGAGCAGGACGCCGCCCACGAGCAGCCACAGGCCCCAGGTGGTCAGCGGGATCGCAACCGGACCTCGGATGTCGCGCAGCCCCGCGGAGTCCTCGTCCACGAAGGAACGGACGGTGAGCTCCAAGGGGTCGGTCGTGACCGTCCCGGCCACCTCGATCTCCCCGCGGCGATCCGTGAATCGCGCCGTCGCACCCGGGAGCTGCAGTGATCCGGTCTCGAAGGTGTCCAGGACCATCCGCTGGGTCCAGGCCCGGCGCTCGCCGTCGGGGTAGTCCGGACGCACTTCGTTCTCCAGTACGTGGAAGTCCGCGATCATCACATCGTCCGGCACCTCCAGCAGCGGCATGGTGATCTCGACGTCTAAGGGGGCCAGGGCGCGAAGTTCCATCGTGAGCGGGGTGCCGGTTTCGATCGTGTCGGAATCGATGGTGACCGTCAGTTCGACCGGTCCGCGCGTCGCCGTCGTCTCCGATGGAGATGGCGGCGGTGCATCGGCCGGTCGGCTGCATGCCGCCGGGGGGGCGAGCAGGAGCATCATCACGAGCAGTCGCGCGAGCAGGATGTGGTTCAGCAGCCGGCTCAACGCTCCATCCTCGCTTCGCGTCGCTTGAAGAACCGGCTCAGGGTCTCCACGAAGGGCTCACCGGTCCGAAGGGTCAGCCGGTCGATCCGGTACCGGTTCATCCAGGTCTCGAGTTCGTGCTCGTCCTGCGCGGCCAGGGTCCGGTAGGCCTCCCGGGCGGCCCGGGAGCCCGTGTCCAGCAGCATCGTCCGGCCCGTCTCGTTGTCCCGGACCTCGATCAGGCCCATGCGGGGGATGGACTCCTCGAACCGGTCCCGGACGTCGACTGCGATGAGATCGTGCTTCCTTCGCGCGATCTGCATCGCGGATTCGAATCCGGTGTCGATGAAGTCGCTGATCATGAAGGCAGTGCACTTTCGCTTCTGGATCCGGTTGAGGTATTCGAGTGCGACGGCCAGATCCGTTCCCCGGCCCTCCGGCTCCAGGGCCAGGAGCTCCCGGATCACCCGCAGGACGTGGCGGGGGCCCTTGCGCGGCGGAACGAAGAGCTCGATCCGATCGGTGAAGCAGATCAGGCCGACCTTGTCGTTGTTGCGGATGGCGGACACGGCGAGCGTGGCGCCGATCTCGGCCACGAGCTCTCGCTTGAGCTGGCGCTGGGTGCCGAAGTCCTGGGAACCGCTGAGGTCGACCAGCAGCATCACGGTCAGTTCCCGCTCCTCGCGGAAGACCTTGACGAAGGGTTCGCCGGTGCGGGCGCTGACGTTCCAGTCGATCGTCCGGACGTCGTCCCCGATCTGGTACTGGCGGACCTCCTCGAACTCCATCCCGCGTCCCTTGAATGCGGAGTGGTACTGGCCCGCGAGGACGTCGTTCACGGTCCGCGAGGTCCGCAGTTCGATGCGTCGTATCTTCTTGAGCAGCTCAGCAGGGATCATCCCGGTTTCCTTACGAGCAAGAAACGGTCGGTGGGGTGGAGAAGAGGATCCGGTCCCGGGTCAGGGCACGCGGACCTGCTGCAGAATGGTCTGGACGATGTCATCCGAGGTCTTCTCCTCGGCTTCGGCCTCGTACGTGGTCGCGATCCGGTGCCGGAGCACGTCGGGGGCCAGTTCCTTGACGTCCTGCGGGACCACGTAGCCCCGCCCGTCGAGGAAGGCGTTGGCCTTCGCACACAGGGAAAGGGCGAGGGTGGCCCGGGGGGAGGCCCCGAACTCGACCAGACTGGCCAGATCGGATCCGAACCGCTCCGGTTCACGGGTCGCGTAGACGAGATCCACGATGTACTTCGCGATCTTCTCGTCCATGTAGATCGAATCCACGATGCGGCGAGCCGACAGGATGTCCTGCGGAGTCATGACGGGCTGCACCCGCTTGGGCTCCTGCGTGGACGACATCCGGTCCAGAATCACGAGTTCCTCGTCGCGGGTCGGGTAGGTCACCACCACCTTCATGAGGAAGCGGTCGACCTGGGCCTCGGGCAGCGGGTAGGTGCCCTCCTGTTCGACGGGGTTCTGCGTCGCGAGGACGAGGAACGGCGTCGGGAGCTCGTGGGTCTCCTTGCCGATCGTCACCTGGCGTTCCTGCATCGCTTCGAGCAGCGCGCTCTGGACCTTGGCCGGCGCACGGTTGATCTCGTCGGCGAGGATGACGTTGGAGAAGATGGGCCCCTTGTTGACGACGAACTCGCCGTCGTCGGGTCGGTAGATCAGGGTTCCCACGATGTCGGCCGGAAGCAGATCGGGCGTGAACTGGATGCGCTGGAACGGAGCCTCGATGCCGTCGGCCAACGTGGAGATCGCCAGCGTCTTGGCCAGTCCGGGCACGCCCTCGATGAGGAGGTGGCCGTTGGCCAGAAGGCCGATCAGCATCCGGTGCAGCAGCTGGTTCTGTCCCACGATGATCTCGTGGGTTTCCCGCTCCAGTCGACGGAACGGCTCGCTGGCCGCCTGGACCTGGTCGGATACGTTCTTGATGTCGAGTTGACTGGTGGTCATCTCCGGTTCCTCGTGCTGTGTCATGGGGTGGATCCTCGGAGGCAACGCCGGGGCCCCCGTGGCTGTCCTGCGTACGACGGACGATCGGGGCCGGTTCGGCTCATTTTCATCATAACCGCATTCACGGCCCCTTCAGGGGGGTCCGGGGGCATTGTGGTGGTTGCCCGCCACTTCCCGTGTCGGCGGCACAGCCGAACGGATACCCTCATGCGTGAATGTCCCTGCTCTCCAATCATCACCGCAAGAAGCTGCTGGCCCAGCCGTTCCCGTCCGACTGGGAGTCGGTGCTCGAGGCCGATTTCGGTCTCTGGTCCCGGCTGGAACCGGACCAGCGTTCCCGTCTGCGGGACTGCATTCGAATCATCATCGACGAGAAGTACTGGGAAGGGTGCAACGGAGTCGAGCTCGACGACCGGATCCGGGTGCTCATCGCGGCCATGGCCGGCGTGCTGCTTCTGGATCACGATCACGGCTACTACCGGAACGTGCGTTCCATCCTCGTCTATCCCGAAGCGTACGTGCAGGGGGGCGAACATCTCGGTGATGACGGTCTGGTCCATGAGGGCACGACCAATCTCGGAGAGGCCTGGTTCAACGGGCCGGTGGTCGTTTCCTGGCGGGACGCCTTCGAATCGGCTCGCAACCCCGGGCGGGGCAACAACGTGGTCTACCACGAATTCGCCCATACGCTCGACATGCTCACCGGCGTGACCAACGGGACGCCGCCGCTGCGCGACCGGTCACACTATCCGGAGTGGAACAGCGTGATGACCCGCGAGTTCGAGGAGATCCGCGGGATCTACGATCGGGGGTCCCGGGACGTCATCCGCGACTACGGGGTCACGAACGTCGCGGAGTTCTTCGCGGTCACCACCGAGGTCTTCTTCGACTCCCCGTCGGATCTGAAGCGCTGCCGCCCCGAGCTGTACGAGCAGTTCCGGCGGTTCTACGGCATCGATCCGATCGCGTGGCTGCCGGGCACGCAGTACCGGTGAGTCGATTCAGTTCCGTTCGACAAGCCGGTCGATGAGGAAGCTCGACTGTTCCAGCGCGGTCTGTGAGAACTCGCCGAAGAACGACTCGACTTCAGCGAAGAGGGAACGGAACAAATCGCGATCTCCGGAGGAGATGGCGGCGTGCAGTTCATCGGCGGCATCCCGAAACTCCTGCATCACCCGATCCCGGTTGGGATTCGACATTTCGATCGATGCGTAGAGGTCCGCGGACTGGGCGAAGTGGCGAGCCGTCATCAGCAGTTCCATGTGGTAGATCGGTGAGGTGAAGCGCAGCGTCTCCTGGACCGAGACGTCGAGTTTCTGCATGGTTCGACCGAGCACCTCGGTGGAGTAGTGGGTGAGCACCTGGACGATGGACATGGCGCGGTCGTGGTCCTCGGGGGTGCTCTCCAGCAGCGTAAGTCCGCATGCGCCGAACATGTCCCCGAGCCAGGTCAGCCAGTCGGTGTCGCCCACCAGACGGCCCGGGGTCAGCACGATCCGCTGTCCCTGCAGCGAATGGAGCGACGGTCCGAAGAGCGGATGCGTCCCGATCACGCTGCAGGCACTCGCTTCGAGCATGGCTTCGACCGGTTCCTGCTTGATGGAGGTGATGTCGATCAGGAGTGCGTCCGGCCGGCAGGTGGGTCCGATCTCCCGGATGACCTCCAGGGTCGATTCGATGCTGACGGCGATGATTACCACGTCGGCCTCACGGGCGATCTCGGGGCCGGTTCGTTCGGTGTCGAGATCCGCCACCAGCACCCGGTGTCCCAGCATGGTGAAGAGCCGGTCGAGGCATCGCCCCATGCCGCCGTGCCCTCCGATGATCGCGATCGTGCGCGGTTCGATGCGAACCGGGACCGCAGCCTTGAGCGAGGCCTGGCGATCACGACTGGCCCAGAGGATCACGCGGAAGAGGCTCTCGATGACTTCGGGTCGGATGCCGCTTTCTCCGGCGAGTCCGCGCCGGTCTCGAAGCAGGGCGGTCTCCCGTCCCGTATCCCGGATCGGGACGCCGGAGGCCCGCTTCACATCGGCGACGGATGCGACCAGCGCGTTCCGTTCGGCGAGCAGCGAGATGAACCGGTGGTCGATCTCGTCGATCTGGTTCCGGAGCTCCTGCAGTGCTTCGGGAATGGGGGGGGACGGCGCCTGATCGGCATCGTGGTGGTGCAGCGGAGAATGAAGGGGATCGCCCATGGAATCAACGTCGGATGGAGATGGGGCCTGCCTTGACAATCCTCCGGGTCCGTCTCCGGTCGGGTACACTGTGGTACTTCAACGCCCCGTAGGGGCCCATCCCTCATTTCAGGAACCGTGGCATGACCACCACCATCGAGCAGACAGCGGCGCGTTCTCCCTTCGTCAACGAGTTCATGCATGCACTCTCGGAGCGGAATCCCGGGGAGCATGAGTATCTGCAGGCCGTCGAGGAGTGCATCGTCTCGCTCGAGAAGGTCGTGGAGCGGCATCCCGAGTACAAGGCCGCGAGCATCCTCGATCGGATCGTCGAGCCCGAGCGGATTCTCCAGTTCCGGGTGAGTTGGATGGATGACCAGGGCGAAGTGCACGTCAATCGCGGCTACCGGGTCCAGTTCAACGGAGCGATCGGGCCCTACAAGGGTGGCCTGCGATTCCATCCCAGCGTCAACCGCAGCATTCTCAAGTTCCTTGGATTCGAGCAGGTCTTCAAGAACAGTCTCACCACCCAGCCCATCGGCGGCGGCAAGGGAGGAAGCGACTTCGATCCCCGGGGTCGCAGCGACGCCGAGGTGATGCGGTTCTGTCAGGCGTTCATGACGGAGCTGTATCGCTACATCGGTCCCGATACCGACGTCCCGGCGGGCGACATCGGAGTGGGCGGCCGGGAAATCGGCTACCTCTTCGGCCAGTACCGCAGGATCACCAACACCTTCACGGGTGTCCTGACCGGGCGGCATGTCAACTGGGGCGGCAGTCTCATCCGTCCCGAGGCGACGGGCTACGGATCCGTCTACTTCGCCTCCGACATGCTGGCCACGCGGAACCTGACCCTCGAAGGCATGGAGTGTCTCGTGTCCGGTTCCGGCAACGTCGCCCAGTACACCACCGAGAAGGTGATCGACCTCGGCGGCAAGGTGATCACCATGTCCGACTCGACCGGCTACATCCACGATCCCGCCGGTATCGACCGGGACAAGCTCGCTTGGATCATGGATCTCAAGAACAACCGCCGGGGGCGAATCGCCGAGTACGCCGAGGCGCACGACGGGGTGACGTACCACGACCATGATCTGTCGGCGGGTTCCAGTCCCCTCTGGACAATTCCGGCGAAGGTCGCTTTCCCGTCCGCGACCCAGAACGAGATCGACGGAGCCGCCGCGGCGGCCATGGTCGACAATGGTGTGGTCGCCGTCTCCGAGGGAGCCAACATGCCCACGACTCCGGAGGGGCAGCACTGCTTCATCGAGCAGAACGTGCTCTACGGTCCGGGCAAGGCGGCGAACGCAGGTGGTGTGGCGGTCTCCGCCCTCGAAATGGCGCAGGGCAGCCAGCGGATGTTCTGGTCCCGCGAGGAAGTGGATCGCCAGCTCAAGGCGATCATGGGACGCATCCACGCGGTGAGTCTGGAAGCCGCAGAGGCCTACGGAGTGCCCGGAAACTACCTGCACGGTGCCAACATCGCAGGCTTCAGAAAAGTCGCCGATGCGATGATGGATCAGGGTGTGATCTGATTTCCGACCCAAGAAAGTTCGAAATCAAGCCCTGGCATTCCGGCTGCATGTGGTAGGATTCCAAGGAGTTCGACCGGTCCGCAGGACAGGTCGATGCCGGACCAGAACGGTCCTTCTCGAAAACACGAATCGAGCCAGATCGGGCCATCGAAGCCGTCGTGCTTCGGGAACAGACTTGATCGAAATGCCTGCAGACAGCAATCAACACGGTGCACCCTTGTTCACTCCCTGTGAAATCACTGCCACGTCGACGAACCGGAGTTCAGTCTCATGACCGAAGCGGTGCGCATCGAATTCGGTGACCAGATCCGGCACCGTACCCATCCCGAATGGGGGACGGGTTCGGTCGCGAAGGTGGAGGACACCGTCGCCGGCGGGAAGCCTTCGCAGAAGGTGACCATCCGATTTCCCAACGCCGGCGTCAAGGTGATCCAGTCCGTCAGCGGAACCCTCGAGCGGATCGATGCCGAGGCTCCGGCCTTCGACGACTCCAGTGCGGCCGACCTCATCGAGGAGATCGACCGCATGTCCCAGGACGACCTTCTGGCCCCGGTGGCCAACCGCAAGCTGGTCGAGATCATGGTCGCCATTCCGGAGCCCTGCCGGGATCCCTTCCGATCCCTCGGTGACCGCATCGAGGCCACGCTGGCCCTCTGGCGATTCGACGAGGGTGGAAGCGGTCTCTACGACTGGGCGGTGATGCAGACGGGGCTGGATGATCCCCTGACCCGCTTCAACCGCCACGAGCTCGAGGAACACTACAAGCGATGGTCGCACGAGCGTGAGCAGCACCTCAAGCGGCTGCTGCAGGAGGCGGCGTCCTCGACCATCAATCTCGAGCCGCTCCTGGCCAAGGCCCCGGACGTGGCGCGACGCACTCTCCAGCGCGTTCATCGCTGAGCTTTCCCAGATCCCCCAGATGGAACAGACGGACCCCGGCCGGGCTCCGCGACGCTGTCGTGCGGTCTGTGCGGCCTCGTCGTGATTCGATTTCGTCGATTTGGGTTCAGCGTCCGGCCTCGGGCCCCGGATCGGTGTACATCTTTGCGGGTGCGGTGTTTGCCGCGTACCGACAAACGAAGAAGAGGGGAATCACATGGACGAACAGACTTTTCAGGAGAAGTTCACGGAGCTCCTGCACCGGATCGGCGAGTTGCCGCCCGAGCAGCGGGCCTGCATGGAGCAGCTGGCCGACGCGACCCAGCGTCGCCGGGACCGTATCAGCCATTCCGTCACCGAACTTCAGGAATCACTCGACTTTCTGCGCTTGAGCGTGAAGTACCTGGTCTTCGATCTCGAGGCGACCCGCCGCGAGAACTCGTACCTTCGCCAACTGCTGGACCAGGCGACACGGGAACGTCGCCGGTCCCAGGACGACGGCGAGGGTCGTGAGCACGGCCGCGACGAGTACTGACCGCACGCAGCACGATCTGTGAGGGGGTACGGGGTGCCGTCGATCCACCGGATCGACCGGCACCCCGCTTGCTATCTCCCACGTCGACCGCCGTCGGTCCGTGCTTCGGGGAGTTCGTTCCATCGGGTCGTGTACCGGGGGGACGCGTGCTCCCGTCGCGTGATCCAGGCCGTGCCGGTGCCCATGGAGCCGCTGCGGATCGTGTCGGAGCCCATGGTCCGGTTCACCCGGTCCATCACGTCCATGATCCGGTCCGATCGTTCGTGATCCAGCGCGTCGAACAGATGCAGCTGCGTCGGCCGCTGGGGCTGGAGGGCCGAACACCGGACTCCCGCCTTCTTGAACCGGAATCCCTCCCGCCAGATCCGGCGACCGGCCTCCCGGGCGTGCCGCACCAGCGTCGGGGTGTCGTTCGTCGGAGTGAGGAGTCGGACCGTCGCATGGTTGGCGTACCGGGGTTCATCGGGGCGGAACCGGTTGGTCGAGACGTATACGGTCAGCACCCCGGCCGCGGACTGCTGGTCCCGCAGTTTCTCGGCGGCGCGGGCCGCGAACGACGCCAGAGCCCGGGAGAGCTCGTCCCAGTCGTCGATGGGCCGGGCGAAGGAGCGGGACCGCACGATCGACTTCTTCGGTGCCGGTTCCTGATCCAGCTGGAAGGCGGGCACCCCCCGGAGTTCCCGTGCGGTCCGGGCGCCGATGATGTTCAGGTGCCGGCGGAGCCACCGTTCGTCGGCCTGCTTCATGTCCAGGGCGGTCCGGATGCCGTGTTCGACGAGCTTGCGCTTCCATCGCCATCCGATGCCCCACACGTCGCCGATGTCGACCGACGACAGGGTGAGGTCGCTCCGGGAGGTCGCGTCGATCCGGGCGACCCCCGGTCCGGCCCGATCCCGCTTGGCAAGGTGGTTCGCGACCTTCGCCAGGGTCTTGGTCGGGCCGATTCCCACCGAGACCGGGATGCCGGTCCACTGCAGGACCGTGCTGCGCATCGTGGTCGCCGAGTCGACGAGTTCGTCGGAGGGCACTTCGTCCAGATCGAGGAAGGCCTCGTCGATGGAGTAGGACTCCATCGCGGGGAAGAAGGACTGCACCGTGGAGAACACCCGACGCGACATGTCGTCGTACAGGGTGTAGTTGGACGACCGGACCACCACGCCGTGCTCGCGGATCAGGTCGCGCAGTTGGAACACCGGCTGCCCCATCCCGATGCCGAGGGCCTTGGCCTCGTTGGAGCGGGCGACGACGCAGCCGTCGTTGTTCGAGAGGACGACGACCGGTCGTCGTTCGATGGACGGATCGAAGACCCGCTCGCAGGACGCGTAGAAGTTGTTGCAGTCGACGAGGGCGAAGAGGCTCACGGGGCGTGAATGGTCCAGGTCACGACGCCCCAGACCCGCGCGTCGGTGTCCTCGTTGATGTCGATGGGGGGGTACGCCTCGTTCTCGGGGACGAGTTGCAGTCCGTGGTCCCCCCGCTGCAGTCGCTTGATCGTCAGTTCCCCGTCGACGGCGGCGATCACGACGTGTCCGGGAGCGGGGGTGCGGCTGCGGTCGACGACCAGCAGGTCGCCGTCGTGGATGCCCGCGCCGGTCATGGAATGGCCTCGGGCGCGGACGAAGAAGGTCGCCGCCGGATGCGTGACCAGTGCTTCATGGAGATCCAGCGATCGGTCGATGTAGTCATCGGCCGGTGACGGAAATCCGGCTTCCACCCGGGCGCCGAACAGAGGCGTGGCGTTGCGGGGCGTCTGGAGATCGGCGGCTCCTCCGAGGACGTCGATCCCCGTGGGCTCATGGTGCGGTGGTGCGGGCATGCCATACCCTAACAGATGTAGAACAGAATGTCCAACGGGGCTCGGTAGGCTGTGACCATGGACGAAGGACCAAGCCAGGCGGATCTCGATCGCTTCGGTGGCGACGACCAGTCGGCATGGTGCCCGGACTGCGGGGCCGAGGTGTGGGACGATGCGGAGTTCTGCCCGGACTGCGGGGAGCAGATCGGCGGGCGGACCACCGCGAGGCGACCGGTGGAACGGGAACTCCGTCAACGCTGGTTCGTTCTGGTGGTGATTCTCGTGCTGATCGGCTTTCTGTGGTGGCTGACCAGGCTCTTCTGAGCTCCCTACCGGGCGGGATCGACCCGACCGTGGGAGACGATCTCGAAGTGCAGCACGGATGGAGTGTTCCAGGCATCGACACGGAGCCGCTGCTCGCCGATGCGACCCTGCCACTGGTTGACGGGGACGGGGAAGTCCATCGACTCCAGTCGGCTCCAGCCCCAGATCGCGTAGCAGTCGTAGGCGGCCTGGCCGTTGTCGGGAGCGAAGGCGTAGGCCAGCGGGACACGTCGGTTGAGGTCGGACATCGTGCCGAACTCGGTCCAGTCGTCCCGGACCTTCCAGTGTCTGGCGCCCTTGCGGCGAATCTCGTCGGGGTCGAAGGGGATCCAGCCCGCCTTGGGGAGATAGAGTTCGCCCCAGACCAGCAGCCGCTTCTTGCCCTTGCGATCCTCGCCCCGGCCGATGACCGGACGGGCGGGGATGCCGGCCGCACGGAGCAGGGCCACGCAGACGCAGACGAGATCGTTCGGGGTTCCCGATCCGCGTTGCGCGGCGACGAGAGCGCCGTTCACGTCGAGTCCGCGAATCGATCGGCCCGGTCCGTAGAGGGTGGTTTCACCGTTCTTCTGGATGGTGTTGCAGGCGTGCCGGACCAGTTCCTTGGCGGCGATCCACGGCGGGACGAGCCGCAGGTCGCCGCCGGAGACCTCCTGCACCACGTTTGCGAACAGGGGGTTGTCGGATTCGATCAGCGTCTGGGGCTGCAGGGCGTCCCGGGCCTGCGACGGCCACGAGGCGGGCCAGGGGATCGACTGCAGCGCCGCTTCATCGACCTCGCTCGAGTAGCAGATAGCCTCGTGGAACACGCGGAACCGGAGTTGGGTGGCCTGATTCAGCACATTGGGGTCGACGGTGAGGCCGCCGGTCGGAGCCTCGATCATGCCTTCCTCGAAGATCCCCCGTCCGTTGATCAGTTCGGGGCCGCTGCCTCCGTCGATGCGCTCTCCGTGCAGCTGGACCTCCGCCCGAAGCGTGTCGAGGTTCACGAAGCTGGAGGCGCCCTGCAGCACGATCGGCATCAGGAGCGGGCGGCGGGGATCCGCCACCGCCAGCGAGTGGATGCCGACGTTGAAGGTCATGTCGTACCGGCGCGGCTTCTCCCAGGTCACGTACTCGTTCGAGCGGGGTGGGGTGGGAGTGGAGACGCCGGCGGTCGATGCCGGCGGCGCCGGTGCGGTGGGAGCGGTCGCCGGCGGAGTCGCCGGCGGAGTCGTCGGCGAGGGGGACGGAGGCGGCGACTGGAAGAGGCCGGTCAACGCCAGCAGTGTTGCGATACCCGTGATGAATGCCATGGCGAGATTCTAGCCCAGCGGGCTTCGGAAGGAATCCTCGATGAACATGGTGTTGATCGCGTTCAGGAAGCTGGCCAGCACGAAGTTGATCATGATGATCGCCAGGAAGCTAATGACGAATGCATTGGTGGTGGCCCGGCCGACGCCCGCCGCGCCCGGTCGGCAGTTGAACCCCTTGTAGCAGGAGATCAGACCGATGCTCAGGCCGAAGAACACCGCTTTGATCAGGCCGTTGACCGGTTCCCACCAGCCGACGAAGTATTCGGTGAAGGTCCAGTAGTCGGTCGGGGGGACTCCATTGAAGCCGACGGTGATCAGGTAGCCGCCCCAGACACCCAGCAGGTCCGAGTAGATGGTGAGGATGGGAGTCATCACCACGCAGGCCACGACCCGCGGGACCACCAGAAGCAGGATGGGGTCGCTGGCCATGGCCCGCATGGCGTCCAGCTGCTCGGTCACCCGCATCGTGCCCAGTTCGGCGGCCAGCGCGCCGCCCACCCGTCCCGCAACCATGACCGCGGCCAGGACCGGCCCGATCTGCTTGACCACGGAGATGTTGATGATGCCGCCGAGCCGCCCCTCGAGACCGAAGGCCTTGAACTGGTTGAAGGTCTCCAGGGCCAGAATCATCCCGATGAATCCGCCGGTGATGGCCACCACGGGGATCGAGGCGACTCCCACCGTGTACAGCTGGGTGCGGATCATCCTCCACCGGCCCCACCGTCGCGGTTGGGTCAGGAACCAGCGGAGGGCGGTCAGGCTGAAGACGACGAAGCGGCCGAACCCGGCAATCCCATGGAAGACATGGTGTCCTACGTGGGAAATGCCGCGGACGGCCGCTGTCATCTCGGTACCTCTTCTGCTCGGGGGCAGGGATCTACTTCATCGGTTCGTCGGTGTCCACGACCGCGGTCGCGGTGGTGTCGGTCTCGGTGGTGGTGTCTCCCATGGGATCCATGGCCATCGAGGTGTCCGTCTTCGAGGTGAGGTAGATCTCGACGCGTCGGTTGGCGGCGGTGCCTCCCGGTTCGTTCGGAATGAGCGGCTTGTATTCGCCCCAACCCGCAACCTGCACGCGATCGGCGTCGACGCCCGAACCGACCAGCACGTCGCGGACCGCAATGGCCCGATGCACGGCCAGGTGCATGTTCGTGGGATGCTGATTCTTCGAGTACTTCACCGGGACGTCGTCGGTGTGTCCCATCACGACCAGCTCGAAGTTCTCGGCTGAGGGCCCGTCGAGGATCGTGGCCAGCGCCGCCAGCGAAGCGGTGCCGGCATCCTTGACCTGGTCCTTGCCGGAGTTGAAGGTCAGGTCGCTGTTGAACCGCAGCATGCCGGTGCCGGAATCGAAGGTGATCTGGTCCGGGTACTGGCTGGCGAGCCGGGCCAGAGCGGCCTGGACGTCGGCCGGCAGGGGGCCGATCTCCATCTCGCTGACCTGCATCGCAAGATTCTGGTTGGAGCTGGAGAGCTGGCTCAGCTCGCCGCCGAGGATCTCGTACTTCTCCTGAAGGAGCGAGATGTCGCCGCGGGCGGCGGTCAACTGCTGCGTCCGGTTGGAGAGCTGGGCCTCGAGGGAATCACGCTCGTCGGTGACGGTCAGCAGCTGCTCCTGGAGCGATCGCTTGACCTGAAGAAGATTGTCGTACTTGTCCTGCTGAACG
>MDTD01072228.1_pt1 | contig 15983 bp, 16 predicted proteins | sample 811221 | NCBI WGS metagenome assembly MDTD01 (sample SAMN05326646, study PRJNA326480) | marine metagenome | isolation source: seawater | place: Pacific Ocean: South West | collected 2011 | reverse complement strand
TATAATTTTCATGATCTTTATGTCTAGATAGCCTTGCTTCTTTTAAAGATGGATCATAATAGTTATTATGATTATCAATGCCAACAACTTCATCACCCCGCTCTAGCAATTTTATTGCTAAAGCTGACCCAATGAAACCTGCTGAACCTGTTACTAATACTTTCATTTTCAGAAATTCAAAATAACTCAGTTATCGCCAAAAAGATCTCTTGTGAAGCATTTTTCTTCAACATCTTTTAAACATTCGGCATTTCTATTAGCCACAATAACATCACTTATTTTCTTAAAGTTATCTAAATCGGTTATTACTTTTGAACCGAAGAATTCTTTTGATTCGAGTTCTGGTTCATATACCACTACCTCTATACCTTTAGCTTTAATTCTTTTCATGATTCCTTGAATAGAGCTATCTCTGAAATTATCTGAATTAGTTTTCATTGTAAGCCTATAGATCCCTACGCATTTTGGGTTTTTAGCGATAATTCTCTCTGAAATGAAATCTTTTCTGGTCTTATTTGATTCGACAATAGCTTTAACTATATTATTTGGGACATCATTATAGTTTGCCAGTAGTTGCTTAGTATCTTTAGGCAAGCAATATCCTCCATAACCAAAACTCGGGTTGTTATAGTAATTTCCAATACGCGGATCAGAGGAGATTCCATCGATTATATTCTTCGGGCTGATCTCCCTATGTAGTGCAAATGAATCAACTTCATTAAAGAAAGATACTCGCATTGCTAGAAAACTATTGGAAAATAACTTTACACATTCAGCTTCTGTTGAAGACATATAAAAAATATCAACATCTTTTTTCTTACAACAATCCAAAAATATTTTTCCTATATCTTTTGCATCTTTTTCGGTAGAACCAATTATTATTCGTGATGGATGATAATTATCATATAAAGCACTACCCTCTCTTAAAAATTCAGGTGAAAAAATAATATTTTGGTAGGAATATTTATTTTTTAAAGATTCTGTGTAACCAACTGGAATGGTGGATTTTATAATAATTTTTGCATCTTTGTTAACTCTTAAAAAATTTTCAATAACATTCTCTATGCTTGTAGTATCAAAAAAGTTTTTATCCTCATCATAGTTAGTATTTGTGCAGATAAATAATACCTCTGTATCTCTGCATGCTTCAATAAAATTTTCATGAACTGTGAAGGATTGATTTTTCTCCAGAAGCTTTTTTTGAATATCTGAATCAATTATTGGAGAAATCTTATTCCTTATCATATCAAGTTTATTGCTATCTATATCAAATACAGATACATCATGCTTTTCTGAGCAAAGCATAGAAATTGACATTCCTACATACCCTAGACCAATTACAGTAATTCTCATATTTTTTGCGCAATAAAAAAGGGGTTAACTAAATTTTTCTTATTATAACTTAAAGGATTCATTTCAATATCAGTAACGGTTCCACCAGATTCCTCTAATATTATTTGTGCTGCACATGTATCCCATTCCATTGTTGGGGCAAATCGTGGATATATATCTGCTTCTCCTTCTGCAATTTTGCAAATTTTTAATGAGCTTCCATAATTTTTAATTTCAATAGGTCCTTTTTTGCTTAAATTTTTGATAAAACTTTCTGTTTGCTGATTTATATGAGAGCTACTAGCTACAATTCGTATTTTTTTAAACGGTTGTTTTTCTGTCTTTAGCAAATGTCCATTTAAATATGCACCACCATTCTTAAATGCATAGTAGATATCATTTGTTGCAGGACGAGAAACTATTCCAAAAATTGGTTTGGATTTCTGGCATAGTGCGATATTTATTGTGTAATTAGATGATTTTTTTATGAATTCTTTCGTTCCATCAATAGGATCGATTATCCAATACTTATCCCATTTACTCCTAAGGTTATAGTTTTGAATATTTTGTTCTTCTGAAATTATGTTTTTTACACTTGTTTTCTTTACAAAATCACATAGTTTTGCATTTACATAAACATCGGCTTTTGTAAGTGGGCTTAGATCCTCCTTAATTTTTACATCAATATCAGATAGTTTTATTCTTTCAACTTCAATATTTAACTCTGAAATTATTTTTTTTAATTCCTCAAAGTTGAAGTCAATCATTTTTTTTGATCCCGATTTTAATATAATTCACCCACACTCTTTCATGTATAAAGTAAAGAACAAACTTTATTATCAGATCAGCAAAAAATACAAGTCCAATAGCTTTTGCAGGCAATCCAAAATAAAAGGCGATTAGTGTAGTCGTTATAGAGGCAATAAGCCTCCAGGAAATTGCTTTTAATAAACTTCTAAACCTTGATTCAGATTGCATCATGATCCTCTAAGAAACGCATAATTAAATCAATAGACTCATCTATTGATAATCTCGATGTATCAATTTCAACATCTGGATTTTCAGGCTCTTCATAGGTGCTACCTATTCCTGTAAAATTTGGTATTTCTCCAGATATTGCTTTCTTGTAGAGGCCTTTTGGATCTCTTTCGACCAATGTATCTATATCACACTTTACGTAAATTTCTATAAAATCATCTTCAGGAAATAAATCCCTGACATTTCTTCTGTCTGATTTAAATGGAGATATGAATGAAGATAATACAAAAACACCAGAATCATAAAGCAACTTTGAAACCTCGCCAACTCTTCTAAGATTTTCAATTCTATCCTCTGAAGAAAATCCTAAATCTCTATTCAGGCCATGTCTTAAATTATCTCCATCTAATGCATAAGACAGAATATTTCTACTATGTAATTCTTTTTCAATCAAATTGCTCAAAGTAGACTTACCAGAACCACTCAAACCAGTGAACCACAAAACTTTTGATTTATGGCCGAGCATTTCGTTTCTTGCTTCCATTGTAATGTCAAGATTTTCCCAGATAACATTTGAGGCCTTTCTTAAAGCATTATTAATTGTGCCAGCTGCTACAGTTAGATTGCTTTGCTTATCAATCAATATAAAGGATCCTAAAGACCTAACATCTTTATATGATTTAAACTCAATACCGTCATCCAATTTAACTTCGCATTTAGCAATGTCATTCATCTCCAAAAAATTGCATGGGACTTTTGCATATGAATTAACATCAATTTTATGTTTAAACTTAACAATAGAAGCGTTAAGTGTTTTTGCACCAATCTTAATTAGGAAATTTCTATTTTTATAACATTTATTGTCATTTAACCAAATAATGTTGGCATCAAACATATTCTCTTTTTCGATTGATGAACTATCTTTGGTAATTAAGTCTCCCCTTGAAATATCAATTTCTTTATTCAAGGTAAGCATAACCGAATCACCCTCACTACAACTTTTTACAGATTTGTTTCCAATTGTTATAGATTTAATTTTTGCACTACTATTTGACTTGCCAATGAAGATCTCGTCTCCAGCATGAAGATCGCCTGCACTGACTCTGCCACAAAATCCTCTAAAATCAAGATTTGGCCTTGAAACATATTGAATGTGCATACAAAACACACTTTTCTTAGCCTTTTTAATTTTAGACATTTCTAGTAGCTTCATTATTGGAGGCGATTCATACCATTTCATTTTGCATGAGTTAGTTGTTATGTTGTCTCCATTTAGAGCAGATATTGGGATGAAGCTAATTTCAGAAAAATTAAGGTGACTAGCTACGTCTTGATTGTAACTTTCAACAATGTTTTTAAATTGCTCTTTATCATAGTCAATTAAATCCATTTTATTTACAGCAACAATGATATTTTTTACACCAACCAAATCTGCTATGAATGAGTGTCTTTTTGTTTGCTCTAGGACTCCTTTTCTAGCATCAATCAGAATAATTGCTAAGTCAGCATTTGAAGCAGCAGTTACCATATTTCTTGTATATTGTTCATGACCTGGTGAGTCAGCAACTATAAATTTTCTTAAATCAGTTGAAAAAAACCTATATGCTACATCGATAGTAATGCCTTGCTCTCTCTCAGCAGCAAGGCCATCGACTAGTAAAGCAAAATCTATATTTTCACCTTGTGTTCCAATTTTTTTTGAATCAGAAACTAAACTATCAACTTGATCATCAAAAACTAGCTGGGCTTCAAATAAAAGACGTCCCAATAAAGTGCTTTTTCCATCGTCAACGCTCCCACAAGTAATGAATTTTAGAGTATCAAGAGAGTTTTGTTTGTTAATAAACTTTTTGATTTCCTTTGATGAGCTCATTAGAAATATCCTTCTTGTTTTTTTTGCTCCATTGAAGCATTTGAATCCTTATCAATAGCTCTTCCTTGTCTCTCGCTCACTGTTGATTTCAGAATTTCTAAAATTATTTCTTCAAGGTTTTCTGCATTAGATTCGATTGCTCCAGTAAGAGGATAGCAACCCAAAGTTCTAAATCTTACTTTTTTTGTAATAATCTTTTCTTCTGGTAAGATTTTAAGCCTGTTATCATTAACATCAATCAACATCCCTTCTCTCTCAATGACCTTTCTATCAGATGAGAAGTAAAGTGGGACAATCTCAATATTTTCTTGATATATATACTGCCATATATCTAGTTCGGTCCAGTTTGAGAGAGGAAAAACCCGTATTGATTCTCCACTTTTTTTTCTACAATTATAGATATCCCATAATTCTGGTCTTTGATTTTTTGGATCCCACTTATGATCTGATGATCTAAATGAAAAAATTCTTTCTTTTGCCCTACTTTTCTCTTCATCTCTTCGGGCTCCACCAAATGCAACATCAAATTTAAATTCATTTAGAGCCATTTTCAAAGCTTGGGTTTTCATAATATCAGTATGAACTTCAGATCCATGTTCTAATGGGTTAACTTTATCTTTCTTGCCATAAGGATTTGTGAAAACAATTAAATCTAATTTTTCTTTTGCTTTAATGTCATCCCTAAACTTATACATCTCCTTAAATTTCCATAAAGTATCAACATGAAGCAAAGGGAAGGGTATTTTACCAGGTGAAAAAGCTTTCTTTGCGAGATGGAGCATTACAGAACTATCTTTGCCAAGCGAATAAAGCATTACCGGATTTTTGGCTTCAGAGTACGCTTCTCTTATGATGTGTATCGCTTCTGATTCAAGATAATTAATGTGGGTTTTCATTTAACAAATAAGTATAAGTTTTAAATTTATACATTACTAAATTATGTAAAAATTATTATTGAAAAAATTAAAGATCCTGCAAGCAAAGCACCATATAATCGGCCCAAAAGAATTTCGTTAGATAACTTCAATACTTTATTACTATTTCTTTCTTCAATCGTCTGAGAAACTTCTTTTTCAATTACTAAAACGTTTAATAATGTCCCAAAAACATTAAGGCTAAAACCTAGCTGAATTATTGTTGCTCTATAATCAAAGAAAATAGAAGCTAAAATAGATGGTAAAAAGAATCCAAGAATTATAATGGAGTAGCAAAAAAATGATGGTGCATTAAAGCAGGAAAGCTTTATTGGGTAATTTTTTTGGTAATTTTCTTTCTTGTTTAGATCTGGGACATCATTTTCATAAAATCTAAGAAAATAAACTAACAAGTTTGTAATCGATTGGCCAAATGCAAGTAGAGCTATGTTGGAAAAAATATAAAGCAATATGGCAAGCGTTACTACCTTTATAATGCTCTCATAGTTCCAGCCACTATCAATCAAAAAACCTAGGATGGGCAAGGTTAAAGAAACGGCAAGTCTATTAAATAGCATTGCAACCATAGACATATGATTAAATATAGCTACGCGTCCATAGAGCCCAGATGTAAGCCTAATTTTTAATGAAAGTGAGTCAATAAAATATGCTGTTGCTCCAAAAAAAACGGCAATTGTTGCTAATATATCAATCATCTTTCATATAATGTAAGAATATTTATATTATAGGGAAATTCAGCCTTAAACTATATCCTGATAATGTATCCTTTTGTTTACATTATCTAAAGTATGTACTGATAACAGCCTATTTGAGTAGGTTTTAGGTACAAAAATAATCTCTGCATTTGAAAGGATAGATGACCAAATTGAAAATGTTGAATTTCCAGAAATTATTATTCTTGATCGCCTCATTTCATTAAAATCCATATAAGCATTATTTTCTGAAAAGCTAAAATTTTTTATTTTTAATCCTTTAAGGATTTTTTCTGATAGAAGTAAATCATTAGTGAAAATTTTAAAAGGTAAGTCATAATTTTTGAGCCTATTCATAGAATGTATATAGTATTTATCATCTAATTTATCTTTTTCTAAAAAATCGCCGCCCCTTATATGGACGGCAATTTGGTTAAGTGTTTCGTTACATGGTGGCAGTAATTTTTTTATGTAAATGCCTTGCTCAAGTAGTTTTGGAGATTGGAAATAGCCAAAAATGTATGAATATTTTTTTAGCTTTTTTACGTCTATTTTATCTAGGCAATCTTTACCTTCATAAAATACTTTTAAAATGCTTTTATTTAAAACTTTGCAGAGAACAAGAATTGAAAAAATTAAGATTTTAAACAAAATATTTTTATTTTTTATCTTTAGATTTAAATTTTTGTAAGTCGCGTCATGCACATACCATCCCAACATTCTAGTAAATATATTTCTTTGCACTAATGTGTCATCAAATTCAACTTTGAAGCCTTTTTTTTCTAAGAGTTTGCCAAAATTTATTTGACTAAGGTTGTTTCCAAACCCTCCAAAAAGAAATATTTTTACTTTATGTTTTTTGGTCATTGTTTTTGCTTAAATTAGTTTAAGCTGAGGATTTTATCATACTTGTTTTTAGTTTATTTAAAGTGTGTTGGTGCCCAGGGCCGGACTTGAACCGGCACGAAGTTTCCTTCGAGGGATTTTAAGTCCCTTGTGTCTACCAATTTCACCACCTGGGCAAATGTCCGTAAAATTTTATCATCGAATGATATATTTTACTCTGATTCTCTTTATTAAATCCCCAACCTGTTGCCTTTCCCACAATTCCGTGAAGAACTTTGGATATTTTTTATAGATTTTCATATTTTGAATGCCATTTTAAAAAATTATCTATACCATTATCGAAGTTTATTTTAGGTTGATACCCTAATAGATTTTTTGCTTTTGAAATATCAGCATGCGTATTTTGTATTTCATTTTTTGTATGGATATTCTTTATTTCACAACTTTTATTTAGTTTTTCACTTAGAGTTCTTAAAAGATTATTTGTAGTAATCGGAAAATTATTACCAAGATTAAATATTTCATTCTTAATTTGTTTATTTTCTTTAAATAAATATTTTAAAGATGCTTCTATCCCGTTGATAATATCGTCAATGTATGTCATGTCTCGCGCCATTAAACCCTTATTATGTAGATAAATACTTTTTGAATTTTTCAAAGCTTCTGTAAATAAGAAATAGGCCATATCTGGTCTACCATATGGACCATAAACACTAAAAAATCTCAGACCAATAATAGAAATATCAGACTCATTGCAAATTTTGCTTGCATAATTTTCATTTAATAATTTTGATAAGCCATATTTTGATTTTGGCTTAAGTTCTGACTTATTTTCACAGAATTTTTCTCTAGTTGAATCACAATAAACTGAACTACTTGAAGCATATATTATTTTGCTTATATTATTTAATTTACAAAAACTACAAAAAGCTTTAAATCCCTTAATATTTGAATGTTCATAGAGATGCTCTTTATCTTTTTTTACTCTTACACCTGCCTGTGCTGCAAGGTTTATAGCCAAATCAAATTTGGTTTCATTGATTTTTATATCATTTATATCTTGAAGGTAAAACTTAAAATTTTTTTTTTAAGCTTGTCTCTTCTGTATTCTTTTAGAGAAATATCATAATAGTCATTATGATTATCTATGCCAACAACCTCATGCCCAGCATCAAGAAGTTTTCTAACTAGATGGTATCCGATAAAACCAGAAGATCCTGTTACTAAAATTTTCATAATATGGAGGCTGAGAACGGAATCGAACCGATGTTAACGGAGTTGCAGTCCGCTGCATAACCACTCTGCCACTCAGCCATGATATATAGTGATTATAACTCATCAAGGGTAATTATAATTTATGCTAATAGTTTTCAGTCTTATTTTTTATAAGAGTTTCATAATTGTTTTCATACCATTCATAAGTATTGGTTAGACCCTGATTTAGCGAATATATTGGATTAAATCCTAATTCAGATATTTTTGATATGTCTGGGCACCTAAGTTTTGTTCCACCTATATGCTGATTATCATTCTGATTAATTTGGTATTCTGTTTTGGAAATAGTTGATATTTCATCAAGCAGATCACTCATTGAAACCTTATGATTTGTACCAATGTTATATACATTTACTCCATCATTTTTTTCACTTAATAATTTTATGCCAGCCACAATGTCATCTACATAGCAGAATGATCTAATTGCATCTAATGACCCTTTTACATCTATTTTGGCCTGATCTTCACTTTTATTTTTTAGAAACTCCATAATAAATTGAGGTACAACATGCTGAAGCCCCATATCAGGCCCATAGACATTATGTGGGCGAAAGATACTAATATTTTTTTTGTGAATTTTTCCAAATTGATATGAGTAATATTCAGTATAAATTTTACTAAGAGCATAAGAATATCTTGGATTATGAACACTAGGAACAATTAAGGGAATATCCTCAGGAGTCGGGACAATGCTTGAGTTTTGGTAAACTTCTGCTGAAGAGGCAACAATTATCTTACTTATTTCAGTTTCCAATGAAAATTTGAGAATATTAAAACAACTCATTACTCCTACATCCATAATTTGAAGAGGTATTTTATAAAAGTTGCCTGTTCCATTAATTGCTGCCAAGTGATAGAAATTATTTATTTCATATCCAGAAAGTGATTGTTTCAAATCATCATAATCAGTTAAATCACATCTAATTACTTTCACATTATTAGCACATTCTTTAAGCCTTTCAGGCGTGCCTCTAGCAAAATTATCAAGAACAATAACGTTCTCATTCCTTTCAAGGTTTTTTACAAGATGATGGCCAATAAAACCTCCACCACCTGATACTACTGAAACTTTTTTACTGAACATTATTTAGAATCTATGAATACATTCGAGATGGTCTTATGGTCAACAAGCTCCATAACATCCCATACGTCTATTACTTTTGCTCCAATATCTATTTGATAATTTACAAAATTTTTTGAGGAGGTATTTTTATAAAATGGATGATTATTAAGCACAACTATCAAGTCATATTTTTCTTTGTTAGATAAGTTAAAATCTTCAGGTTTAATTGATTTATATCCTGTGGATTTTTCAAGTGTTTCTTTTGTATTCATAAAGTCATGAATAGTTATCTGATCATTAAAATTTTTTAGTTGGTCTAGAATTCTCACTGATGATGAACCTCTGAGGTCATTAGTTTGGGGCACACCTTTAAATGCAATTCCTGAAATTAATACATTCAATGAACTATCAGAAGATAAGATATTTGAGAGCACCTCAGCAAAAGTTACTTCTAAATTTTCATTTGCATTCCTTATTTTAATAATAAAATCTTTTAGATAATCATCATTCATTCTGCTTGACAGAATATATGCATCTTTTTCTAAGCAAGGTCCAGCCACAAAACCAGGTTTTGGAATCATGCTTCTAGGGTAATTTAAGTTCGCATTATTAATTACACTTGATCCATCAACGCCATAAAATTGCGCTATTTTATTAAATGTATTTGAAATAGCAAAAATTGAATCTCTATAGGTATTGTTAAATAATTTAATTAGTTCTGCCTCTTCTAAAGAGGACGATTCTATAATTTCATCTACAAGCGGCTCAAAAAATATTTTAGCTTTCGCTTTTGATTCTTCATTTATTCCAGAAATTATTTGAGGCAGGGAGCGTAACTCTGATAAAGCCCTTCCTTCAGCTGTGCGTTCAGGGCAAAACGATACATGCGGATTAATATTGTTCAATTTACCAATAATTTCGCTTGTTTCTCTTGTAAGCCCAACAGGTATTGTTGATCTTAATATCAATAGATTATCTTTATTTATTATGTGCTTAATAGAGTCTATTGCGTTATTTAATATGTTGATATTTGGGCTCTTTATATTTTCACCATCGAGTGGTGTTCCAACAGTTATTATTACAACATCAAATGATTGATCATCTGGAACATCACTGTATATAAAGAATTTTTTGTTTAGTGAAGTTTGAAGCAGTTCATCGAGTCCTGGCTCATGAAAGTGAGTTTTGCCACTCTTTATAAGATTATAGGTTTCTTCATGTATTTCAATACCATGAACTTCATATCCATTTCTAGCTGCATGCATAGCTAACGTCATCCCAACGTAACCCATGCCAACAATGCATACTTTATCCATATAAAATTATGTTAAAAATATTTTATCTAGAGCTTTTTCAAAGTTTATAAAATTATCTTCAGTTAATTCAGAATGAACTCCAATGAAAAATGCATTTTCTTTAATGGATCTTGAGTTTGATAAATCTCCCTGAACTCTATGTTTTTGGTTTAAGAAACCAGGCTGATCTGGTAAACATCCTCCCATATTTGGACGTGTTTCTATGCCATAAGATTCCAATCTTGAACACAAAGTATTTCTAGTTATTTTTGTATTTGGTTTTAGAAAAATTGGGAACCCATAATACCCGGGAGTCATATCATCGGTAATTTTAATTGTTTCTAAATATTCAGAATGCTTTGATATTATTGAGGTCATTCTAGATGCATTTTTTCTTCTCTGTTTGTTTAAATCTTCAAGTTTTTCAAGCTGTACAATGCCCATTGCTGCTGCAAAATCAGTCATTCTTACATTGTAACCAAGCCTCTCAAAAATATATCGTGTATCATATTCTCCCATTTCATCGTAAGTTTTATATCTGGAGTCAGAGTCTATTGATCTACCAAATTCTCTAACAGATCTAACAGTTTTATTGAGTGAGGGGTCTTTTACAAAAATCATTCCTCCTTCACCAGTGGTTATATTGTGAGCTACAAAAAAGCTTAGTGCTGCCATATCACCAATTGATCCAACTTGTTTACCTTTATAATAAGCACCATGTGCTTCGCAGCAATCTTCAACAACTATCAAGTCATTATCTCTGGATATTTTCATAATTTCATCCATTTTGGCTGGGATCCCCAGATTGTGAACTACCATTACAGCTTTTGTATTCTCTGTGATTCCTGATTCAAGTTCTTTTGGATCCATATTCCATGTATCCATCTCTGAATCTATATATACAGGAACAAGTCCAACTTGGTATAAAACTGAGGAGACAGTTGCAAATGTTGCTGCAGGGACAATTACTTCATCACCCTGCTTTAAAATACCGGCATCTATTAATGACGCAAAAATTAAGAGATTAGCAGAGGATCCTGAGTTTACTGCCATAGCAGAACTACTCTCAGGTAGCTTAAGATAGTCTTTGTATGCATCTTCAAATTTTCTTACCCTAGGTCCCTGTGAGAGACTCAAATCTAGTAAACTATCAAGAGCTGCGCATAGCTCTTGTTCATCGTAAAGTGGCCATCCCACAGTATGTGAAAATGCGTTTTCTGCGTTTAACTTACGATGATCAAACTCTTTTTTAATTAAATTTGTAATTTCAGCACTTAGTTTATTCATTTTTAGTTCCAATATTTTTTAGTAGATCTTCTAATCCCATTTTCAAATTAGTTTTTGGTTTCCAATTATATGTCTGCCTGTAGAGCTTATCTTTTAGCTCCATAGGTGGCATTTTATACGAATTTCTTGCAAATGTATTTTTTTTAACTTTAAATTTTAAATTCTTTCCGTAATTCTTTTTATATAAGTCGCTAATTATTTCGATGATATTTGAGAGACTTTCATTTTTTCCTGAAAAGCAAATATTTTTAAATTTAATTTTTGATTCAAGGCAAAGATTTAGCGCCTCAACAGCATCATTAACATGTAAATAATTCCTAGATCCTTCAGAACTTCCAATTAAAATCTCTTTATTATTATTCTCTTTAATCTGGTTAATAATTGTTGGGATAAATTGTTTTGAAGACTGATTGGATCCATAAAGGTTTGGAAATCTTATTACTGACGTCTCAATCTTTTGTAAATTGAAATTATATTTAACAATTATTTCTGAAATTAATTTGCTTGCACCATATGGATCATTGTCTAAAACTACCTCCTCCATCATATTATCTGATATTTCATGAGTAGCTCTATCAGTCGATATAAAGTTAAACCTTCCTTCAAAATTCAGTTTATTTAAAACTTCCAAGTTAAGAATAGGTATTCTTATATTCTCTAAAAACATATCTTGTGGTGTATTTATAAAATCATCGACAGAAACATTGCTTGAGAAATCAAAAACCTCATCAAATTTTTTGTGTTTTGAGAATATTTCTCCGTTGAAGATTTGATTATATGTAAGAGATTTAAGATTTTTTGGTGTGTATTTTTTTCTTGTAACAACTGAAAGGTCATATTTTTTTGGGTCAAGTGAATTTAAGAAATGCGTCCCAAAGAAACCGGTACATCCAAAGATAAGTATTTTTTTCATGCTTTAAAATAAAAAATAACTTTGCTTATACTATCAAATTTAATGGCTAAAGCTGCTAGATTCTGATATTCAAGGAGTGAGGCTTTAACCTGCTTCAACAATTAATAAGTGTAAGTATCACTTTTAAATGGTCCATTCTTGTCAACTGAAATATATTCTTGTTGTTCAGCGGTAAGTTTTGTAATAGTGCCACCAAAACCTTTTACCATTAATGCTGCAACTTCTTCATCAAGCTTCTTGGGAAGTACTTTCACATAAAGCTCTCTTTCTTCTTGGCTTTTTGAAGCATAACCATCTTTATATAATGCTATTTGTGCTAGAACTTGGTTACAAAATGATCCATCCATAACTCTGCTTGGGTGACCAGTAGCTAGTGCTAAATTTACAAGCCTACCCTCACCCAATAACAATAAATAATTCTTATCAGACCTTCTAACCTTATGAACCCCTGGCTTAACTTCATACCAATCAAAGGTTTTCAGATGCTTAATATCTATTTCATTATCAAAGTGACCAATATTGCAAATAACACAGCCAGACTTTAAAGCATCAAGCATAAATTTATCAAGAACATTCACATTGCCAGTTGTTGTAACAACTAAATCATATTTTTTAAGTAATTTTTTGTTTAGTTTTGTTCCATCACTTGTCACATCCCCATCCTCGTAAGCTGAGACCACAGAGAAACCATCAAAACAAGCTTGCATAGCACAAATAGGATCAACTTCAGTTACATCAACAATCATTTTTTGTTGTGCCAGTGATTCTGCTGAACCTTTGCCTACGTCTCCATATCCTATTACAAGGGCTTTCTTACCTGAAAGGAGCATATCAGTTCCTCTCTTTATTGCATCATCAAGACCGTGTCTGCAGCCGTATTTATTATCATTTTTTGATTTAGTAAGTGAATCATTTACATTTATGGCTGGAACTTTTAGCTCACCAGACTCAAGCATTTCTTTAAGTCTTTTTACTCCTGTTGTTGTCTCTTCGGAAATTCCATGAATACTATTAAGCATAGCTGAATACTCTTTATGGACTTTCATAGTTAGGTCGCCGCCATCATCTAGGATCATATTTGCTCCCCATGGCTTGCCATTTTTATTTATAGTTTGATCGAGGCACCATTCATACTCCTCTTCCGTTTCTCCTTTCCAAGCAAAAACAGGAATACCCTCTGCTGCTATTGCTGCTGCGGCATGATCTTGAGTAGAAAAGATATTACATGAAGACCATCTTACTTCTGCGCCTAAATCAATTAATGTTTCTATTAGAACAGCTGTCTGAATTGTCATATGAATACAACCCATAATTTTTGCTCCAGCTAGCGGTTGTTCATCTCTATAGTTTTCTCTGAGTTGCATAAGTGCTGGCATTTCGTCTTGGGCAAGTAAAATTTCTTGCCTGCCAAATTCAGCAAGAGAGATATCCTTAACTTTATAATCTTTAAAATTATTCATCATTCTTATAGTAACTATGTCTTTCAATGTCTTCTTCAATAGTTTCTTTGCCATATTGAATTTCAATGATCTTACATGTTTCATTGAAAGGGTTAGTTATTTGATGCCAATCGCCTAATTCAACATGCAAACTTTTATGCTTATCCAAAGTAATTTCTTCAATTTTATCAGGAGCGACTTTTGAATAATTCACAAGACACTTACCTTGAGAGACTAACCATATTTCACTTCTTTTGTGATGTTTTTGAAGACTCATTCCTTTTTTTGGTTCAATAATAAGCTCTTTAACTTTTACTTGATCATCTTCAAATAAATTAAAAAACTCTCCCCAAACTCTTCTTTCTTTATCGTATTTCCAATTTTTTAAAATCCAGCTACTTGAATTTTTTTTATCATCGCCACCAACACTAAACTCAAAATTTATACCACTAACAGCCATTTCAGGAATATTTTCTTTTCCCCTATCACCACCATTGCAAAAAATGATTTCATCATCTGGAAACTTAGCTTTGATCTTTTCAAGGGCATTCATGCAGCTACCCAATTTATCATCCTCAAAACTTAATACTTCATCGACATTTTTTATACTTTCAAGGATAGATTTTCTTTCCTCAAATGGCATAAATTCTTTCCCTTTCTTTTGTCTTAGCCATGCATCGCTGTTAAGAGCAATGATAAGGTAGTCGCCATATTTTTTAGCAGCATTTATATAGCTTATGTGGCCAGAATGTATAGGATCGAAGCCTCCACTGACTACTGAGATTTTCATGTGTTAATTTTAACAGCATTTTGTAAACTTACTGGTATTTCCCATGTAAATCCTTGATCTTCTCTACCAAAATGACCGTAAGAAGCGGTCTTTGAATAAATAGGCATTAATAAGTTTAGTGAATTAATTAAACCTGATGGAGACAAATCAAAATTGTCTTGAACAATTTTTTGTATTTCACTTAATTTTATTTTTTCAGATTCAAATGTATTGATAAAAACTGAAATGGGCTGTGAGACCCCAATTGCATAAGATGCTTGCACTTCACAATAATCACATAGCTCACTTCTAACCAGTGATTTAGCCACTTGTCTAAGCCCATAGGCAGCTGAGCGATCTACTTTAGATGGATCTTTGCCTGAAAAGCCGCCACCGCCGTGTCTAGCCATACCACCATAGGTATCCACGATAATTTTTCTTCCAGTTAGGCCACAATCACCAACTGGACCACCTATTACAAAACGACCAGCAGGGTTAATAAGGTATTTTGTTTCATTATCCAAAAGTTTTTCTGGTATACAAGAATTAATAATCTCTGTTTTAACGATTTCTCTTAAGTTTTCTAAATCAAGATTGTCACTATGTTGTGTTGATAGAACTATAGAATCAACACGTTTTGGCTGGTAGTTTGAATCGTACTCTATAGAAACTTGTGATTTAGCGTCTGGTCTTAAGCCTAGCCCCTTGGTTTTTCTAACATCAGCATGTTTAAGCATTAGTTTATGAGCTAGGGCAATGGGCAATGGCATGAGCTCTGGTGTCTCTTTGCAAGCATAACCAAACATCAAGCCCTGATCTCCAGAGCCTAGAACCTCATCTCCTGATATGCCAGCATCTATATCTTTACTTTGCTCAGATATTAGATTCTGAAATTCAAGGCCACTACTGGTAAAGCCGAGCTCATCTTCGATATAGCCTATATCTTGAACAACTTTTCTTACTATGGCTTCATAGTTAATATCGGCTTTTGAGGTAATTTCACCAGCAACAATAACTGTATTATTTTTTATGAGTGTCTCGCAAGCTACTCGTGAATTTTGATCTGATTTCAAACATGCATCTAAAATTGCATCAGAAATTTGATCACAAATTTTGTCAGGGTGTCCTTCTGAAACTGATTCAGACGTGAAGATATAAGACATTACAAGCCCTCAATTTTAATGCCACTTAATGACATAGCGGCTTCAATAAGATCATTCATGATAGAATCAACTTCATTATCTGTAAGACTTTTCTGCAACGACTGAAACTTAAATCTGTAACCT
>MDTD01094325.1_pt1 | contig 15987 bp, 13 predicted proteins | sample 811221 | NCBI WGS metagenome assembly MDTD01 (sample SAMN05326646, study PRJNA326480) | marine metagenome | isolation source: seawater | place: Pacific Ocean: South West | collected 2011 | reverse complement strand
GAGAGTATTTTTTTAATTTCAGTGTTATTAAGTAAAAGTAGATTTTTACCATAAATCGGAACAAGTAATTCCTCTAATTCTTTCTTCTTTAAAATAGAATTATTTTTAATAATTATTTTATCTAGGTTAAATTTTTTTATCGTTATTTTTTCTTTAAAAGTTATTGTTGAAAGAAATATTAATAGTAAAATTGAGATAATTATTTTGCCCTTCATCTATTAATACTTGCGTCTAGAAGAATTTTCTCCACTAAGTTCTCAAAGTTTAAACCTATATAATTGGCAATTTCTGGAACTAAAGATAAACTTGTCATTCCTGGCTGTGTGTTTATTTCTAGTAAATAAAATTTATTGTTTAAAAACTTAAAGTCAGATCTAGTGACACCTCTACAATTTAAAATTAGGTGGGCATTTTTTGCAATATTTAAGACCTCAGTATATTTTTTTTTAGATAATCTTGCAGGCATTATATGTTTTGTTTTAGCTTCTTTTGAATATTTTGCTTCATAATCGTAAAAATTTCGTCTTGGAATTAGTTCTATAGCTCCGATTGGTTTTCCATTTATCACTGCTGCTTGTATTTCCTGTCCACCAATATATTCTTCAAGAATAATCTCATCATATTTTCTTAGCAATCGCTTAACTGATTTAAATAATTTTTTTTTACTTTTACAAATTTCTACACCTAAACTAGAACCCTCATTTATAGGTTTTGCTACTATTGGAAAGTTCATCTTTTTTAAAGAAAATTCATTATTAAACTCAGTTCTTTTCAAAGAAAGAAATTTAGGTGTTTTAATTCCGCTTTTAATGAATATTTCTTTTGAACTAATTTTGTTCATTGCGTTATATGAGCTTATAACTCCCGAATGAGTGTATGGAATCTTAAGATATTCAAAGTAACTTTGAGCTACTCCGTCTTCACCATCTCTTCCATGAAGTGCATTAAAAATTACATCTATATTCTTTTTATTAATTAAATTGAAATTTTTAAATTTTGGGTCAAAAGTTTTCACTTTATAGCCTTTTCTTTTTAGGGCTTTAATACACGCTCTGCCACTTTCCAAACTGACTGCTCTTTCGCCTGACGTGCCACCTAAAACAACTAGAACATTTTTTAATTTTTTCTTATTCACCAACAATTTTTATTTCCAATTCTAAATTTTCTCCAGTTTTTTCAAGAACTCTATCTTTTACTTTTTTAATTAAATTTTCGATATCTTTCGAAGTCGCTTTGCCGTTATTAACAAAAAAATTACAATGTTTTTTAGAAATTGTAGCATCACCCTCTTCAAAATTATGACAACCAGACTCTTTAATTAACATCCAGGCTTTTTTATCTTTACTAATATTCTTAAATGTGCTCCCGCATGTTTTAATTTGATGTGGTTGAGATAATTTTTTTTTCTCAATAAAAAAAGCTTGTTTTTTTTCTATTGATGCAAGATCGCTAACTACACCTTTTAATTTGGCTGATACAACAATAAAATCTTGATTTAAGTCAGTTCCCCTATATAAAAATTTAATATCTTCCATTTTGATCTCTTCTTCTTTTAAAGAATTTTTATCTATAACCTGAATTGATATTAATATCTTGGATATATCTTTATCGTAGCAACCACTGTTCATAATAATAGCTCCGCCAATTGATCCAGGTATACATGATAAAAATTCAAATTCACTTAGGTGATTATCTTTTGCAAAATTAGCTACTTTTCGATCTAATGTTGCAGCTCCAGTATGTATAATATTTTTATTTTCTAAATTAGTGAATGAAAAATTTGATCCCAATTTAATAACAGCTCCTTTGACGCCTTTGTCCCTAAACAATGTATTTGAGCCAGCTCCTAGAATTAATGTTTTTATATTCTTTTTTTTAGCATCTTCTAAAAACTCAAGTAGTTGATTTTTATCTTTTGGTTTAAAAAAATATTGTGCTTGTCCTCCTAGATTAAACCAACTATAAGATGCAAGTTTAACGTTTTCTCTAAGATTATTGCTAAATTTTTTCATAAAACTACTATTTGATCTCATAATAAAGATTTAAGTCCCATCATCCATTTTGAAATTAGTCCTGCCCCCATGCCAATTATAATTTCATCGCTACTTAAATTTTTTTGAAGAAATTTGCTCAGCTCAATTTCATTTTTAACAATTATTACTTGAGTATTAGAGTTTTTTGCAATCAAATTAGCAAATTTTATTAAGTCAAATTTTCTATTTTTTGGTTCACCCGCTGCATATAAAGGGCTCAAAATTACTAAATTTGATTTAGAAAAACATTTAGAAAATTCTCTTTGTAATGAGAGTACTCTTGAATATCTATGAGGTTCAAAAATGCTTATAATTTTTCTTTTTGAATTTACGTTTTGAACTCCCTCTAAGATAGAGCTAATTTCTGTTGGGTGATGTGCATAATCATCATAAAAATCATTTTTATTCTTTGTGAAAACTTTAGTCATTCTGCGTTGAACACCTGAAAAATTTTTAAGTGATTTTTTTGCAGTAAGTTGATTTACACCTAAGTTTAAACAAACTACTAAAGCACCAGCAGCATTAAGAGCGTTATGTCTGCCCAATAATTTTACATTAATATTTTTAATTTTTCTAATTTTCTTTTCTCTAGAGTTAAAAAATAAATCAAAGCAAGTGCTATCAAGATTATATTTAATATTTGTAATCCTATAATCTGCTTTTCTGTTTTCTCCATAAGTTAATATATTCTTATTTTTAATTTTTTTTAAAATTCTTCTAATATTTATATTATCTACACAAATAATAGCCTTACCAGTTGAGGGAGTTTTTTTTATAAATTTTACAAATGAATTTTCTAAATTTTTATAGTTTTTATAAAAATCTACATGTTCGTAGTCAATATTAGTAACAATTGAATAATTAATCGGTAATTTTAAAAAACTGCCGTCTGACTCGTCAGCTTCCAAAATTGCCCAATCACCTTTTCCAAGTTTTGCATTGCTTTTAAAAGAATTTATGACACCACCATTTATAATTGTTGGGTCTAATTTTTGATCTGTTAAGATTTTTGCCACTAATGAAGTTGTTGTTGTTTTACCATGAGAACCAGTAATAATTATATTTTTTTTAAAAGAAACAACATCACCTAAAACTTGTGCTCTTGAATAAATTGGTATCTTATTTTTTTTGGCGTACTTTATTTCGACATTGCTATCCTTAATAGCCGAAGATTTTACTAAAATAGTTGCTTTCTTAACATTGGAGGGTGAGTGACCTAAAAATATTTTGATACCAAATTTTTGACAACTTTTTGTATTTTTGTTTTTGTTTTGATCACTTCCTTGAATTTTAAAACCCATATTTTTCATAATTTGAGCAAGTCCGCTCATACCTATACCCCCGATACCTACAAAATGAATTATATCTTTTTGACCAAAACTAATTTTTTTCATTTAAAATTTCCTCTATAAAAAAATTTAAGTTTCTAAAAATATCTTTGTCTGAATATTGCTTTTGTTTTAGAGTCATTTTTTCTAATGTTATTTTGTCATTATTTATATAACTTAATAAATCATATAATCTGTTATCTATATCTTTTTCCTCAATTAAGAATCCATAACCTTTTTTCATATAAAATTTAGCGTTTTTATATTGATGATTATCCGCAGATGTTGGTAAAGGAATTGAAATAAAAGGTATCTTGAGATTAATTAATTCTCCTAAAACTGAGGCACCTGAGCGAGTAATAACAATATTTGATTTGATGTAATAATCTATAATTTTATCTGTAAAATTGAACAATTCATAATCTAAATTTATTTTTTTATATAAATTAGATAATTTATCAATTTGACTCTTCTGACATTGTTGAAATATTTTAAACTGTATTCCAGAGTTTTTAAGCTTATCAAATATGGATGGTAACTTTTCAGCAAATATTTTGGCTCCTTGGCTACCTCCTAAAACTAAAATTTTTAAATTTTTTAAATCCTCAAACGGATTTTTTGTGAAATTCAAATTTAAGATTTCCTCTCTTATTATATTTCCTGTCTCTAAAATTTTATATTTATATTTATCAGGTACTCCCTCTAATTCTTTGTAAGAAACAATCATTTTTTTTGCAAATGGTAAAAGATATTTATTAGCTTTTCCCAGTATTAGATTATTTTCGTAAATTATAAATTTTATTCTTAAAACAGCTGCTGCAATACAAATTGGAAATGAGGAGTATCCGCCCATACCTAAAATTAGAGACGGTCTATTTAATAAAAGAAAAACAAAAGATATCAAAAAAGAATAGGCAATCATAATTATCGAAAATAAATATGTAAAAATATTTTTTTTTGATAAAGGAGATGAAAAAATCTTAATCAGACTAATTTGCTTATACTTTTCTAAATATTTAAATCCTCTTTTATCTGTCGTTAGTTTAATGTTATAATTTTTTTTAGTAAAATAGTTAGCTAAACTATATGCAGGAAAAACGTGACCCCCGGTTCCACCTGTAGCTATTAAAATTTTTTGTTTAATCATATAAATATGTTTTATTTTTTGTATAATTCAAAACTAATCCTGCCAGAATAGCGCTTCCAATTAAAGATGATCCTCCATAACTTAAGAAGGGTAATGTCATACCAGTTGTTGGTATCAAATTAGTATTTACTCCTGCATGGATAAATGTTTGAAAAATCATTAAGGTGGCTAGACCAATCAAAGATATTTTTAAAAATTGCTCATTTTGGTTGATACAATTTTTAATAATTCTGAACGCTATATAAAGAAAAATTGTAATTATCATTATTGAAACTAAAGAACCATATTCTTCCGATATCACTGCAATTACATAATCGGTATGAGCTTCAGGTACGCTTTCTTTAAGCACTCCCTCACCCATGCCTTGACCTGTTAGTCCACCAAGTTTTATAGCATCTAGAGCAGAAGACGATTGAAATTTATCTCCTTGATTTGGATCAAAAAATGCCACTAGACGATTAGAAATATAGATAAATTTATCGGGAAGCAAAAGCAGTAAGGCACCAAATAAAATAAAAAAAATTGAGAAAAAAATAAATATATAAATTAAACTTAGACCAGAAATAAAAACAGTGGCAATCCAACTACCAATTAACAATATTGATTGTCCTAAATCAGGCTGATCAATTAATAAAATTATTATTGAGCTTAAAAGAAAGAAGCTTAAAATATATTTTATTTGAGTATTTTCAAATTTTTTAATAGATAATATTTTTACAGTCATTAAAATAAATAAAGGTTTTAATATTTCAATAGGTTGTAATCTGAAAAAATAAAAGTCTATCCAACGTTTTGCACCTTTAACCTCTACTCCAATTATTGGAACGATTAGTAGAAGAATAAATGATATAATGAACATTGGTGTAACGAATTTTGTAATTATTTCAGTTCTAATTATTGAGATGAAAACCATAATAGTTATAGCTAGAAAGGTAAAAAAAAAGTGCTTTGTAAAGAAAAAATAATAATCTTTATTTAATCTCTCACCGGCTAAAAAAGAAGTTGATGAGAATGAAAAAAAAAGACCTAAGATAAATAAAATTAAAAAACAAATAAAAATTTTCTTATCTATACTTCTCCAATAGTTTATTAAAAAAAATTTAAATGTGCTTTCTAGCATAGTCTATACAAAGTTTTTTAAACTTATCTCCCCTTTTTTCAAAATTACTAAATTGATCAAACGAAGCGGCAGCTGGACTTAGTAAAATATATTTATGAATATTTTCTTTAGATTTAATATCTTTTAAAATTTCAACGATTGAATTTTTTAGATTTTTTGTAATAACAAAATCTATTTTATTTTTTATTTGCTTTTTAAAAAAATCTATATTTTTTCCAATAAGATAACACTTTATGATATTTTTTTTAATTTTTGAAAACTTGATTTTATCACCTTTTTTTGGAAGTCCTCCCAAAATCCAATAGGTGTTCTTAAGACTACATAAAGCGGATTCGGTAGATTTAAATGAAGTTGCCTTGGAGTCATTTATGAAAGTTGTATTTTTTCTTTTTAAAAAAATTTCAAATCTATGAGACAAACCTTTAAATGATTTCATTGATTTGATAAAATTTTTTTCCTTTATTCTAATCAATTTAGCAAAGGTATAAACAAAACCCATATTTTCATCATTTAAATCAGAAGATAAATAATTGTTTTTAATTTTAAATTTAATTCTTTTATAATCTCTAATTTTAGGAGTGATTAATCTACTTGAAAATTTATTTTTTAAATAATATTTTCTTAAATTGCTGTTTATAATTGCAAAATTTTTTTTATTTTGAAGATTAAAAATTTTTAATTTCGAATTTAAATAATTTTTTTTATTACCATGCCAATCTAAGTGGTCATTAGTCAAATTTAAAAAAAATGCATAATCTGGATGTATAAATTTTGAATGAGATAGTTGAAATGAAGAAGTTTCTATAATTATATATCTGTCTTTTGAGTTTTTAACATTTAAAATCGGAGTTCCAATATTTCCTCCTAGTGAAAATTTTAATTTATTCTTTTTTAGAAGATGTGCTAATAATTTACAAGTTGTTGATTTACCGTTGGTCCCTGTTACAACAATAGTTTTAGATTTTTTTTTCATCAAAAAAAATAAATCAATATCTGTTATAATTTTTTTTTTATATGCATTTAATTTTTTATTTTTAACTAAACTTATACCTGGCGCTAAGATAATATAATCAACTTGATTTAAACTTTCAGACAGATTGATTGATCTATAATTTTTATATAATTTTTTTTGTTTATCATCCCATACCTTAAAGTTTTTAATTTTATTTTTTTTAAAAAATTTTACTACTGAACAACCAGATGATCCCAGACCATAAACTAGGAACGATAGTTCTTTAAAATTAGGTATAAGAAACATGGCCTACCTCAATTTTAATGTTGCAAGTCCAATTAGTGCTAAAATAATAGCAATTATCCAAAATCGTATTACAATCGTAGACTCCGCCCATCCTTTTTTTTCAAAATGGTGATGTATAGGCGCCATTTTAAAAATTCTTTTCCCGGTCAACTTAAATGACACTACTTGGATAATTACTGAAACAGTCTCTAAAACAAATAATCCTCCAATTATAGCTAATACAATTTCATGCTTAACGATGATGGCTATAGCGGCTAACGAGCCACCTAAAGATAAAGAACCTGTATCTCCCATGAAAATTTTTGCTGGAGGAGCGTTATACCAAAGAAAACCTAGACATGCCCCTACAACAGATCCACAAAAAATAGATAATTCCCCAACGTCTGGAATATATTGGATCTGTAAATACTCTGAAAAAATTGTATTCCCAACTACATATGAAATTAATGTGAATGAAAGAGCTACTAACATTACTGGTACAGTCGCTAAGCCGTCTAAACCATCTGTTAAATTTACTGCATTCGATGCCCCGATAATTACGAATAAACCAAAAGGTATGAAAAGTAATCCCATTTGCAATATCAAATTTTTAAAAAAAGGAAAGTAGAGATTGAACAGATATTCATGATTAGAATACTTTATTAAAATTAATAAAGTAATAATGCCGATTAGAATTTGACCAAGAAATTTATACCTTGATTTGAGTCCACTAGAATTTCTGAATTTAATTTTTAAAATATCATCTAGTAATCCTAGTGCCCCTAAAGATAAAGATACGAAAATTAAAGTCCAAACATAAATATTTTCTAAATCCGACCATAATATTGTACTAGAAATTATACCAATTATAATAATTACTCCGCCCATAGTCGGAGTTCCAGATTTTTTAATTATGTGATCAATCGGCCCATCTTGTCTGATAGGACCCGTTATCATTTTTTCTGAAAATAATTTAATTAATGGGCCTCCAATTATAAAAACAACGATTAAAGATGTGACAACTGATAAACCAGTCCTAAAAGTAAGATATCTGAAGACGTTTAAAAATGAATATTGATCTATCAGCGAAGTAAGTAAATTAAATAGCACTTATATCCCTTTAATTATTTTTTTACTAATATTGTTTAGTCCGGTTGCATTTGAGCCTTTAATCATAAGATAATCATTGTTTGATATGATTTTGCCTAAACTTAAATCTATATCTTCATTATTTTGTAAAATATTTCCTCTTTTATCTTTATTTAGATATTTATATGTGAAAATTGTTTTATTTCCTTTAATGAATACTTTATCAATATCTGAGTTGTTAATAACTTTTGACAAATCTTTGTGATATTTTTCCGATTTAGAACCTAACTCTAGCATATCACCAAGGATCAGATACTTTTTAAATTTTTTATGTTTTTTTATTGAATTTAATCTATCAATTGCAGTTTTGACGGATAATGGATTGGCATTATAGCTTTCATCTATAAACTGAAATTTTTTTTTATATCTCGAAATTGAATATTCTTTACCTCTTCCCTCTGGCGAATCAAAATTTTTAAACTTATTTTTGACTTTGTTGAAACTAATATTTAATTCTTTTAGTACCGCTAATGATGCTAAAACATTATAAATATTTAAATCTGAAATTTCTAAAACCATGTTCTTTTTACCAGATCGTATTATGGCTTTAAGCAACTTACCTTTTTTTATCATTTTCTTGACTCTGATATGAGATTTATTATGAAAACCAAAAGTACAGATTTTTAAATTATATTTTTTAGCTTTATTATATAAATAAGTAAAAAATTTATCGTCTCTATTTAAAATAATTTTTCCTCCAACCTTAATATTTTCTATTATCTCTGATTTCGCTGCTGCTATTCCATTAATGCTTTTAAAATTTTCCATGTGCGCTTCACCAATGTTTGTTATAATTCCAATATGCGGTTTAATTAATTTAGTTAGATTTCTTATTTCTCCAGCTTTACTCATACCAACTTCAAAAACTCCAAATTTATCTTCACAACTAAGATTTGATAAGCTAATTGGAACTCCTAAGTAATTATTAAAAGATTTAGGTGAGGAATAAGTTTTGCCAAAATTTCTTAAGAGTTTTTTAATCAATATTTTTAAAGACGTTTTTCCAGCACTCCCTGTTACTGCTATTATACACGCTAAAGATTGCTCTCTTTTCAATTTTGCAAAATCGCTCAGGAATGAAATAGGGCTTTTTATTATTGTTATTTTTTTACTCTTTTTTTTTAATTTTTTTGAAGTGATGATACATCTTGCTCCTTTACGAATTGCATTTGAGATAAATTCATTTCCGTCTCTTTTCTTTCCTTTTAATGCTAAAAATAAATTATCTTTTTTAATCGTTCTTGTATCTATTGAAATACCATGAAAATTTATTTTTTTATCTTTACCAAACAATTTTTTAAAGATTAATTTATTTAAAAGGTAATTTTGTTTTTTTGAAGAGATTATTTTTTTAGTTCTCTTAATTTTATTTATAATTTTTTTATCAGATATTTTTATTATCTTATTTTTATAAATTTGTTTTTCTTCATGACCCTTTCCAGCAATTAAAATTATATCTCCTGGATCCGCATCATGTATCGCTTGATTTATTGCTTTTCCTCTATTCCCAATATCAAAAACTTTGTATTTAGAAATATTTTTTAAAATTTCTCTTCTGATCTTTTTTGGATCTTCATTTCTTGGGTTATCATCTGTGACATAAATTTTTTTACAGTTACTGTTAGCTATTTTTGCCATTAGAGATCTTTTTTTTTGATCTCTTTCTCCTCCACAACCAAATACTAATGAAACATTCTTTCCATATTTAAATTTTAAAAATCTAATTGTTTTTGAAAGAGCATCTGGAGTATGAGCGTAATCAACAAAAACTTTAACATTATCATGAAACATTTTAACTAATTCTAGTCTACCATTTACTTCTTTAAGATTTTTTATACCTTTGAGTATAAATTTATTTTTCAAACCACATAATTTTGCAGCCTCCACAGCCATAGCTAAATTTTTCACTCTAAAGTCATCGTTTAATTTTATATAGATATTTTGATTTTGTTGGTTTTGTTTTTGTATATCTATAAGTTTTAATTTTTTCCTTTGAGCTATTTGTTTTATGATTTTATATTCTTTAATCTTTCCATCAGAGATAATTTTTGATTTTTTTTTTAAAATTTCCCTAAATAATATCAATTTAGAATTTAAATAAGATTTCATATTATGATGGTAGTCCAGATGATCCTGACTAAAATTTGTAAAAATTGCCCCTTTGAATTTAATATGATGTAACCTTTTTTGATCTAAACCATGGCTTGATGCCTCTATAATTACATTTTCAATTTTTTTAATTTTTAAGTAATTAAGTTTTTTGTGCAATGTTATTGTATCTGGAGAAGTAAGATCTGTTTTTATTATTTTATTTTTATACTTTATCCCTAATGTTCCAATCGATGCTACAGGTAAATTATTAGATCTAAATAGCTGATAAAATAAATCAGATACAGAAGTCTTTCCATTTGTACCAGTAACAGCGAAAATATTTTTCGGTTTTGCTTCGTAAAATTTTGAAGCTATTTCACTTAACAAATATCTCGGTTTTTTTGTCTTGATAAAGAAAATTTTTTTATTTTTGTTGTTATAATTTTCAGAACAAACAACAACTGAAGCTCCATTCTGAATAGCTTCATTGATGAAATTTTCACCATTAATTTTTTTTCCATTAATAGCAAAAAAAATATAATTTTTTTTTACTTCTTTACTATTTATTGAAAGACCAGAAATTTTTATATTTTTTTTATCTTTTGAGATATTTTTAATTAAACTTTTCAACAACATGCTGATTTGTAAACTCTTTGTTATTTATGGCTAAAATTGGTCCAATTTTTTCTATTATTTTGCCCGCAACGTAAACAGTATTCCAACCAGACGTGTTATGAGGTGCTTTTGTTTTTATTCCTCTATAATCATAGATTAAATTTTTATTTATTTTTGGATTCTCCAACATCACAAATAGAGTATAATTTGGTTTATTTATCGGAAAAACAGAGATAAAAGAATTAATTCTATTTTTTTTATCTCCGTAACTTTCAGATGTACCAGTTTTACCTCCCACATAATATCCATTTTTATCTGCTAAACTAGCTGTACCATCTTTATTGGTAACAACTTTTCTTAAGATATTGTTTACTTGTTTACTTGTTTTATTGGAAATTATTTTTTTTGATTGTATTATTTGCCTTTCTTTAATTAGACTAGGTGTAATAAATTTTCCCCCATTACTAATTGAGGCATACAAAGCTGTAGCTTGCAAAGGTGTGGTTGTAATACCATGGCCATATGAAACTGTTTCTAATTTACATTTATTCCATTTTATCTTGTGAGGCACTCCAACTTCTTCAAGCTCAATATTAGGACTATCTGTAAGATTTGTTTGATCAATAAATTTTTGAAATTTTTCTTTTCCTATTTTTTTAGCAAGTACTACTGATCCAACATTCGAAGATCTAATTAAAATTTCCTCCACAGAAAGATTTTTTGGATGCTCTTTAATATCAGTGATCTCATGAATAGAACACTTCATTTTTTTTGGTATATTTTCAACAATAGTCTCAGCATCAACCAAATTATGGTCTAGCGCTAATGCGACTGTAAATGTCTTAAAAATTGATCCCAATTCATAAACTCCTTTAGTTATTTTATTGATGTATTTTTTGTCTTTAATAGTTTTACGTTGGTTTATATTAAAATTAGGCAATGAAACTAAGGATAAAATATCTCCATTATTTACGTCCATCAATAAAGCACTACCACCTGTAGCGTTAAATAATTTAATAGATTTATTTAATTCTTTATTAATTATGAATTGAATGTTGCTATCTAACGTAAGTACTAGAGGTTCTTTTAGTAAATTTTTATTTTTTAACTCTTTGTCAAAATATTTCTCAAGCCCTGACACTCCGAAATTATCATAATCAACTTGACCAATAATATGGCTGAATAAATTTCCATGTGTATACACTCTTGCTTGAAATGGTTCAAACTTAATTGCTTTTTCGCCTAATGCCCAGAGTTTTTCTTTCTCACTTTGAGTAACTCTTTTCTTAATTCGAAAATATTTCTTTTTATCTAGATTTTTTTTAATTTTACCAATTGGAAGTTCTGGAAAGTGTAATCTTAATTTTATTAAAAAATTTTTTTTATCTTTCACTAATTTTGGATCTACAGCAGCATGAAAGGTATTTATGTTTCTAGAAATTATTACTCCATTTCTATCAACTATGTCTCTTCTTAATAAAGAAAATTTATATTTTTGTTTTTCTAAACTCAAAACATCATCATTTAAAGAAATATGAACAATTTTAATTGAAAAGATAAAAATTAATGAAAAAAAGAAGAAAAATAATAAATAAATCCTATCTTGGAAATTATTTTTTTTTTTTGATTTTTTATTGTTTTTATTTGTTTCATAATAGTCTTCAAAATAAAAACTTTCTTGATTAATATTTCTATCTTTTCTTAATTTTTTTTTCATTAAGTTTTTCTGAATTTGAGATTTTGTTGTTAAATTTAATGAAATCTGAAATATTTAAAAATATATTGATATTCTCGATTTCTTTATAATTTTTAAATCCAATTAAATCAATTTTTTTTTCAATTTCAGCTGGAGATGTCAAATAATCAAAATCTAATTGGGACTCATTTAAATCGATTTCCTTGTGATAAATTATTTTATTCATATTTGAAATCTGTTTTTCAATTACTCTTGTTTGATTTTTAATAAAAGATGTAAAAATTAAAAAAATAAAAAAAATTGCTAATGAGATTGTATATTTTAATTTAAACATTAATTGACTCCAAATCTAAATATTTTCCAAATTTTTTTTTAAGTGCCATTGGGTATTCGAATTTATCTTTACTTCTAACTGCAAATCTTAGTTTAGCAGATCGTGATCGGATATTTTGGATTATTTCTTTTTTTGTAGGTCGAATAATACTATTTCTATATTCATCAAATAAAGTTTTTTCAATAAATTTATCTTCGGGGAAATATCTTGATGGTCTTGATTTATTTTTTGAAAAATTTGAGAAAAAATATTTTACTATTCTATCTTCAATTGAATGAAAACTCACAACTATAATTTTACCACCTGGTTTTAATTTTTTAGTGGCATAAATAATACCATCAATAAGTTCTGTAATTTCTTTATTTACAAAAATTCTTATTGCTTGAAAAGTTTTTGTACAAGGATTAATTTTTTTCGAAAAATTTTTTTTTTTACTTTTTATTATTATTCTTACTAGTTCATCAGTGTTTAGGATTTTTTTAACATTTCTTTTTTTTACAATATTTTTTGCGATTTTATTAGCTTCTTTCTCTTCACCTAAAATTTTTATTATCAATTTTAAATCTAATTCACTCAGATTATTAACCACATCAAGAGCAGAGGTTTCATTAAGACCCATTGTCATATTTAATTTATCTATTGATTTAAAAGAAAAACCTCTTTCAAGATCATTTAATTGAATAGATGAAAGACCTAAATCAAAAATTGCTGCATCTATATTATTTTCAGAAATTGTATCTAATTGGCTAAATTTTATTTGGTAAAATTTAAATCTTTTTGGAAATTTTTTTTCTAAATTTTTTGCTAAATTAATAACTTTTTTATCTCGGTCGATTCCTTGAACATTTGTATTGAAATATTTCAAAATTTCTTTTGAATAACCTCCGCTTCCAAAAGTGCAGTCTATAAATTTTCCGCCTTTTGATGGTTTTACTATTTTTAAGATCTCATTCAGCATCACTGGAAAATGGGAGAATTCCAGTGATGAGATTTGATTGTTCATTGATCCAAAATTTTATCATTAAAATTTTTGTTTTCTTAAAAACGCAGGAATTTCAAAATCCTCATCCTCATCCAAATCTTGATCAAATAATTCCTCTGAATTAAGATTATTTTGTTGATTGTTTGCTTCAATATTTTCATCAGAATGAAAACTTTGATCTTCAGAGAATAGTTTGGGAGTAAATTCTTTATCCAGATTTTCATGCTCTGTCTGATTTATCTTATCATCAACTAAATTGTTATTTTCAATATATGAAGCACTCTCAATTGAAATTCCTGAGGAAGTATCATTTGAGAAACTTTCTTGTTCGTCAGAATTTTCGAACAAATTTTCATTTCCTAAATTTTTCTCATTATTTACAAAATTCGTTTGTTCATCCTCGTGTAGTTGAAAACTTTCATCAAGTTTAAGTGCAGTAGCTCCCTCTATAGAGTTTAAAGTATTTGTTTCTATTCTCGGATTATGAGAGAACAAATTGTCTGAGTAACCAGAGCTTCTATTTTGAGAACGAGAGGAAAACATATTAAGAACTGTTTTATTCTCGTTTCTGTGTCCGTCTAATGCTGTAGCAACTATAGACACTCTTATTTTACCTGTCATACTCTCGTCTTTAATCGCACCAAATATTAACTCTGCTTCTGGATCTACTTCAGCTCTAATTTTGTTAACTGATTGATCTACCTCAAATAATGTAAGATCGTTTCCTCCAGTGATATTTATTAATAAACCTTTTGCCCCTTGCAGTGAGTATTCATCTAATAATGGATTATTAAGTGCTATTTCGGTTGCAGTCATAGCTCTATTTTCTCCCTCAGCTTCACCTGTTCCCATCATTGCTTTGCCCATAGCGCTCATAACAGTTTCGACATCAGCGAAATCCAAATTAATCATTCCTGGTCTTACCATTAAGTCTGTCACACTTTGTACTCCGTGTTTCAATACATTATTTGATAAATTAAATGACTCTTCAAAAGTAGTGGACTCACTTGCTATTTTAAAAAGATTTTGATTTGGAACAACAATTACTGTGTCTAAATGTTTTTTAAATTCCTCTAAACCTTCAACAGCTCTTCTCATTCTCTTAGGACCTTCATAAGAAAAGGGAAGAGTAGTAACTCCAACAGTTAAAATGTTTAACTCTCTAGCTGCCTTTGCAATTACATGCGATGCTCCTGTTCCTGTACCGCCTCCCATTCCTGAAGTTATAAAAACCATGTTTGATCCCTGAATGTAACTCATGATTTCATTTAAAGACTCATCAGCAGCTGCTTGGCCAATATCGTGTTTTGCGCCCGCACCTAAACCTTTTGTCAAGTTCATGCCTATTTGTATTTTAGTTTGAGCTTTGCTCATTTTTAAATCTTGAGCATCTGTATTTACTGCTACAAATTCTACTCCTTCCATGCCCGACTCGATCATCGCATTGATAGCGTTTCCTCCTGCGCCGCCGACTCCTAAAACTAGAATTCTTGGTTTACACTCTTTTAATTCTCCTCCGCCAACATTTATACTCATCACAACTCTCCCCTCTGTTTATTTTCCCATTTTAGATTAGATCTATTTTGATAAGCTTTTTTTCTAGCAACAATTTTAAATTTTTCAAAATTTTTAGGTTCCCATATTTGAAAAGTTTTCCCAAGACCAACAAACAAAATATAATTTTTAATTTTAGCATGATTAAGTAATTTTTCTGATAGAGAAACTCTGCCTTCTGTATCAAATTGTAAATTTTCACTTTCTGATAAAATTGAAGTAGCAAAAAAATCTCTTTTTTCTTCAAAAGGATTTAAAGAGTCAATTGTATTAGATAGCTTTTCAATTCTATCTTGGGAGCAAGCCTCTAAAGCAGCATGATTAAAAGAGGGATAGGTTATGAAACCGTTATAACCAGAGGAATTTAAATAAGATCTAAACGTAGCTGGCACTGAAACACGCCCTTTCTTGTCTATTTTGTTCTCGAAACTTGATAAAAACATTTTTTTTCAAAGCTCTTTCAATATTTAAAAATTTCAAATTACCCTCCTTTATGGGATTAATTGGGATAGTATGGGATTTTACGAATTAGTCAATATATATATATTTTGGAAAAGGTACAAAAGTAGAACAAGAAAAATAGATGATTATCGCCAGATAATCTGTAAGCCGGGTTCTGTCATTTAAGATGTCATTTCTCTAGGCTTAAATTCACATTTAAGCTCAAGCGGTTAACCCAGAAGACTAACTAAAGACTGTTT
>MDTD01082901.1_pt1 | contig 15987 bp, 22 predicted proteins | sample 811221 | NCBI WGS metagenome assembly MDTD01 (sample SAMN05326646, study PRJNA326480) | marine metagenome | isolation source: seawater | place: Pacific Ocean: South West | collected 2011 | reverse complement strand
TCATATTGATTATTGTATATTACACAAAAACAAATAATTAATATATTAAAACTTAAAAAACGTCCACTATGAGCATAGAAAAAGAACTCAACAATTTAAATCGAGACAAATTTGTATCTCTGTTTGGAGTTATTTTTGAAAAAACACAATGGATAGCTGAAAAACTTTTTAAACAAAAGCCATTTAAAGATAAGCATGATTTAATTAATAAAATAATTCATATTTATGAAACATCACAAACAGAAGAGATTTTAAATATCTTAAAGGCACATCCAAAATTAGCTGTAGAGAAAAATTTAACTAAACATTCTAATCAGGAACAATCTCTAGCAAATCTAAAAAATTGCACAAAAGAAGAGTTTGAAGAATTCGAAAAATTAAACAGTGAGTATGAAAAAAAATTTGGTTTTCCATTTATTATTGCAGTAAAGGGTAAAGACAAAATTGAAATATTAAATAATTTTAGACAAAGAATTAATAATGATGTAGAATTAGAATTTACAGAGTCAAAAAAGCAGGTAAAAAAAATTGCTTTATTCCGGCTTGATGAATTATTTACATTATGAATAAAATAAAATTTAAGGGGACTGTTAATTTAGCTGAAAAAAAATTTGGTTCAAAGATTATTTATAAAACGGATCAATTTTTTGGTGCAGCAGATAGAATATTAAGTTTAGAAAAACCAGTCTTTAAAGAAGGTGTTTACGACAAACATGGAAAATGGATGGATGGATGGGAAACAAGAAGAAAAAGGGGGAAAGGCCATGATTTTTTAATTATAAAATTAGGTAAACCTGGAAAGATATTTGATGTTGACATAGATACATCATTTTTTTCTGGCAACCAACCCTCTAAAGCTTCTTTGGAGGCATGTTACTCAAAAAAAAATCCTACAAAAAATTCAATATGGGAAACTATTTTAAGAAAGAAAAAACTTGGCCCTAACAAAAATCATAACTTTAAAATTAAAAACCACTCAACATTTAATTTTGTTAAGTTAAATATTTTTCCTGATGGTGGTGTTGCTAGAATAAGACTTAATGGAGTTTTGGATTTAGAAAAAATTAAACTTGATAGAAAAATTGTAAATTTAAGCTCTATATTAAATGGATCTACAATTCTTGGTTGTAATAACGAACATTTTGGGAGAGCAGAAAACGTTCTGAGCCCTGGAAAAGGAATTAATATGGGTGATGGATGGGAGACTAGAAGAAGCAGAGGAAAAAATTATGATTGGATAATAATCAAGTTTGGTATGCCAGGCGTAATTCACAAATTAGAAATTGATACTCATCATTTTAAAGGAAATTATCCAGATTCAATTACAGTGCAATCAGCACTAGTACCAAAAAAATTTAAATTAAAAAAAATTTTGAACGAATCAAAAAATTGGCGACTTTTACTTGGAAATAATAAATTAAAACCTCATAAAAAACATTTGTTTAACAACAATTCTAGTAAAAAAAATAAGGTAAACTGTTTAAAAGTCAATATTTTTCCTGATGGTGGTATTTCTAGAATAAGAGCTTTTGGAAAAGTAGCAAAATGAAAGTAAAAATAAAACCTAAGAAGATTAGTAAAAAAAACTTTAAAAAATTTGGACAACTTATTGATACAAGTAAGAAAAAATATTTTGAGATTAATAACGGATATGCAAAAAGATATGATAATCTTGGTAAAATAAACACTTTAACAAAAAAAGGTAAAACTATTGTTAGTATTTTTTCAGCTAAAAAAAGAAGTTTTCCAATGAAAATTGATATGATGGAAAAACATCCATTAGGAAGTCAAGCATTTATTCCAATGAAAGAAACATCTTTTTTAGTTTTTGTAGCACCGAAAGGAGACAGACCTAATTTAAAAAAAATAGTGTCTTTTAAAATACCAAAACAGACAGGTATTAACTTAAATCCAGGTATTTGGCATTTTCCACTAATATCAACGAAAAATATGAATTTTTTAGTAATTGATAGAAAAGGAAAAGGAAACAATTTAATTATATATAAATTTAAAAAAGAAAAAATATATCTATCAAAATGAAAAAAAAATATCCTAGGAACATGTTAGGCTATGGGCTTAATCTGCCTAATGTCAAATGGCCAAATAATGCAAAGATAGCAGTACAATTTGTATTGAATTATGAGGAAGGTGGAGAAAATTGCGTTTTACACGGCGACAAATCTTCTGAGGTTTTTTTATCTGAAATAATTGGCGCCAAATCAATAAATGGGCGAAATATTAATATGGAGTCACTTTATGAGTATGGATCGAGGGCTGGCTTTTGGAGAATACATAAATTATTTAAAACATATAAACTTCCATTAACAGTGTTTGGGGTTGGAATGGCACTAGAAAGAAATCTTGAAATTTGCAAAGAAATAAAAAAATCAAACTACGAAATTGCCTCTCATGGCTGGAGATGGATAGATTATCAAAATATTTCTAAATCAATTGAAAAAAAACATATGAAGAAAGCAACTGCAAGTATAAAAAAAATTTTTGGTAAAAAACCTGTAGGATGGTACACTGGAAGATGTAGTCCAAATACTTTAGACTTAGTATTTGAAGATGGTAGTTTTTTGTATTGCAGCGATACATATAATGATGATCTTCCATATTGGGAAATAAAAGGAAAAAAAAAAACAACTTATGATACCTTATACACTAGATAATAACGACATGAGATTTCTTACAAACCAAGGTTTTAATTCTGGTAATCAATTTTTTAATTATTTAAAAGATAGTTTTGATACCTTGTATATAGAAGGCGAGGATAAACCTAAAATGATGTCAATTGGATTACATTGTAGAATAATAGGAAAGCCTGGACGAATACAATCTCTCAAAAAATTTTTAGATTATATAACTAGCTTTGAAAAAGTTTGGATTTGTAAAAGAGAAGAGATAGCAAATTATTGGATAAAAAATCACAATATTTAAATTAATTCGTAGACGCTTCTGAAACATAATAAGCAACAGCATCAATTTCATTTTGTGAGAGTATACCTAAGTATGATGGCATTACTCCAGCTCCATTAGTAACTGACATAACAACTCTACCAACATCAGGCCTTATTTCGTTTAAATTTGGACCTACATTTGCAACTGAGCCTGCATCTTTAAGTGAATGACATGCGGTACAATTTCCAGCATTTAAAAAAATATCTTTCCCAAGATCGAATTTTTCATCAGATATTGAATTATTAAATAGCAATAAAATTGGAGCAAATAGTAAGATAAATTTTTTTTTCATCATTAAAATAAATATTTAATTTATTCTTCGATTTATTTCAAAAATTATATTAAAACAATCGTTCATAATGAGAATTTTTGATTGTTTTATGTATTTTGATGAGGAAATAGTCCTAGATACAAGGCTAAATTACCTAAATCAACATGTAGACTATTTTGTTATAGTTGAATCTTGCTTCACTCACAAAGGAGATAAACGTGAATTAAAATTTGATATAAATAAATTTAAGAAATTTAGAGATAAAATTATTTATAAAATTTACGATCAGGTCCCTGATAAAGTTCAGAAAGTATATAAAAATGATGATGAGGGCACAAAATCATATAAATATATTATGAACGCACTTTACAGAGAAAATAGTCAAAGAAATTATATCAGCGAAGGTATAAAAGAAGCAAAAGACGAGGATATAATTTTAGTTTCAGATGTTGATGAAATACCAAATTTATCAAGTATTGATATCAAAAAAATTAATGAGAGAATAATCTTATTTAAACAAGATATGTTCTACTACAAATTTAACTTGAAATTACCAAATATGAAATGGACAGGAACAAAGGCTTGTAGGAAAAAAAATTTTTTGAGTGCACAATGGCTTAGAAATATAAAGGATAGAAAATATCCATTTTTCAGAATAGATACTTTATTTTCAAACAAAAAGTATATTAGCGTAAATATAATAAAACATGGAGGTTGGCACTTTTCAAATATTAAAAGTGCTGAAGAAATAGAACTTAAGTTAAAATCATATTTGCACCATAGAGAATTTGATCTAGAACCACTAGATACTGAAGGTATTAAGAAAATAATGGAAAATAAACAGGCTATTTATGATTTGAGAGTTGATAAAACTGTAAATAAAATAGGATCAGGTGATAAGCTAGAAAAATATAAAATAGAAAATTTACCAGATGTTATAAAATCAAATTTAAATAAATACAAAAAATGGTTAGATTAATATGAAAAAAGGATACTGGGTTAGTTTATATTACAAAGTTGAAAATCAAGAAAATCTAAAAAAATATGCAGAAACAGTTACACCAATTATAGAAAGTTTTGGAGGCGTCCCGCTAATAAGAGGTGGAGATCACAAAACATTTGAGGGTGAAGATTTTGTAAGAACTGTTGTTTGGGAATTTCCTAATTATCAGAAAGCCTTGGAATGTAAAAATTCCAAAGAATATAAAGCTGGCTGGGATATTGCTAAAAAAACAACAAAAAGACATATGCAAGTCGTTGAGGGTTTTAATACTGAATAGGTTCAGGATCAATACTCCTCCATAAATACCATGTAGCAACAGAACAGTATGGTGTATATTTTTTTTTTAAATAGATAACAAACTTTTCAGGAGGTAAATATTTTTTTTTATAATTTTTTGAGATAGCTCTTAATAAACCAATATCTTGAATGGGCCATATATTAGATCTATTATAGGTAAAAAGGAGTATCATTTCAGCTGACCATCTTCCAATTTGTTTTAAATTAGATAAATAATTAATAGCATCTTCATCATTCATTTTTTTTATAATTTTAGGATTAAAAGATTTATTAAGTGTTTGTTTAGCTAAACTCTTAATTCCTAAAACCTTTTGACGACTTAAACCACAACTTTTTAATTGATTAAAAGTTAAATTATTAACTGTCTTTGCAATAATTTTATTATTACATTTTTTTTTAAATTTTAAAAAAACAGAATTTGCTGCAGCTACACTAATTTGTTGGCCAATTATACTTTTGCATAATGAAAAAAAAACATCTTTACGGGATGTTAAATGCGCATCGGGATATCTATTTATTAAATTTTTCATTATACTATCTTTTTTAGAAAGATATTTTTTTGCTTTGTTCCAATAATCTGGTGGCTTACTCATGTCTTGTTATGGAGACTTGTTTTTTTAGATACATCTCTCTTCTAAAAATTATAAAAGATGAGCAAATGACTAAAAGGGCCCCTATCAATGTTTTTATTGTTGGGACTTCATCCCATATTAAATAGCCAAAAATTATTGCAAATACTAAAGCTAAATATTTTAAAGGTGTCACTAAACTCACCTCAGAATACTTGTAAGATTGTGTTAACCATAAATTTGCCAACCCACCAAGAATTCCAATCATAGATAATAATGATAAATCAATTAAACTCGGCATAATCCAACCTTGGTAAAAGGTTAAAAAACTCAAAATCATAATTGAAAAAGAAAAGAAAAAGCCAATCAACCAAACAGGCTCAGTTGTGGATAGCTTTCTAATAGCAATTGCAACATAAGATAAACCTACACAAAAGATTATGGGATATAGGTAATAAATATTTAATGAAGTGAAGCCTGGTTCAGAAATAATCACAACACCCAAAAATCCAACAAGAACAGCTAACCATCTATACAAACGAACATTTTCGTTTAGTAAAAATATTGAAAATATAGTTGTAAAAATTGGTGCAGCAAAAGTAATACTTACAACTGTTGCTAAAGGAAGATTTCTTAGAGCAACAAAAATAGAAATTAAAGCAATTAAACCTGCAAGACATCTTTTCAAATGCAAAAAAGGTCTATCGGTTTTATAAAAATCAATGAATCTGTCTTTTGGAATCAAGAACAATATGGGAATTAAACCACAAAAACCCCTAAAAAATAAGACTTGCCCAACCGGGTAGTCATCTGACCATTTTACTATGACATCCATTAAAGAAAATGCACATACTGATATGAACATGTAAAAAAAACCTAATTGATTTTTGGAAAGCATAAGATTATCTTTAATTTAAAATAAGGAATAATCAATGGAAATAGCAATTCTAGCACTGGGCTGTTTTTGGGGACCAGAAAAAAAATTTGGTGAAATAGCGGGTATTATAGAAACTGAGGTTGGATATTGTGGTGGTAAAAAATCAGATATTACTTATAGAGAGGTGTGCACAGGTGAAACAGAGCATGCCGAAGTTGTAAAATTAATATTTGATCCAAAAAAAATTTCTTATGAAAAAATAATAGAGTACTTTTTTGAATTTCATGACCCAACTACGTTAAATAGACAAGGGCCTGATATTGGAACTCAATACAGAAGTGAGATATTTTATAATAACGACGAGCAAAAAAATATTTCTTTATCCATAATAGAAAAATTAAATAATAAATTTGACTCAAGAATCACAACCAAAGTTTCAGAAATAAAAAATTATACCAAAGCTGAAGATTATCATCAAAAATATTTAGAAAAAAATAAATTTTAATGTCTTTAGTAAGTACTGATTGGTTAATTGAAAATATAGATAATGTAAAAATAATTGATAGCTCATGGCACTTGCCTAATCAGGGCAGAGACGCAAAAGAAGAATATATCTACGAGCATATAAAAAATTCTATTTTTTTTGATATAGATAAAAATTCTAACCAAGAAACAGACTTGCCACACATGTTGCCCTCATTAGATAGTTGGGAAGATATTCTTTCCAACTTAGGAATAACAAATAAGGATAAAATAGTAATATATGATAACTCAGAAGTAATTAGTTCATGTAGGTGCTGGTATACTTTTAGATATTTTGGTCATAATCCTTCAATGGTCTCTGTATTAAACGGTGGGTTAAAAAAATGGATACAAGAAGGTAAACCAACTGTTAATTATGAAACAATTATTAATAGAAGTTTTTACAAAGCCCAAGAAAATAAGAATATGGTAAAATCTAAGGCTGAGATTAAAAAGAATGTAGAACTAAAAGATTTTCAATTAGTTGATGCAAGAAGCTACGAAAGATTTGAGGGAAAAGTTCCTGAAATTAGATCTAATGTAAGAAGTGGCTCTATAGAAGGATCTTATTGTCTACCGTATACTCAAATTATTGATAAATCCAATAATACATTTAAAAATATAGACGACTTAAATAAAATTTTTAAAAATATAATTAATACACAAGAAAATAATATAGTTTTTAGCTGTGGATCAGGAGTCACTGCCTCAGTTTTAGCGCTTGCATATTCTTTGATTAATACTAAATATATCCCAACTATCTACGATGGTTCATGGAGTGAATACGGATTAATTAAATGAAAAGATCAACTAAAATTTTGTCAGTTATAATAATTTTCTTTTTAATAATTGCTACTGTGATTATTGCTAGGACAATGATTGGAAATCATTTTAAAAAAAAATTTGGTACATACCCACCTCCAGGTATAATGGTAACAGAAGTTGTAGAATATAGTTTTTTTGAAAAAATTGAGACGTTTGGTACTGCTGTTTCAAATAGAAATGACTCTTTTAGAATTAAAAAAGAAGATCTTTTAGATAAATTGAATTTAAACAATTATGTAAATAAAGGAGATACAATAGTTAAGTTAAAAAGTGGAAATATTATTGCTCCATTTAGTGGAGTTGTAGGCTACACAGGATTAACCGAAGATATATTTGTATCAGATAAAACAATAATTGTTACTTTGGATGATACAAAAGTTATATATTCGGATATAAAAATTCCAGAAAATTATTCCTCAGTTATTAAAAAAGGTTTACCAATAGAAGCAAAAGTATCTAGTTTTAAAAATGAAATTTTTAAAGGTGAAATTGATTTTATTTCAAGTCGAATTAATGCTGACACAAGGAGTTTACTAATTAGAATAAAGATTGATAATTCAGAATTGAAATTAATTTCAGGATCTCTTTTAGAAGTTAGTATTATTTTAAATATGAGAAAATCACTGGGAGTGCCAGACACAAGTATAATCATGGAGGGTGAGAAAGCGTTTGTATATGAGGTATCACCTGAAAATATAGTTAATAAGTTAGAAGTTATTATTGGAAATCGCAATGAAGGAAAAATTGAAATATTATCAGGGCTAGACGAGGGTGATTTAATAGTTGCTGAAGGATTAAAAAAAGTATACCCGCGTGCCAAAATAAATCCAATTAAAGAAGGAGAGCAGAAGAGTAAGTCTAATTGGAAAAAAAAAGAAGATAAAAATTAATTAAATGTTCATAACTGATGTAAGTATAAGAAGGCCAGTTGTTTCTTGGGTAATGTCATTAATCCTAATAACATTTGGAATATTTGTTTTTTGGAAATTACCCGTAAGAGAATTACCTGCTGGAATACAGCCACCAGTAGTACAAGTTCAAGTAGATTACTCATCTGCAGCTGCACCAATAGTTGACCAGGAGGTAACACAAGTAATTGAGGATGTTATTGGTGGTGCTGAAGGAATTAAAAATATTGATTCAAAATCTGAAAATGGCAGAAGTACAATTAATATTGAATTTGACACAAGTATAGATCTGGACAATGCAGCAAATGATATTAGAGAGAGAGTTGCTAGGATTGTGGATAATCTTCCAAGCGAGTCGGATCCACCGCAAATTTTAAAAAGAGCTGCTGGATTTACAACAACAATGTGGCTTGCACTATCATCTTCTACATGGAGTGATTTGGAGCTCGGAGATTATGCTGATAGGTATTTAGTAGATACTTTCTCAAGTGTAAAAAATGTTGGAAGAATATTGGTTGGGGGGCTAAGAGAATTAAGTATTAGGGTTTGGATAGATCCAGTCAAACTAGCCGCTAATAATTTGACTGTTCAAGAAGTAGAGGCAGCATTAAGAGGAGAAAATATTAGACTTCCTGCAGGTACTTTAGAAGCTGATAATATTGATTTAACTTTAAATTTGGATAAATCTTATAATAGTATTGATACTATTGAACAATTACCCATAAAAAAAACTGATAAGCGTATAATTGTTCTGTCGGATGTAGCAAATATAGAATTTGGACCCGTATCAGAAAAAACGTTATTTAAAGCTCAAAGAAAAGATCAATTAAATTTAAAAACTGTGGGTATAGGAATATATGCTAAGAGTGGAGCATCTACAGTAGAACTCTCAAAGGAAATAAAAAAGAAAATTATTCAAGTAAAAAAAACACTACCTGACGGCTTAGATCTTGAAATAGCTTTTAATAGAGCAACTTACGTGGGTGCTGCAATAAATGAGGTTTATAAAACACTTATAATAGCTTTCTTGTTAGTAGTTTTAATAATCTATTTATTCCTTGGAAATTTGAAAGCTGTAATAGTTCCTGCTATTGCTTTGCCTGTAAGTCTAATTGCTTCTTTCTTAGGTATTTATATTTTTGGATTATCAATCAATATATTTGTTCTCTTAAGTTTCATACTCGCAATAGGAATAATTACTGATGACTCAGTTATAATGACAGATGCAATCTATAGAAGAATAGAAAATGGTGAAACACCTCTTGTTGCAGCTTATAGAGGTTCTAAACAAATCACTTTTGCAATTATAGCAACAACTTTAATATTAATAGCAGTTTTCTTACCATTAATTTTTATAGAAGGCATTTCAGGAACTTTATTTAGAGAAACAGCTATTGCATTATCTTTTTCAATAGTAGTTTCATCTTTTGTGGCTTTAACTCTTTCACCGATGCTAGGAAGTAAATTCCTTACGAGAAAGACTAATAAAAATTTTTTTATTAAAAAATTTGAAAATTTATTTTTAAACTTTTCAAAATTTTACCAAGAAACACTGGGTGTTACTTTGAATAAAACTAAAACAGTTACTTTCTTTATAATTTTTTTAATAATTTCGTCAGTTTTTCTTTTTAGTTTCTCCAAAAAAGAATTATTACCAATGGAGGATAGAGGTGCTTATTTAATAATTGGATTCACTGATGAGGGAAGTTCTTTTGAGTATACTGAAGAAAAAGCGCAAATTATTGAGCAGAGATTGATACCTCTTCTTCAAGCAGAAGATAGTCCCTATCAAAGGTTCATTATGAGAGTTCCTGGATTTGGTAGCTCAGCAAATTCATTTAACAGTTTTATTATTATAGCTTTGCTAGATCATTGGAAAAATAGAGATCAGGATTCCCAAACTGTGATGAGGCAAGCAATTGGAAAAATAGTAACTGTTCCTCAAGCAGTTGCTTTTCCAATTTCTCCACAATCAATTAGAGTTTCAAGTTACAATAAGCCGGTTCAAATGGTTATTTATGGAACTACTTACGAAGAGCTAGAAAAAGTACAAAAAGAAGTAATAGGAAAATTAAGAAGAAATTCTAATTTATCACGAATTGAATCTGACTATTCTAGAAACAAACCAGAGGTAAAACTTATAATTAACAAAAATAAAGCAAAGGATCTGGGGGTTTCGACAGAGTCAATTGGCAGAACTCTTGAAACTTTATATGGCGGAAAAAAAGTTACTACTTTTAATAAACTTGGAAAGGAGTATCCGATTATACTTCAACAATATTTAGCTGATAGAAGAAATAAAGAAGGAATATCAAAAATATTTGTTAGATCTGAGACTAATGGAAAATTAGTTTCATTAGTAAATTTAGTTGAATTTAAAGAAGAAGGTACTGCAAAAGAACTTGCGAGATATAATAGACAAAGAGCAGTGACTATTTCAGCAAATATATCTGAAAATTATTCTTTATCTGACGCAATTAAATATTTGGAGAAAACAATGGCTGAAATTGCCCCACAAAATCAAATCACATGGAAAGGTAAATCTGAAGAAGTTAAAGAAACGAGTAATGAACTATTTATCATTTTTGCTTTAGCATTATTGACAGCATATTTAGTAATGGCAGCTACATTCAATTCTTTTGTTCACCCGTTCATAATTATTTTAACCGTCCCATTGGCAATATTCGGTGGGCTAATATTTATTTTATTTTTAAATAGTTCAGTAAACATATTCTCTCAAATAGCATTAATTATATTGATAGGTATCTCAACAAAAAATAGTATTTTAATCGTTGATTATGCAAATCAAATAAGAACAACTGGTAAAAATATTGAAGGTGCAATTAAGGATGCTTGTAGTATTAGATTTAGACCAATTATAATGACTTCTTTAAGCACAATGATAGCCATGTTGCCCCTTGTTATAGGTAATTTTGGTCCTGGTGCTGGAGAAGGATCAAGACTTGCTGTAGGATCGACAATTCTTGGGGGTATGATTATTTCTACATTCTTTACACTTTATGTTACTCCAACAATGTATCTTGCATTAGCTAAAAATACTAAAAGAATAGATGCAGTTGATATAGAACTCAAAAAAGAACTTCGTTAAAAAATAATATATTTATTTCTACCTAATCTTTTTTTACAATTTGTCAGCTGTTTTTTATATTTATTTGATTGCTGTTCCACTTTCTTAGCTAAGGAAATGACTCTAGCATTCTTTTTATAGTTTTTATAATTTCCCCACCCTTCATGATAAGCTATGTATTGTTTAAAAGAGTCTTTCTTAGATATTTTTAATATTTTTTCAGTTTTGTTTGTATACCAACCAATAAAATCTACACTATCCTTAAATCTTACTCTTGTGGCTAGGGGATTGCTTGTTTCATTTTTATATTGTTCCCATGTTCCTTTAACTGCCTGAGAATAACCCAATGAGCTTGAGGGTCTTTTGTAGGGGATTACTTTAAAAAGTTTGTGTCGTGGAGGTTTGGCTAACCAATCAAAGTCTGACTCCATTTTAATTATTGCCAACTGTAAGTTAATAGGAGTTCCCCATTTTCTCTCAGTTTTTTTTGCATGCTTGTACCAAAGATATCTCTCAGAAAATATTGAACAACCATCTGCTGTATTTTTTGGTATAGACGAGCATGCTGATGTTAAAAAGAATAAAATTAATATTAATTTTTTCATTTTTATTTGTTAATTTTTTTTTTCCAAACCCAAGGATAATCAAACTTCATATTCCAAATTCCCAATTTATTCTTTTTTGCATATTCTTGATCTTTAGCAAATTTCCCTTTTGAATAATAAGGCCAATCGAAAGCGTAACCATTTCTTACCATAAATACAGACAAACTTTCATCTAAAATGAAACATTCACCAATTAGTCTTTTATATTTGTCTTTATTTTTTTCAATTTTGCAATTCAAGGAATTATTTCCAATTTTTTTTATCAACGCATTTTTAGAGATTTGTCCGCAAAAAACTTCTTTATTTTCTTGAACGCAAGTTTGTTTTTTGCCCTTGTAGTAACTTTCGGGAGCATCAATTCCACCAAATCGAATTCGTTCATTATTAATTTTAATTGTGTCTCCATCAATAACAATGGCTTGACCTTTTGTAACATTATTTTCAATACTGTGTGCAAATGAGATTAAAAATAAAATTAAAATTAAAACACTACTTAAATTCAGATTTAGCTTTCTCATTAAGCTCATCCATTTTTTTTCTTATCTCACCATCTGAAATATTGTGATTTTTAAGGTCATCTTTTAATTTTCTAAAGACATCATCATCACCTGCCTCTGCAAAATCAGCCTTGATTACTGATTGAATATACTCTTTTACTTTTTCATCTTTATAGCCAAGTATATTGGATGCCCATTCACCTAAATATTTATTTTTTCTTGCACTAATTTTGAATTGTAGTTCTTCATCATGGGCAAATTTTTTTTCAAAACTTTTTTCTCTTTCGTCAAAAGAACTCATTATTTTTTCTCCAAATAATTATAAATTTTAATAATAAAAATAGATATTAAAACACCAAGAATATTACCAAATAAGTCACCAAATTGAAACGACCTGTTTGGTATTATTAAATGAGTTAGTTCTAAAAAAATTGATATAAATACAAAATAAATTATAATATAACTCTTATTAATATGGCTTATCAGGCCAAATAAAGTTAATACTAAAAAAGCATAAACATGGTTGGAAGAAAAATAGAAATCTGGAGTAACTTGGGGTTGTTTACTTAAATTCTTATATATTATGAATCCTAATATGCTTCCTGGATAAAGATAAAAAATTATAAACACAACATTTATGAAATGAAAAAAAATTTTTGTTATTTTCATATAAATCTTATAAATAAAAATTAGCTATGAGTCATTTAATATTAGTTAGGCATGGACAAAGTGAATGGAATTTACAGAATAGATTTACTGGATGGGTAGATGTAGATCTTGCAGCCAAAGGGAAATTGGAAGCGTGTAAAGCTGGTGAATTGATTAAAGATTTAAATACTGAAATAAATTATTTCTACTCTTCTTATCAGCAAAGAGCTCTACATACCCTTAAGCTAATTTTAAATACTATCAGAGTAAAAAATGAAAAAATTATAAAAGCTTGGGAGTTAAATGAGAGACATTATGGTGAACTAACTGGATTAAATAAGGATGAAATGAGAAAGAAGTACGGGGAGGAAAAAATTTTCGAGTTAAGAAGGTCTTGGGATACTCCTCCAGGTCCACTAAACAAAAATAATCCTTATCACCCAATAAATATAGAAGTATATAATGATATTCCTAGAGAAAATTTACCTGATACTGAATCACTTAAGGATACTTATGAAAGAGTTATAAAATATTATCAGAATAATATAAAAAAAAATTTAGATAAAAATATCTTAATTGCTGCTCATGGAAACTCTATTAGAGCATTATGTAAATATCTATTTCAATTGGATAATACAGAAATTTCTAGTTTGGAAATTCCTACAGGAAATCCACTTTTAATTACATTTGATAAAAATGAAGTTAAACAAGCTAAGTATCTTGATATTTCTAGAGCGAAAGATTTAATTAGATTTTAATAAGTCTATTATAAATTTCTATATCGGTTAAATGAATGAATCTTTGCTGACTTATATGTCCATAAAGTTTATTCTTTAGAATCATTTCCTGCCATATTTTACTTATAGAAAAATTTTCAACTTTATAATCATTAAAAATACTTCTGTTTAGTATTTGACAGCCAGTAAATATAAAATTTTTATCAGATAAACTTCCTAATATATTGTTATCAAGAGAGAAATCACCCTCCATTCTTTGGTCAAAACTTTTTGATTTTTCTACAACAAGTAAAATATTTTTTAATTTATTTTCAAAATAAAACTTTTCCATATTTTTTATCTCGTCAAGATAACTTCTATTCCATATCGTATCAGGATTTAAAATTAAAAAATCATGTTGACTCGTGTTTTCGATTAGATTTAAAATTCCACCACCAGTATCTAATATATTATTTCCATCATTAATTACTTTTAAATTTAAATTATTTTCATCGACATATCTTTCAATTTTATTGGCCAAATAATAAGAATTAATTAAAATATTTTTAATATTTAGCAAATTGATTAAATTTAATGTATTTTGAAGCAGTGTAACGTTGTCAATTTTAATTAGTGGTTTTGGCTTGCTTAATGTTAATGGGATCAGCCTTTTTCCATAGCCTGCACATAAAATTAAAGCAGTGTTTATTTCCATTTTTTCAATCTTATTTTTTTATTTATATACTTATTTAATTTTAATTCTAAATCTTTAAAAATAAAATTTTCTGACATTCTTTGTTCAATTATTTTCCAAGCATAAGGGATCATTTTCAAATAATTTTTTTTTTTGTCACGTATTGCTAGTCTAGTAAATATTCCAATAATTTTAAAATTTCTTAACACAGATAAAATTTCAAAATCATTTTTGAGTTTAGTTTTATCAATATAACTATTTGATTTTGTAAAAATTCTAAATATTTTTTTCTTTAATTCTTTTGATGTGCTATATCTTACATCATCAATTAAAGATGCTAAATCATAAGCAATATTTCCATAAACTGCATCTTGACTATCTATTAAATATATTTTTTTTTTATGAAGCATCATATTCGAAACATGAAAGTCTCTGTGAACAAGGACTTTTTTTTTTAATTTAAGATTTTCATAAAGATCGCTAAATATATTTTTAATTTCTTTTTTTGCATTATAAATTTTTGTTTTTTTTACGACTTTAGGTAAATACCATTCTAAAAAAAGATTGGACTCTTTCAGTAATTTATTTTTTGTATATTTTGGGATAACGTATTTTTTGTTTTTAAATGATTTTATAGATTTTGTTTGAATTTTTTGGATTAAATTTAAAATTCTTATAATATTAAAATAAATTCTAATTTTATTTTTTTTCTTTTTTAAAATATTTAAAAGTGTTTCATTTCCCAGATCTTGTATTTCAATATAATTTTTATTATATTCCTGTTTTATTAAATTTGGTGCTGGAACTCCATTCTGATTAAGGCATCTATTGATTGCTTCATAAACAAGAAGGTTTGAATATTTATTTTTATGAGAAAAAACAATTATAGATTTTTTTGGAGACCTATAAAACTTTCTAAATGATGCATCTCCAGCTAATAGATTATATTTATTTAAATTCATCAATAATTTTATTTTTATAATTTGTGGAAATTATCAAATTACGATTTTTATAATCCTCAGAGTAAGAAAAGTATAATTTAATATATTTAATGTTATTTAAGTTAATAATTTCTGGCCATTCTATAATGTTAATTGCCTCTTTTTCCTCAAATAAATCGAGATTATCTAACTCATCTTGTTGTTTTAATCTATAAAGATCATAGTGCTTAATATTTAATTCATCAATCTTATATTCATTTAATATATTGAAAGTTGGACTTAATACTTCTGTATGGTTTAGATTATTTTCTGATTGTAAGTAGTTTATTAAAGATCTTGTAAATGTAGTCTTTCCTACGCCAAGCTCCCCAAAAAGAAAAAGGTTGTCACCTTTGTTTATTATTGTTGATATTTTTTTAGCTATTTTGAATAAATTCTTTTGGACTGAAATATCTATATTGTTACTTTTAGTAACGATATGCTTCTGGTTTGTATGGTCCTTGTTCTGATACACCTATATACTCTGCTTGATCTTTTGAAAGTTTTGTAAGTTTGGCTCCAACTT
>MDTD01192421.1_pt1 | contig 15988 bp, 9 predicted proteins | sample 811221 | NCBI WGS metagenome assembly MDTD01 (sample SAMN05326646, study PRJNA326480) | marine metagenome | isolation source: seawater | place: Pacific Ocean: South West | collected 2011 | reverse complement strand
TATGTTAGAAGAGGTTGCTGCAAGATTACAAAGAAAACAACCAGTGATTATGCGTATAAATCTTGATGTCGGAGCTGAGACTCACCCTATGGTATTGACTACAGGATACGACCAACAGTTCGGTATCTCTATTGGATTTGCAGAAGAGGCATTACAACAAATCTATAAATCTCCGCATTTACTTTTTTCGGGAGTACATGTTCATATTGGAAGCCAGATTAAAGACCCCGATCGTTACAGAAAAGCAATGAGTGAGTGTGCAGATTTTCTCAATGTTCACCCAGCAAGTGTAGAGAGGGAGGTAGTCTTTGATGCTGGCGGTGGATTCTTTTCACCATATGCTGGTGATGAAGTAGATTATGAACTTAAAGTGTATGCTGATGCTATACATGAAGGAATAAAAGAACACTGGAGTGGTTCCTATAAAGTCATGATTGAACCAGGAAGAGCTTTGGTGAATAATCCAGGAGTCATTTTGTATACTGCTGGAGCTATTAAAGATGATAGAGGTGAGAAACCATATATTTTGGTCGATGGTGGCATGTCTGACAACCCAAGGCCAGCACTGTATGGAAGTGAACATAAACTCTTTAATATCTCTGGTGGAAAAGCTGGAAAAGATGTAGTGCATGCAGTCTCTGGTAGACACTGCGAGAGTGGGGATTTATTAGTAAAAGATGCCATGTTGCCTAGTGATACTAATTCTGGAGATATTTTAATGTCTACATCTACTGGTGCTTATACCTTTGCTATGGCAAGTAATTATAACCGTGTTCCTAAATCAGGAGTTGTTGCAGTTACTAGTAATGGTGTAGTTGAGTTAGTGAGTAGACAGAGTTTTCAAGATACGTTTGTGAATGACCTTTAACTTTCTCTTTTCAGATTGAATAAAAATAAAACTCAAGAAAATTATTCTTGAGTTTTCATATAACAAATCAATTTTTTCAAAATCATTTAAAAAAAATAATTTCTGAACTTCATTGATTGTAAAATATTTATATGGCAAAAAAAATTGTTTATGTAGATATGGACAATACCATAGTCGACTTTAAGTCAGGAATTAAAAGACTTTCTAAACGTGATATTAAAGAATACAATGGCAGAGAAGACGAACATCCATATATCTTTACTCTTATGGATCCAATTAAAGACTCTATTGAGAGTGTTATGGAATTAAACAAAAAATATGATTTGTATGTCTTATCTACAGCACCTTGGTTAAATTCAAATGCTTGGAAACAAAAAAGAGATTGGATTGGCAAGTACTTCGGCGAAGGAAAGGATAATCTATTTTATAAAAAGGTAATTCTATCTCACAATAAAAATCTCAACACAGGGGACTATCTTATAGACGATAGACCTCATAATGGTGCGGAAAATTTCAAAGGTGAGTGGATTAGGTTTGGTTCAGAAGAATATCCAGATTGGAAATCAGTTACAAAGTACCTTCTTTAATTTTTTAATATTATTTTTTTGCTTGTTAATTTAAATTAATAATATTTATTTGGTCTGTTAACAGCTTTAGCCTCTTTAACAACTGAATATCAGGCTTGTTAAACTTAACTTATGCTTGGAAAAATATCTATCATCTTTCTTTTATTTGTACTCATTTCTTGTGGTTCGTCTGAATCTGATAGTGTTAATGAGTCAAGAGAACCTGTAGAAACTACAAAAAGCACTTCTACAACTACCACAACAACAAAAGTTCAGGATTCAACAACGGCAAGCACTACTTCAACCAGAATATCTAGTACCACAACCACATCAACAACAGTTGCACTATCTACAACTTCAACAACGGTAAATGTAGAAGATATAAATCTTCCATCAATTATTATTACTAACTGTCCTAGTGAAGAAGTCACAACCGAAAGCGTTGAACTGAATTATGAAATTTCAGCAGGAACTTACGATGTGAATTATTTACGAATTTCATTTTGGAAAAACAAAGAGTATGACGGAAGAGTGTACTTTGATAATGAAACTGGATCAAGCTTTCCTTTTCCAAAAGCATTTGAAACAAAACAGTATTCACAAACTATTACAGATGAAGATAAAGACACGTTAATTACTTATGATGTTTATTTCTCTATATCAGACAAAAGCGGAGCATTTTTTGAAATTGATACAGTCTGTACTTTTACATTTAACAATGTTCCAACAACTACTACCACAACGGCATCAAATACAAGTTACCCACAGCTTGTAATCAGAGAAGTTAGTAGTTCTATTCCAATTTATTACAGAGATGACTGGAGTCACTGGTCTGATGATGATGGAGATTGTCAAAATATTAGGCATGAAGTTTTACAAGATGAGACATTTGAAGCAGTTACCTTTACCACCTCTTCAAATTGCTATGTCGCTACTGGTAAATGGTACGGAGTATATACAGCAACTTACTACTACTCTGCATCAGAGTTAGACGTTGATCACTTTGTACCACTCAAAAATGCTCATGACTCTGGTGGTTATGAGTGGAGTCTTCAAAAAAAGAAAGAGTACGCAAACTATATAGAAGACTCAGATCATCTTATTGCAGTTCAGTCAGGTGCAAATAGATCTAAAGGTGCTCGTGGTCCTGAAGATTGGAAACCAGCAAACACTGAGTACTGGTGCCAGTATGCATATGACTGGATACGAATAAAAAACACTTGGGGATTAACAGCAACACAAGCTGAGTGGGATGCATTAACATATATGATTACAACCTGTACCTATGGATACACCTATCAAGATGCAATACCAGAACCACTGGTAACTGTCCCTACAACCACAATTACAACAACTTCTACAATTCCACCTTCAAGCACTACAACTGTGCCTTCTGAAATTCCTGATGATCCAGGAAATACAAAAAATTGTTCAGACTTTTCAACCTACAATGAGGCTAAAAAATGGTTTGATACATATTATGAATACTATGGTGATGTTGCAGGCCTTGATGGAGACAATGATCAGGAACCTTGTGAATCTTTACCAGGTGGTCCTTAAGATCAGGTTTGAAAATTTTATACTTCATTATAAGAAATCTTTATTGGATTCTTTAGTTATTATTTCAAAAAGATAGTTCAAATCTTTAATGACTTTATTTTTATTAAAAATCAAATTGTTTTGATTATTTATACTATCGTTAAATAATTTTCGTAAAGGTGATAAATCATTTTTTAAAAGTTCTGGAGAGATTACAAAACTATTATCAATTAGTTTTATGTATTCAGTATTTAAGCTCGAATCATTCCAGAGACGTACAATATTCTCATAAATAATTTCTACTGAACTGTTAACGCTTTTTTCTTCCAAGAGCTTAAGAATTTTTTTTGAGACAACTGTAACGTTGGGACCTTCTGTAAAAATTATATTAAAAACTATTGCAACGCTATAAAAAGATCTATTTGGAGATGGATTCTCTAACCAAGTTGTTAAATCTTTTATCTTAAGAGCTTTTGTAGAAACTTTATTTTTAATGTTATGATTTTTTTTATTTATATTTTTAGAAGTATTTGATTCATCATATATTATTTCTAAAGTTGGAGTAACATCTCCTATATTTTCAAGCTCGTTACCTTCATTAGAAAAAGTAAAAAGTTTATAAATTATATAAACGCCAATAATTATTAATATTTCCAAATATGCCTCTTTTGTCTCATTTTAATTTCTTTTACAATAGAATTTGTGAAATATTTTCTTATTATTGCCACTACTTTCTCATTAAATTTTACAAATTTAACAACTTTACCTACCTCACAGTCAGATAATAAAAATGATTTAGAGGAGTTGCTTTTAGAGCATCATGAATGCGCATCATTCTGGGATATAGCAGCGAACCCAAATGTTACTGTATCTATTGAGACTGGTGCAACAAATTTTCAAAAAGAACAGTTGATTCATTCAATAGAAGAAATCAACAGTCTGAATTTAGGTTTTTCATATAGTTTGATTGACTCTAGAGGTTTAATTTCTGTAAATTTTGTAAGTAGTGAGACTTCCTTTTTTAATGGTGTAGAGAATGTTTCGTTAGATGGGCTACAAGCTTTTGGCTACGCCCTAAAGGAAGGGTATTTTCAACCTGGCAGCGAGAATTGTTTCTATATAGATAAAGCAGAAGTATTTGTCGATAAAGATTTAGGTGAGATATACACTTCTTTAACTGTCTTTCATGAGATGTTACATACTACGGGCCTCAATCACACTTCTTGTATATCATCGATGATGTACAACAAAGATGGGTCACCGTTCACAGTGCCCTCATTCAAACACCTACCTTTTGATAAGGCAGCATTAGAAATTTTGTATTCATCAAACAACAGATTGGTTAATAATGAATTAATAAAAAAATATTTAGCGAATAACAATATTACAGTCGAAGAATTGTGTACAGAACAAAAATACGAAATTGTACTTTTTGAAGAAAGTAATTACGTCTGCAAGATGGAATTGATACAAAGTCCCTGTTATGTAACAATAGAATTCATTAGTAATCAATCTGCTCCAGCAGATATTTGGTGTGACTTGAATGCTGGTGAGTGTGACGACTATCCGTTTAAAGATTGGAATGCTATTAATTTTGATGAAAAAATATTCTACTGTAACTCAGAGGATTTATGCATCGAACAATCAAACTTCGATCCAAACAAGGCTAGTACGTTAACCAATTTTGAAATCTTATGCGGTGAAGAGTTTTGCGAGTATCTATCTAATTCTTCAAATGAAAATGATTTTAAGGCTACTCCACCGAGTAATTATCAAGAATCCACAAACTTTGATATTTTAGGAGTTATTGGATTTCTTTTTATCCTTATAGTTTTTAGAAAGCTGTATCTAGATACACTAAAAAAGGAACAAGTTAACAGAGTTGAGATTACCGAAGAGGACTCTTCCTATATTCAGGATTTTGATGGAAATTTTGAAGACTCAAAAGAACTCTTTGATGAAAATGACTTTATTTAATATACTGAAATAATGCTTGATTTAAAACGTACTGACATCAAGTTAAATGCTGCTTTCTTGATATTTGTTGTTTTATATTACCTTTTATTTAATAACATGATTTTTGAGCGTGAGATAGATGTACTACTTCCATTTTTAGTTCTCTGCATTTTAGGCATAGGAATTTTACAAATTCGTACGATTAATAAATCTGAAAACCAGGCAGGTAGGACCTATAGAATAAATGATTTATTAACTTTTATTTCGACAATTGTATTTATTGCGATTCTTCTTTACTTTTCATATGAGTTTGGTGCGGATATTGCTGACTTAAGAGCAAAGCCAGGAATTTGGATAAGCCAATGAAGAAGTTTTTATCAGTATTTATTGTCATGTTAGTAGTATTTTCATTCCAACCACTTGCGTTATCCAAGAATCTAAATTCAAATCACGAACAAGACTTAGAAACATGGAAAGAATCTATTACAGAGTGTGTAAAAGATCAGAATAAAGACGGCTTTTGGATTGATGTTGCCATTGATGAGTCAGGCTCAATGACAACCGAAGATCCTCAAAATAAAGCTCTGGAAGCTACTTATGGACTAATAGAAGAACTATCCTTAAAAGTTGATAAATTTAATAATCTTGAAAAAGAAATTTACTTCAACTTTTATCCCTTCAGTACTGGCATAACTTCTGCTTACTCAACTGGAAAACCAGCAACAAAATCTGAACTAGAATCTATTAGCCCGAATTCATGGACCTACACTGGTGGCGGTACAGCTTTTGACATAGTTTTTTACTACTTTTTAAAGAACTCAAAATCAGGAATTCAAAACCCTACTTGGTCTCAGAGTGCACCACTACCACCAACTTATTCTGTAAATTCTAAAGATTTAAATCTTTGTCATGTTGCAATTTTTCTAACTGATGGAGGTAGTTATGGATACAAAGATTTAGCCGAACAATTCCTTAATCAAGAACATACTTACCTGCTTACTGCCCAAATTGGAAATGATGCAAATTTTATAGATTTAAAAAACAACTTAACAAATACTAAAACTCTTGGAGGACCTAGAAGCAATGCTATAGTTTTAAAAATTGATGATTTAGATGAAATTTTTACGCTTTGGTCTGAAGTTCTTGACACAATAGAGGATACAATTTTACAAAATGTTGAAGGGGCTATCAGTGTTGGTGAAAACATAAAAATAGACATATGTTCAGCTGGAACTTTACCAAGGTCAGACGAACAATGCTTATACAACTTTACATTGACAGCGTTTGCAGATACTTATTACATAACAGGTGGTGCCTTAAGTAATTCTGGCTCTAATGCAAATATCGATGATTTAATTTTGCGAATTACACCACCTGATACCAATATTGGAACTGAATTTGATTTAGGAAACAGAGACCAGCAAACCAATAATATCAAAAACGTGGAAATCACGGTTGATCCGGGGAGGACAAAGTTCTCAATAAAAGTAGATCCACAAAAAAACAATTTTAGAGACTGGGTTGGTGAATGGTCTATTGAGATATTGCTTAAAAGTAATTCTTCTATCAATGATAGGGTTGCTTTTATAGACCAGAGTGTTACTGGGCAGGTTACTACATCTTTAGATGGCCCAGAACAAGTAGTACCTTTTAAAGAAGTCTGCTATTCAATATCGTATAAAGATAAATCAGGTTCAATATTTAGCAGTACTGATTACACAGCAGGAGAAGCAGATTTTAGAGTACAAAACAGCAATGGAAGAGATATTAATGATGTGGTAGTTATTACTCCAAAAGATGACGGAAGCTACTGCTTTATCTTTAATGATTCAGTTTCAAATAGCAGTGTATATGTTAAACCTTTAGTTAAGATTTCTGTTGAATCAAAAGCGGGTAAATTTGAATTCCCTACTATTGCTGAAGAAAAATTAATTAAGGTTGGGAATGCTCCCAGCCAGGCTTTCCTTGAAGGCTTTATTGGTAAAGATTATAAAGAAACAGCAAATACAGGAGTATTAGAAAATAGTGATGTTTACACAATAACTACCGAGAACCCTGAAACAAAGATTTATATTGAATGTAGCCAAAGATGGAACCCAGAAGAAGAGGGAAATGTTGAGCCACAGAAGAATATTAGATTCGTGGGCAAGGATATTGATGTTGCTTGTGGAGAAGAGTTTACACTCGTCACACCAGGTAGTTATAAATTTAGCACCAACCTAACTATTGATAGTATCGGAAATGGAGCTGGAATATTAAGTTATGATGTTGAGATTTACGACACAACCTTTAATAAAAGAAGTCTAGGGAGTGCTGAATTTACGGTATTAACTTATTACGTTTCTGCTACTTCTAGAATTATTTATTCACTAATACTTTTATTCTCTTCTCTCGTCGCAATTTTTGGACTTGATATTTCTTTAAAAAATATATTTAAAGGTTTCAAATTTCCAGCCAACTTAAGAGTTGTAATGTTTACAATGAAAAAAGAGGAATCTTTAGAAGAATTTGAAAAAAGTTTTAAATCTTTGAGCCCAATGAACTTAACTGGATCGAAAAGAATAAAATCTCAAACACTTAACTCAATTACTTTTTATGTAAAATCAGGTTTCAAAAATGCAAATTCTGTTTTTGTCAAAGGTCCAGGCCTAGTTTATAAAAATGACCTTCAGAACCCAATTGACTCAATAAGCTCCAAAGAGTTTAGCGAATTAGTAGTATTTAGCGTCATTGATAATGAAGAGTGCTCAGGCTTAGTTTTTGTTGATGAGACATTTAACTCACAGGTATTTGATGTTTCTAGAGTTTACTACCTGGTTTCAAGTAAACTATTTTCCGATAACTCTTCAGAAAAAGACAAATCTAATACCAGTTTTGTTGATATTGACTCTGAAGAAACTTCTTCTCAAAAAGATAAAAATGTTACTGATTACCCACCACAAGAAGAAGATACTGGAGGCTGGGAGGGTATGTTTGACTAAATTTTTTATTGTAAAAATAAAAATAGACTTTTATTATCTAAATACTGAAAAAAAAGGTAGAAAATGAAAGTTCTAAATCCATATATATTTATAGGTTTAGGTGGGTCTGGTGGTAAAACTCTTCAATATCTTCATTATTACCTTGACCAAAGATTAAAAAGAGCTGGTTGGGAAGGCGGAATGCCCAAAGCCTGGCAGTTCCTCTGGTTTGACGTTCCATCAGAACCAGAACAATTAATTGGTGATAGTGGAATACCCCCACTACCAATTGAAAATTATTTTTCTTTCACAAGTGCTCAAGTTGATAGCTTGTATCAAATAGATGATGCTTTAAGAGTTAATGACCAAGCTGAACAAACTATGATGGGCTGGGCACCATCACCTGGGGCAGGCGCACCTCCAATTAAAAAAGGAGCAGGTCAATTTAGAGGAGTTGGAAGAATGATTACTCTTAGTCAGTATTCTGATATACAAGAAAAGCTAATTGCAGCATTTAACAAGATTAATGATTCGGAAGTCGAAGAAGAATTAAAAAAACTAACCGCTCATATTAATGGAAAGAAGCCTAGTGAGCTTCAAGGAATAGAAGTTCCAGACCCTACTCCGATATTAATTTCTTCATTAGCAGGTGGCTGCGGTGCTGGAACTTTTCTTGATGTAGCAGATATATTAAAAACAGTTGATCCCGGTGCTGAATGGGCTAATGGTTCTTATGCGTTTTTATACACCCCTGATGTTTTTCATAAAATTAATGCCGATGGCCTACATCCTAATGCTTTAGCAGCAATTTCGGAGCTTTTATCTGGTACTTATTCAGACTTTGAAGACACTCAAAGTTACAATTACCTTGTTTCACAACTTGGCTATAAACCTCAGGCAACCACAAGAGGACCAAAATATCCAATACTTATTGGTAGATCAAATGGAGAGATAGACTTTGATGAACAGGAAAATGTTTATAAAACTACTTCAAGAGCATTAATGGGAATAGCTCTTTCAACCTCTGTGCAGCAACAGTTATCAAACTTCATTGAAGCTAACATGACTGATGGAAATATTAAATCACAAGATAAAACGGGTTTGTATGATGTTGAAGGAAAGGTTTTCTCACCTAAAGTTTTGAGTTTAGGATACTCTTCTGTTTCTTTAGGGAGAGACTATTTTACAGATTATTGCGTGGAAAGGTTTACTACAAAAGTTTTAGATAGAATTTCTGAACATCACATAACAACAGAAGTTTTAAATCAGGTAAAAACGGAACGTCAATCGATTGATGAATTAGCAAGCAGGTATTTTGGAGAGTTTATAACAAAACTTGGGCTAAATGAACTTGGTGAAGGTAAAGAGAATGATCAAATTATTGAAGCACTTTTTCCAGAAAAAGAAAGAAAAGGATTGACGGTTGAAGCGGTTAACAGAATTCAATCATCTGCAAATCAAAATGTTGACTCAGGCCCCGTTGAAGGTGCTGAATGGTTTCAAAGATATAAAAATGCCACACCTGCAAATTTAAAAAAGTTTGAAGAAGATTCAAGAGAAAAAATTATCGAAAATACTAGAAAATGGACATCTAAGATTGAATCAAATATATTATCGATAATCTCATCCTTTTTAGGAAGAGTAGGTGGACAAGTAACATCAAAAATGATTGAGTTATTAGTTGAGGAATTATCAAAAATACAGGAAGAGCTTGAGTTTGAAGCAGGTGAAAAACAAAGAGCTTACAATGCTTGGGAGCAAGCATATTCAGCAACTTTAAGTGGTCAATCAGGAAAATTTGATGCAACTGATGAAATATTTAAAGATGTAAAGAAAAATCTTGCAAATAAGCTTATAGGGTTTCCTGACTATGAAGTAAGAGTAATTGCCCAAGATTTAGTTGAAGACATTCGAGTAAATTTAGTTTCAAAAGTACAAATTCATGTAGAAGAGTTAACAGTTAACTCAACAAGAGACGGAAGGAAAAGATTTAACGCAGACAGTTGGGCATCAGAAAACAACAATCCATCGAGACTACATGGAGCAGACAATGAATTTTTTGTTGACAATCCAGATAAATTTCCAGAAGTTTATGAAGAGTATTTGATTCAAAACGCAGGTGATGGTGCGGATAACAAATTAGGCGCTGCAGAAAATCTATCTATCGAAGAATATCTTTCAGAATTTGCAAAAGGAATAGGTGTACTAATTAATTCTGATACTCCTTGGGTACCTAGTAATCAAGAATTTAGAAATAATTATAATGATATGGCTTCTACTGGTACTTATATATCTGTTTCAGATCCATATAAGTTTATTGAACGAACCAGAAAATGGTTTGAGCAAAAAGAAAATATCTTTAAGAATTACTTGAATCAAAGTTTAACAGACTATTTATTAGCAAAAGGACAGAATGCTTCTGAGAGATTATCAAGAAGTGATGATGTAGCAAGCAAAATATCAAGCGCTATAGATACATCTAGACCTTTAATAAAAATATTCAACAATGGAAGCCAGCTAGTCCATGAAAACACAGTTGAATTAGATAAATTTAATAATTTTTACACACAACTCCCAATTAAAGGAGATGATTTAAAAGAAATACAGGATGCAACATTAAAAATATACCAACAAAAAATGGAAGAGGAGTTTTTATCATCTACAAATAAAGAAGAGACATTTTTCCAAGATCAAAATGCTTCAATTAATCAAATTGAGTTTTTTAGTATTCTAAGGCAGCCTATGCAACCCTTTGTATTTGAATCTTTATTTAGAGATGTTGTAAAAAATTGGGCTAACAGAAACAGCTCGCATGTTGATATAACATCTTTTTGGAAAGACAGAAGAACAAGGTCTTTATCTGAATTTCTTCCTTTTCCAAAAGAAGTTATTTACGGACTCGTCAGAGGATATTTTGTATCAACGATATGTGGAGAATTTAAAGATGAAGATGACGAAAAACTTGGAATTAAAGCTAGTGTAGGCGGAAAAGATTTCCCATTCCCATTAATTGAAGTTATTCATAGAAGAAATAATTTATTAGGTGTACTTTTAGAAACAATTCCTTTAGCTTATAGTAATTTTGCCATGAAAGTCGACACAAAGGCTTTGGATGGATATTTAACCTTACTTAATTATGGAAAAAGCAGTGATGGTACATTAAATATCGATGATGTAGCTTCATTTGAATTTAAAAAAGATATAAAAAAGAAGATTAAATCTATTGGAACTGAACAAGCTTTGGATAAAATTAAAAAACAGAAATCTGCCTACGAAAATTACTTTAAACAAATAGAGCAAAAACAAAGAGAAGATTTAATCAGGAAACACACTCAAACGTATGATTTGAAAGATTTTATAATTTCATCAACAGAATCCATCATCTATGCACTTGAAAACATCGATACAGACGGTACTGATGGAGACTTCTGAAAATCTTGAGGGCTACAATCCCCAAGAAGAGATAAAAAAATTCTGGCCTTCTAAAACAAATAATCTTGGAGACAATCAAAAAGAAATTTCTTTAATCGTTTTACCTAGTTCACAAATTTTCAATGAAGTCTCATCTCAACTACGTAAATGGTCAGCTCTAGGAATTATTAGACCATTTTTACTTATAAGCGCAGAAGATTTTCAATTAAAAGAAGATGAAACTGATGCTGATATTTTAAGAAAAAATTGTGAGTTTATTTTTCCTTCATTTTTTAAATCAATAGATGACTCGACTAAATTAATAAACCCCTTATTTCCATATCTCGCAGATTTAGGAGAAGAGTTAAATTTAATCAGACTTATTTCTGTCCTATCTCCAGATATAGATAAAGGTTCAAAAAATTTTTTTGAAGGAATAAATAAGCTAAAAAAAACACTAGAAGAAAATAAAAACTCATCGTCTATAAAATTATTTACCACTAGGTTAATAATTCCTACTTCTAGGTGGCTTAATAACAAAAATAAAACACTCCAGGGAACTTTAGATAGCAATGCTAACGTGAATCTTTTGGTCTCCCCTGAAGACCGACCAGCACCAGGAGCTGTAAATCAGGGAGTATTAGAAGATAATTATGTGAGTCATGCATCTTTTTATATCTCAACTGCAGCTAATTTATGGCTAGGTTCACAACAAACACCATTCGATAACTACACACCAAATAATCAAGGAGAGGAAGACTTCAGGTTAATGAGAGGCTTTGGGAGATTAGTTGTATCTGGAGATATAGTAGAGAGAGTTGCAACTGGAATAAAGTATGATGATGGTAATTACAGATCACCAAACACGAGAGTTAATCAAACCCCACGTTTAAGTAGCTATATAGAAAAAAAAGCTAAAGAGTTTTTTCAGAAGCACATATTTAATTCATCTATTCAAAATTCTCCAAACAATGTGGAAGATAAAGAATCGTCTTTTCAACAGTTTATTAAATACTTTGCTTCTCGTTTAAGATTTAATGCCAATTCATTATTTTATGCAAAAGATAAATTGGAAGAATCAGTTTTAAAAGAAGAAGTTGAAAGCCTTTCAGACATTACTGAATTAAAAATAGATGATAGTTTTCTAAGTAGAGTTTCAGAGTCTTTAATCATAGAGAAAGGCATTGATGTTTTACCCAAAGATTCATCAATCTATGAAAACTTTATATATGATTTATTTGCAGAGGTTGATGGTTCAAACTTATTGATTGAAGACAACAGAGATGGAAAGTTTGAATTAATTTTAAATGCTCATCAAATTACTTCCGACGAAGAATCTTTAATTAAAAAGACATTGTCTAAAGTTTCTAATTATAAATCTTCTTTAGGGTCTGCCTTTGTACAATGGTTCCAATTATTTCATGCAGAGTACATTAAAGATATCGACGGCTCTGTTCAAAAATTATTAAATATTTTAAAACGTCTACGAGGCCTAGAGATAATATCCATAATTTCTATATTTCTCAATTTATTATGGATATGTCTTCATTTATATCAAGAGAATGGTGGTTCTTTATTACTGTTTGGATCAGAAATAGTAGTACCTTATTACTTAGTTAACGAGGGTGCATTAGGCTTTCTTATTGCCGTTTTGACATTTGTTGTTTGCACTATTTATGGATATATTTACAAAAATAAAGTTTTTGGCACAAAGCTCTCTATATTTCAAATAAAAAACAATTTGGAAACTATTTTGATTGATTTTCAAAGAGTCCAAATGATTGAAGAACATTTGTCAGATTGGTCAACAATCGCAGATAACCTTATTAACAATCCTTTCATTAATCAAGAAATTAACGAAGGAACTGCAACTCCATTAAAAGAAATTCAATCAATAGCTAAATCTTTTCAAATTGCAGAAGGAGAAATCAACCCTTTAATTATTGAAGATATAACTTCTAGCTTTACAAAACAAGGTTGGTTAGTCGATTTGTACAACTCTAACCTTCCTTCTTTCAGCTCTTGGCGTACAGAACAAAATAAGCCAATACAGCAAGGTGTAGACTTAAAAAAATCTTTATATACCGATTTAAGTAGAAGTCACCAACAAGGGCTTAGAAGCTCTCTAAAAGAATATGTACTTCAAGGATTAGCTACTTTAAATGGCAGATTGAAATTAGAAAAAGAGATTTCAAGCAGATTACAAAAAACCAAACCTTCCGAAGTGTTCGGAGATAACATTACTGTCATTGAGGAAAGAGGAGAAAAGCCTTCAACTATGAAACGATTTTTTGGAGAGCTTGAAGTTGGTGATGACCCAGATTTGAATTTTCTGTCAGGGATATGGACTAATAAAGAGTTAGTTGACAACCCAGAAAATACAAAGGTTGAAAAAAATATTATTTATGGAGACGATTCTGGAAGCTCTGATCGAGGTACTGAACAACAGGTACAGTTTATGGATCTTGAGTTAGCCGTAAAAGCAGGAACTCCTATACAAAGTTTATATTTGAGGATTGATGTCTCAGAAGTCAGACCTCCTGAATCTGTAGGTAAATGGGATAAAAATTTTGAACCATTTGAAGATTTAGGACCAGATGATGATAACGATGCCTTCTAATGATTTCAATTCTCTAAAAAGTTTCTTTAATTCTTTTTCAAATGAAAAATTATCACATAATGCGAAGCTTTTTTTGGATTTAGTATTTACTTATGCAGCTTCACATAGTGATGCAAAAACATTTGTAATACAAACATCAGATAACAAAGTAGCAATTGACTTCCAAGGATTTGAGATTGTAAGGGTATCCAAAAATGATATTGATTTATTAATCTCATCAGAGGAAATAAGTGAAAATCTAGACTCAGTATTAAAAATTTCTAAAGTAAAAGATTATTTTTTCCCCAAAGGTCACAATTTATACTCATTAGATCTAGACATGCTATCAAGTTATGGAAACGATCTAGTTTCTTATGTTAAATCAACAATTAATTATTTAAAAAATTTCGAAAACTCTACAGAAAATTTTAAGATAATCTATCAAGACACCCATATCTTGTCTTCGACTCCTGAAGTTTCAAGTAAAGAAGAAAAAACACCTTCAGAGCCCTTAACACTTGAAATTACAGAGGAAGAAATTTTAAATATCATAAAGCAAGAAGAAAGTGAATCCTTAGAGTATAAAACGTCTTTGTATTGGTCTGATAAATCTATAGAGAATGTTAATAAAAATGTTCTTATTAAGGAAATTTCTTCTTTTTTCAACACGAATGGAGGAAACCTAATTTATGGTGTCTCAGATGATAAAAAAATTGTAGGAGTAGGAAAAGACTTGGTTAAATCAAATAATTCTCAAGACACACTTGAACTTAATGTAAGAGATTTAATTGAATTTGGAGTTGGAAAAGTGCTTACGTCAAAAGTAAAAATTTCCTTTTTTACTATAAATGAATTAATTTTGATGGTTCTTACGGTTCCTCCTTCTCCAACACCAGTATTTTCTAATTTATATTTTGAAATTTGTAAAAAACATAAGTCACCTCCTGGACCTTGTAATTATTGTTTGTCTCAAAGAGTTTCAGTTACTACTAATAAATCTACACAGGGATTTTTTGTAAGAAATGGGAACAGAGTAAATATGTTAAATTTTGGGGAAATGTATGAATACGCAAAACTTCATTGGCCAGATTTTAATAAAGTCTAAATAACTTTCCAGTTTGCTAGTTCTTGTACATCTTTTCCACATAAGAAATATAAATTAGTCTTTGCTCTTGATAAACCTACATATAAAAGAGCTAATGTATCGTTGACATAATTTTTATCGAGATTTTCAAGAGTTGGAAAAACTAAGATTACAATATCTGATTCAAGACCTTTAAACCTAGATATTGACGAAACTGAAACGGTATTAACCAATTCCGAACTGAGATTATCTACATCTTTCATGTGAGGTAGTAGCAATACAGTTTTGGATAAAAGCTCTTCAGATTCACTTGCTAAATCTTCAATTATATCTTTAATTTTTGTTTCTACGTATTTCCAATCTGTTTCCTCAAGTAAAATTAATGTTGGTTCAACTCCGAGTTCTCCAAAATGCTCTACTGATTCGTTATATAGGCTTGCATATCTTTTTGCAATTTCCTTTGTAGATCGAATTACAGTATTTAAGACAATTTGTGGAGTGTTTAGATATTCAGGTGGTCTCCAATTTGTGTGTGTTATCCCTTGATTTTTGTCATAACAAATCACCCATTTGGCCTCTTTATTTTCAACAAGCGTAGTAAAAAAATCCCAAAACCCTTCATAAAAATCTTGTGCCTCATCAATAATCAATGTGTCAAATTTAAAAACTTCATCGGCATCAACAATGGAGTCTTCTAGTAATTGTTTAATATATTCAACCTCTTCAACTTTTGATAACTGCCTTAAAAGCTTAGTTTCACCATTAATATCAATTTCGTCTTCATAAGAAATACCCAATTTGTTAATAAATTCCTCAAAAATTAATACAGAAACTTTTGATGAGTCTTCAAATAAAGATTTGAGCTTTTTGCCAAGCAGTATGTTGTAACAAAGAAATAAAACTTTCCTGCCGTGCTTTTCCTCATGTTCTGCAAGTTTTGTTGCTATAAAGGTTTTGCCAGAACCAGGAATCCCTTGTATTTTTACTTTTTTATACTTCTCGTTT
>MDTD01106357.1_pt1 | contig 15989 bp, 9 predicted proteins | sample 811221 | NCBI WGS metagenome assembly MDTD01 (sample SAMN05326646, study PRJNA326480) | marine metagenome | isolation source: seawater | place: Pacific Ocean: South West | collected 2011 | reverse complement strand
TACGTAGCTCCTAAATGACCTTGCCCAAAAAGATCTCTTGCATCGGGATTGCCTGCAGCTGCACCAGAGCCCATCGTGGTATCAGATAGGTACTGCCCTAATCTCTCTAGCCTCTCTGGATAAATGTCATCTGTGCCAAATTTTACAATCCCATCACCATCGGAAGCTTTAGGGCTTGACCATGAATTAGGATCTTCTGTAATTCCGGATCTAGTATTGTTTATGTTCTTTTTGTCCGACATTATTCACCACCACTTAAGTCTAGAGCTGCTCGATCCACCTTCTGTGTCGTTTTGAAGAACCCATCTGTGTCTTTGTTGCCTTTAGCAATCGCGATTGCAAGCTCTTTAGAATCCATAGTGACATTCATGTTGACAGTCAACTCAACAGATTCTGGCACAATTGAAATTGTGTACTTTCCTTCTTTTACTCCAAGCATACTGTTAAGTAACGGTTTCATCTTAACATTACCTAGATCAGCGTTCAGGCCTTTCCAATTTTTCTTTATCTGTTTCACTTCTTCTTGCATGTCAGCAACAAAAACAGAAGGCTTGATGTTGTTACTGTCATCCATCACGATGTCCCACTGTTCCCTTAAGTCTAACAGGCCTTTTGTACCACCGTCTTTCAAGAATTTACCCAACTCAGAAAGTGTACGAACCATGTTTGAAGTGCTAGCCACAAACTCGCCGATTGATTTCATTCTTTTCGCCATAGTTTTTGCGTACTTCACTTGATTAGTGATCTTGACAGCATTTTGAATAAGCTCACCTATTGTAGGATCAGAAATAATGATGTTGATCTTTCTGAACATGTTCATCAAAATTCCTTTATCAAAATACTGAGTTGTCTTATCACCGTCTTTTGTTTCTCTCATAGACATGTCTTTAATGTCATTGACAGCAGAAATCATCGCGGCAAGACCTTCAAAAAGTGCCTTCAGAGCTTCAGCTTTTTTCTTAATAGTTCTCGGACTTGCTTTGATGCCACTGAGTGCTTTTAGCAAACTTTCCACAATCTTGGGGAGCTGAATCCTGAGTGCTTTTAGCACACTACCAACCATAGTGGCACCTTGTTGCATTGCAGAAACCAATTCATCTTTCTTTTTAAAGTGTTTTTTATTCTTTATAATTTCTGTCAATGGCCCAACTAAGGTACCTGCCAAGGAGCCAACTGCACCAATCAAGCCTGAAATTGCATCTGCACCTTTGAGTACTTTTTTATCAGCAAAAGATGTTGCAACTTCTTTGAAAGCATTTAATAAACCCACCATAGCCCCAAGAGTATCAACTATAAATGCGCTTATTGAATTTGTCGCTTCTGTTGCGCCAGTACCTTTTCCTACTACTTTTGTTACTTTTCCAAATCTCTGAGCTTTGATACCTAAGTCTGCTAATTTAGAGATTGATAACAAGATTTGGCCCACTATGTTCATCACTTTAGACGCTTTGTCTGCATCCTGAACAACCGACGCTATTTTATTGATAGACCAAGCAAGAGACATTAAAGGAATTGTAATAGACAACCAGAATGCAGCTGCTACCCAAATACCACCACTAGCTGCCCACATTGACAAGGCCATCATGCCAAGCACAATACCAGCACCAACAATTACGATAGTTCCCAAAACAGTTCCCATCAACAGAGCATATGCAGCAGCTAATCTTGGTAGATCAACTTTCATGAAGTTTTTCGAGAATGTATTCATAAACATTGCAAGGCCTTCTGAGGTTGCTGCTAAGATCATCATGAATCCAAAATATGCACCAATACCAATTTTCAAAGGCACAAGGAAAGCAACTATAAATGCACCGAGGCCAACCATTGCTCCAATGAAGGAGATTGTCATCCCAACTGTTGCCGCTAGTAAACTCATTCCAGCCATAAATGCTTTTGTATCGACAGAACCCCAAGCATTCGCAAATACTGTTGCAGGTATTGCTAATAATGCTGTTGCCAATAATACAGCTGTTAATCCTAAAATACCAATTCCTACTGCAGCTGCAGCGAATGGATTAACAAATGCAGACATTGCCATCAACGCTATTGTCAAGGGAATAGCTAAAATCGCTGCTAAGGTGATTGCACTAACAGTCCACATGAATTGTTTCACATCTATACCTTGCCAAGCAAACATGACAACATGTGCTGCAATCCCAACTGCTACACCTGCCAGTGTCAAGACTAATGCTAACCCTAATAATCCTTTGACATGAGACGCACCGGGGGTCCCCATCTTATCTACGACTTTCATGAGTATCGCTGCAGCAATGGCAGCTGCCGTGATACCCCCTAGTGCAGTTAACACTTCTGGAAAGCTTAACCCTTTAAAGGCTCGAGTGATTTCTGCCATTGCATGACCTAACATCACCATTGCTATAGAAAATGTTCCAGCCATAACAAGCAAAATCCCAGCAGCTTTGAAAATATCACCAATACTAATTTTCTTGAATGCTTCTAGCATTTTTCCAAAAGATTTTCCACCTTTCGCTACTTTATCACCCTGTTTGGCATTCAGCACTCCTTTTTCTGTTCCTAGCTGTTTCGCTGCAGCACCACCAAATGCTTTCGATAGACCTTTAACTAAAAGAGCAGCCACACCTTTGAAAACTGCACCAGCTAAGGCCGCTGCAGCAGCTGAAACTAATGATTTGATAAAGATAAAGACCCAAACAGGTGTCAAGATACTAACTAGATAAGGAGCAACAGCCCAGAATACTTGGCCGAAAAGGTCACTTAATGCTGGCCAAAGATCATTCACTAAAGTATCTGAAATTGCTGTAAGCGCCTCCTGAAATGCACCACTCAGGCCCTCTCCGATGACATCTGTTGTCTTTTTGTCTCCGCTTAAGAAGTCTCTTAATTCATTTGCTAGATCCTGAATGTACTTCGCTGCTGTTTTAATAATCTTTGGAGCAAGACCAGAAACCATTTTAAGCCCTGCAATCAACATGTCTTTAAGCATGTTTCCAAAAGAACTAACAGACTCACCGCTTCCAAACCAATTTTCAAAAGCTTTTTTCACTCTATCGAACAAATCTTCAACTGCTTTCTTAGGGTCTGTTTTTACCAGTTTGAAGAATTGCTCGAATGCTTTTTTCACTTCACCAGTGAATTTCTTAATCTTCTTGAGATCAAATATTCCTTGAATATTATCTCTCATTGCTGAACCTTTCTTTAAGAAAGTATCAACGAACATCTTTCCAACTGCTTTACCTAACTTGAAGAACTCCTTAAGCCATTTTGCAACATCTTTCATGATCTGCCTGAATTCAGGAGATCTTTCAATTGCCTCTTTGAAACCTCGCATAAATTCTGAGAACGGACCAGCGGTCATTTTACTCATGCCATTAGCAAGTTTCTCAATTGACTTGGCAGCTTTTTCCATCGCTTTTTCTGGCGTCATCTTTTCAGCTGCTTCTTCAGCAGCATCTGCCATATCACCGAAGCCCATTTCATCTGTTGACATAGATAGAGAATTTTTCAATTCATCTATGGGCATGCCACCCATCGATTCGGAAAGCATTTTTAATTCATGTCGATTCAAATCATTGACAGATTTACCAGTCTCTTCAAATGATTTTCTTAACATGTCCATTCTTTCAGCAGGATTTTCTGCATTCATCATACCCATTACATCAACGTTCATTCCAAACGCTTCAGCGAGTTTTCCTGCGTTAGCGGCAGCAGATTCGAATGTATCAAAACCTTCCATTAAACCAGTCAATGATTTAACTTCTACGCCTAACTTAGCGGCATATGCGGCAGTGGCCATCAACGTTTTCGGAGCTAGATGGCCGAAGTTGTCGACATCTGCAGCCATTTGATCAAAATTCTTACCAATCATCTTGACATCAACACCAAACTGATCAGAGAGATGCGCAGCTGTCACCATAGCTTCTTGCAACTGATCTTTCAGTGTTGTTCCTGCAGCTTCAGCAGCAGATGCTAATTGTTTCATTGCATCGGCACCAACGTCTAAACCCTTTTTCATCAAGAAAATTTCAGAAGTAGCTCCTACGACTTGATCTTGCATTCTCACAAAAGAATTTCCAAAGCCTTCAGCGACTTCTTTCACCTCTCCAAGAACAGCTGCCATGTTTCCAATTGTCTTGAATACTGATGCACCTGCACCCTTAACTGCTTTCTTGTATGTGTCTAAATTTTTGGCCATGCCTTTTACAGCAGCACCTTGATTAGAAGCAAGATCACCAAAAGAGCCACGGATAGCTTCGTTCGCTTTGAAGAGCTCTCCGGCTCCCGCATTATGATAATCTGCTGCAGCTTGCATCAAACCAGAGAAAAATCCTCCTACAACACCGATTGCACCTTGAACTATTCCCATCATAGAAGAAATACCGCCCTGGAACAAGCCAACTGTTATCTTTGTGGCATTCATTGCTTCGCCAACACCTGCAACACCAGCAGAAAGCACACCTGCCGCAGTGATGAAATCTCCCGTCGTATCTATAGCACTCTCAAAGGAAGTAGTCATCTCACCAGAAGCAGCACTACTTCTTCCTAAAGCACTAGCTAATCCGGCAGCACCTTCAGTATTTTGCTCTAAGGCTTCATTTAGTTCCCTAGTTTTGTCTGCAGCATTTGATGCAGTTTCAGCCTGCTGATCATTTGCTTGGCGCAATTGCTCTGAGGCAGAAGCCGACGCTCCCATTGCACCAGCGATTTGTTGCAGAATTTTAGTTTGCTCTTGGAGAGCTTTATTCATCTGCTGGACAATATCTAACTGGTCTGGCGTATTTGATCCCGGATCTGCCACTACTCAATTCTCCAAATAAAAAAAGACCTAACGGATTTAATTATCCGTCAGGAATAAATTTCGTAAAGGATTCTACGATTACAGCGGCCAAGACTTACCAGTAATTTGTTGAAATTCTTTTGCAGCTTTATTTTTTACTGCTACGAGTCTTTCTACTTCTTGTAGGCTTACGTCTTTTCGTTGTAGATTTTCGTACAACTTTTTGCTTGCGTTTAACACGTTTTTGAACGCTTTGAGTTCCGCTGGTTTCCCTTGGATCTTCACTGACGGCTGATTGCCCGTGATGTACCGTATCGATTCGATTATCAGTCTCTGCTTTTTCATTGAAATGCTCCTTTGCCCACTCAGTGTAATTATTCTGTATCTTTACTATTTTTCCTTTCTTTGCCAATTTCTCTTCCCAATAAGCATTCTCTGCGATGACGACTCTTGTGCCCCAAAGATCCGTTCTTATTTCCAAAGCATTTTCCAAATCAAGAACTCTTGTGATTTCAGCAAAGACAGGCGCTTGTTGCACTGTCAATTTAGCATAGATACAATCTCCTATTTTTGCTTCTTTAATATCAACCATTTGTAATCATTTCCTCTATGTTATTTTTTATCTGACTGATTACATCTGTCATCACTTTTTCTTGCTCTGGATTATTAATTTTCAAGTTCTTGTAATTTTCATAGATGTTTTCTACTGATTGTAACGCATTTTGAAGATCATTGTAACCTTCAGGCACTTCAAAATGCACCTCGAGTGTTTCTAGCATGTTTTCTATAACAGATTCTACGCCAGTTACACTTAAGTCTAGACCTTGTCCTTCTAAGTTGTCACACGAATCATCTATCAGTTCTTGAATTGTTTTTCCAGCCTGAGGACTTGATAACCATCCTTTGTTTTTCCCATAATGCTTGGCATATGCTTCTAAGATTTCGATGCTTCTCCAAGATTCGTCTTCTACTGCTAGCTCTAATAATGATTTCACTAATCACCTCCGAATAAATCGCCCCAGTCAAAATCCATTTCTGACTCTTGCTTTTCTTTTGCTTTTTCAATTACTTTTTCAATCACAACCAAAGAAGACTTGGCTTTGATCATTTTCACTACTTCTCTGAAACAACCTGCATTGAATGCTCTTTCTACTAGATCCAACAATTTCTTTTCTGACAACATAATAATCTCCTCTCACATTTAGTAATTAGGACATTTCTTTTAGAGTATTCTTTTTTATCAGTTCCCTAATAAGAGTTTCGCTCCTCATTATGCCGAGGAGCGAAAAAGCATTCTATGTGAACCTTCGAAGTTTAGCAGGAACCATACTTCTATGTCTTCCCATTAGAGCTCTAACATCTGGAGAATTTTGATGCATTGCATGCGTAGGAGAAGCTTCTCCACCGTTTTGCTCAGCAGAATTCTTTATCTCTTTCTGTATCCTATCGATAAACCACCTGCGTTGCCAAATCGGAATGTTGTAACCTTCTACATAAGAAAATCCCATATAATACATCATAATAAAGATTTGCTCTAGAAAGATGTATTTATCACTCGACGTCAGGCCAAAAAAAGCTTGCGCCTAACGGCATGGAGACCTCTGACTCCTCCGAACAATGCGGACAAGTGACATGTTGCTTCATTGCGATACCAGGTTCGTTTGCATCCATTGCTTTTCTCAAAGCGATAGAGTATTTTGTAGGCATTCTTTGACAGAACATTTGAATTTTGGTTTTGTCTGTAATGTCATTGATTGCAACAATCTGATGCTGATATCTTGTCGTGATCAAGTTATCGTTCTGAAATCCTTGCTTCTTTTTGCGCTCTTGAGTCTTTGTTATCTCTTGCTCATCATGACCAGTCATGTGGCGGTACCGAATGGTGAGATCAGGATCTGTATCTCTATTTTTCGGCATTTTGACTTCAAAAGTGTTAGAACCTTGCGCTATCGGCTCTTGTGACAATCTTGCGATCGGTAATTCAGCAAGATTGAAATCTTGACGAGATCTTTCTCCACAAGCAGGGCAATTAACTTCTACAGCATACTCGGCACCATAACCTGTAATCCTAAGAGCAACCATGAGTGCGTTTCTATCACCCAGAATCATGTCGTTTGGATTGATCGTCTTATCTATTAAACAAGACTTGATAAGCTCTGTGATAACAGTTCCTTTTTTAATTAATGCTTTCGAAGTAAGAATGTCTTCTTCTCTCGCTGTCATTGCTCTAATTTGAACTGTTTCTACTAAGTGCAGTGGATGCTCTGGAGGATAAATAACTCCTCGAGAAGGAAGGGGAACATTCTCAACTGGAATTTCCAACCCAAACTCATCTCTCATTACATCGCCTCTTTGGCCTGCCCAACCTTCTGCCATTGACCCTTCGGGTGATTTTCCACCGGTCAATACGTCATTCTTTTTGCGTTTACTCATTTTTTCTCCATAACAAAACTAAAAAACAATTTGAACCTAACATCCTAATTTTATCGCTCGAGTGCGACTTGTACAATTAATTATACCCATCTTAATAAATGAAGCGCAGAACCTCGAAAGATTCTGCGCCATTTGCGAATAAGAATGCTTGTATTAGTATTGTAGTACGCAGTTGTCGTAACGGATAGACAATGAGATTTCCATCATTCCACCATCTTCGTACGAAACATCGCCGAAACCTGCAGACGTTAAGAAACAACCTTTGATGTCCCACAATTCGATGACTGTACCTACAGGATCAACCAACTTAAGTTGGCAATCTCTTTTGTAGAAGTCAGCGTAACCTGCACGACCTGATACAGATTCGAAGTGAGTACGAACCCATTCCATAACCTGTTGTGCACCGGAAGGAGCGATAGGATCGTGAAGTGTCAAAGACAATGGCTCGTATGTACCAAGACCGGCCATGTATCTTTTAGAGTTCATGTAACTAATTGTTTGTTCTTCGAACCCGATTGATGGACGGGTTGCAGTTTTGATTAAGAATGAATCGATGCCTTCCAGAGCGAAGATCCAACGGTTCTTACGCTTCGGCTCAAATTTGTTCGGCAACATATCCTGTACTGATAAAGTTTCTGCCATTTTAATTCTCCTATGAAATTGTAATATTCTTTATTATAAGTATTGTTTTATTTAGATTTCCGCACCAGCATTTGTCACAACGAAGTCAAGAGAGATGAACTCAATCGATCTCGTGGGCTGTAAGAAGATCTTTCCACGAATGGTATTATTTTCCACATCTTGTTGAGTAGTGGTGGTAGTATCAATCACAACTTTGTATCTATCTAAACCCTGTTGTGCTTGAATACGACCCAAGATTGGATTAACTAACGAACTGAATCTTGCCAATGTAGCCTCTCGGTTTGGCTCGAATAAGATCTGGTTTGACACGTTTCTAACTTTGCGTCGAATGTCGATAAGCAACCTTCTCACATTTACTCTATCCAAAGCAGATTGAGCTTGCAGGAGTGTCTTCTGACCGAAGATCACAACGCTTTCACCGCTTTGTGGGAATGAAGTGAGAGGATTAATGTCAGACTCATATAGAGAATCCATGTTCGAACGATTAAGTTTAACCGCGGTTTCCAACGTGGTAGCCAATGCACCTCGAGCGAAACCAGCAGGAGCAAACCAAGGGTGTGCGACTGCATCGTTAAGTGACATAGCACCAAGCACTGCAACAGAAGGAGGAACAACTACGTTGTTCTCGCCATCTTGTATCACAACATCTGGGAAATAAGCTGCAGCAAATGAACTATCTAAATTTCTGGCAGCTAATTTTGCAACTGTGTTTGTAACAGATGTTTCTTGAGTGCTAGTATTGACTCTCTTAATGTCATGATCATATGCTATGGTATCCATTAGATACAAGGCATCGAACCTGTCTTCTGTTTTGTCAATTGCATAGTCAGTGACACCAGCCGATCTAATTCCTGGCGTTGCAAGAAGCTGTATATCAACGTCTGATTTTTCTGCAAGAACATCTAGTGCTTTTCTGTAAGCAGCTGTCGTAGAACCACTAGCTGCTCCGTAGGTAGCTGATGTTGCAGAATCCATCTCTCTAAAGGTAGACAGATCATTCATTGCTAACTTATCTGGATCAAAGATGTCTAAACCGTCCCAGCCACCCTGGAAAGGTACAGTGAATTTGAAAAACTTCTTTGATGCTCTAGAGCCAAAGTCCAAATTAACATCTAAGTATCTATACCCGTTCGCACCAGTTTTGTCAGTGGCTCCGTCTACTTCTTTGTATGCAGCACCATCCCCATTCTTGCCATCTGCCTCTTGGTCTCTGATGTATTCTGCTTCAAACCACATGGAAGAATCAACTGGTTGGCCTAAGTCAACCACACCTGTAGTTGGATTGAGCGAAGTTTTAACCCATACCTTCTCCAAAGAAAATTCATTGTGGTTATATGTGTCAGCATCAATACTGTTGACATTTGTTGAGCCATCGTAAGACACTTCATGAGTAAGACTGTTGAAAACATTTGTAGCGCCTGCGTTGTCTCCAACCCAAGCAGAGTATTGGCCGACACTGGGGAACCATTTAGTTAAGTTATCAACTAAAGAGCTCACATCAGCCGAATTATTCATGTTAGATGCGTCTGTTATGTTTTGGTATTGAACGCCCCAGTGGAATCTAGAATCTGCAATTCTTTTTGTGCCTGTCCCACCCGTTGCAACATTTAGTCGCATTGGTAGAGGCGGCTCAAGCAAAGCATGTGTGTCTCCATCGGAACCATCTTGCAAAGCTTTCTGATCTAGCACTAAGTGGTGCTTTCCGGCAAACCCAATTGGAAGAGCTGTTGCATCAATAGATCCATTTTCTACATCGGCATGCATTTCCACTCTTACGTATTGGCTATTATTTGGATAAAGACCCTCTGTCACCAATTTTTGCTTGCCAGCATTTTGTTCAAAATCATAGAAGGTATTTTCATCACCAATTACTCTTCCAATGTATCTATCAGAAGAAGGATTTAAATTCAAACCTGAAAACTGTTGCAATACAATCGGATCTACATCTGTGTCGTGCGCACTTCGAATTAATACATCAAAAGATCCAAAGTCAGACGCAAGATCATAACTCTTAGAGATATTGGCAATCGAAATTTTTACCTGAGCGTGCCCTCCAGATCCTGCATCTAGCATATGGAATCTAAAAAGCTTCTTTCTAGCGTTCCCTAATTCTTGTGACTTAATCCATGGAGTAAATGCATGAGAGAATTTTTGTCTCCAATCTTCGTACGTTGGAGTATAATTTGTCCCAGCAGATGCAAAAGGAGTGTTAAAGAATTTACCAGCATCAGTTGTATTCACTCCCGTTGCAATGAAAGCACCTTCAGATAGATTTGCTACAGCATTGGTATGAGTAGCTGGCACATAAGTTCTCACAGATCCTATCGTTGGATCAATTGGATAATGCGTATAGAGATAATGCCCCTTTTCTTGAAGCTTTGAAGGATCTGTATTCAATACCTTTGAAAGATAAATAGGAGACCTTGGATCAAAAGAACAATCTAAGACACTTTCATAATTTGAATTACTAAATCCATTGAGGATTACTTTGAAATTTTCTGTATTCTGTTGAATCAATCCGGCTCTAGAGCCACCATCTTGGCCGTCAGCAAAAGTACCATATGCTGCAGCTGAAGCTGTATCTCCATCAAAGGTTCCTGGCGTTGAAGCATGAGTATCTAGCCCTGGGACTACACCTGATGGCACTAAAAGAACTCCTCTAAGAATTCTAGGATTGTTAGCATTTATTGCATTATAATTTGCGCCTTGTCCGAAGTATTTTATCCCGTTTCCTGCATTTGCAGATGTGCTTTGAAACATTTGAGCGCCTAAGAAATAAACTCTTCCTGCAGGAGCATTCGGTGAATTATCGTCAATAGTAAGAAGAGGAAGAACTTCCGAAGTGTCACTATCAGCTGGCATGGTACACGTAATTGTCAATGTATCTCCAACTGCTCCAAAAGTAACGTTACCACCACCTGCTTGGTCTGGTATAAAGTCATTGGTGAATGAAGCAGCAGCTAAATTCGTAGTCAGCGCAGATGCAACGGTTGTTGCAATTGCATCAGTTGTAGGGTCATAAGAGCTTATGTCTATCGTCTGTGAATAAGTTGCTGGTCCTGAACCACTTTCGGCACCACCAACTGCAGCTGCTCCAAAACTAATTTTTAGTATGTCACCGTTCGCACCTGCCATAGAGATCGATGATCCAACATTCGGTGCATCTGTAGAGGAAAAGTGTATTTGAAATGAAGTGGCAGTACCTGCAACATAATTCTCGCCAGGAGTAGTATTTGCTAACGTAATTTTTGAATGACCAGGTGTACCGCCATGTTGAAAGACTTGAATTGTCTTAACATTTGTCACCTGAGGCGCGAGAGTTCCAACACCTGGGTGAGGCTGTGTGAATACCAGTTCTCTTTCGCCATCTGTACCGGGCTCAGATCCAGCTGTAATTCCTAACGCATTGAGTCCAGCTGCTATAAAAGCAGCTTTTATTTTGAATAGGAATTCAGCAAAAGTATGAAGGCCCGCACTCCCATTAACAGTTCCTAACTCAGTGTCTGATATATCAACTATCGACCAAGTGGATGAAGCATGGTCTACACTTAAATCAGCCACTTGAAGCTGGCCGTCTTTAACAACTCCCCCCGTCTGTGTTCTTGTACCTTGTCTATCAAGCCAAAAAACATGTGTTTCAAAAGTGTTGTTTGTTGCATGGTTTGCTTCTTGCACTACAATGTAAGTTCCATCCCACAGCACATCTGTCACATCATCGGCTGCAGCTGCCGTAAATGTTAGCTTGCTTACTTCAGGAACACCATCATCATGTAATTCGCCAGCTGTTGTGACTGGGTTAGTGATCACACTAGCGACACTAGCGCCTGCATAAGGATTAACAACTAACTTATCAGCATCGCCGTCTGTTTCTAGAGTAGCGTATGAAGAAGTAACTCTTGCTAAATCTCTGATGTTTTGACCAGCATAAAAGCCAGCGAGCGTTGTCACTCCTGACCCATAAGTTCCTGATTTTTTGCAATCTCCGGCTCCGAGTACTCTGAGGAATACTCCGCTTCTCGCATTTCGCATCCACTCATTAACAGCCATAGCTCCAAAGTGCTTCCCTTCAGTTTCACCAAAGATGTTTTTGAAATCATTTGCTGTTGCAAAGTTGATGGGAACGAAAGCAGGACCTTTCTGTGCGGTACCAATGATACCGGCGGGAATCCCTTGTGGGGTTACACGACCAGGTGCAGAGAGATCTATTTCTCTCGTTGTGATACCTGGGCTTCGTAAAATTCTTTCTGCCATTTCTTAGCTCCTAAAATTTGTTTGATTCGTTATTCATAAGTATCTTACTCGAAGGAAACTCCAGCACTTGTAATGATGAAGTCGATCGCAATAAATTCAATTGTTCTAGTTGGTATCAACACGATCTTTCCGTTAAGCTTGTTTTCTTCAGCATCTGCTGGGGTATTATTTGTATCGTCACAAATAACCCTGAACTTCTCTAATCCTGCCTGTGCTTGAATTAGTGCGAGTCGAGGCTGGACAAGATTGACAAATCGAGCTCTCGTTTCCGGAGTATTTTGTTCGAACAAGATAGAGTTTGCAACTTGAGACACTTGTCTTTTTACTTCAAGAAGAAGTCTTCTAACATTTACTCTGTCAAGTGCGCTTTGTGTCTGCTGCATTGTTTTTTGTCCAAAGATCACGAATCCTCCGTCTGGGAAGTTCGCAATTGGATTAATTCTTTTGTCGTATAGTTCATCTCTGTCAGCAACAGAAAGCCTAGTCTGAGCATTCTCTACAAAATCAAGTGCACCCCGGTTGAATCCTGCAGGAGCAAACCATGGGTAACTCACTGAATCACTATATCCAAGAGCTCCAAGAGCTGCAACAGAAGCAGGTACCAGAACCCTTCGGTTGTTGATAGGATCAGAGATGTATACATCAGGGAAATACGATGCACAGTAATTGTTGTCAATAGCTCTTCCAGAAAACTGGTTAGAAGTATTTTCAACTGCAGGTCGAGCAGAAGTTCCAAAAATTCGATCTCCGTCACCATCCATTGGTTCTATATCCATAACATACATTCCCATAGAGTATTCTCTAATTTTTGTAGCAGCATGATCAGTAATGTAAGGATCTCTAATTCCCGGGATTGCCAAGAGGTTAGTGCGTACTGTCATTGGGTCCGTCATAATGTCAACTGCTTTTCGATAAGAAGAGACTATGTTTTGATCTTTTCCTTTTCCGCTCATTGTTCCATTCTGAGAACCTATCAAACCAGTGCCACCAGTAAGATTATCTGCAGCTTTTCCACTAGAAGATGAAGCATTGTCATTAAGTTGGGGGATGTCAGGATCTAACATGTTGACTCCGTCCCAACCACCATAAAATACGTTTGTGAACTTTAGATAATCAGCAAATTTATTGAAATCATTTGCATCACTTGGTTTTCCATCTTTATTTCTGTGGAATAAAGTAGCTAACGTAATTCTCTTAGTAGTCGATCCACTCTTGAGAGTATCGATAACGTGATAATCTGCATCAGCCGCCATTTGAGGGTCTTTATTTCTAATGTAGCATGCATTCTTTATCTCTTCTGAGACACTTAATCCAGCAGAATCAAAGGCGGTAAGGTTAGCATGTTTCAAAGCCACTCTTGCTAATGTAAACTTGTTGTTGTTGAAAGAATCACAAGCAGATCCAAATTTCAAGTTTCCAATGTCTACTGTTCCACCCATCAATCCTTGAACCTTCGTGTATGCCCTAACTAACCTATTCGGTCGGCTAGAGATGTTAGATTGATACACAGGATCAGATACAATAGATCTAGATTCTATTCTTGTTGTCTTAACACCCCAATAAACTCTAGAGTCAGCTCTTTCGTTTGTTCCAGGCTCTCCTAAAAGAGCTGTTGGAGCCGTACTTATTGGTCCTTTTGTTGCCTTGAAAACAAAGGGCATAGGAGGAAGTTGGCCGAGTTTTGCATCACTATGCTGCAATTTATTTAAAACATCCAAGACAGGAATCCCTCGGAAACCAAATGGTAAAGAGTCTTTTGGAATTTCTCTTTTATACACTGCATCATTTATTACGATGCGAATGTTCAATGATTTGTTTGGATATCTACCAGAGATAACCAATCTTCTTTCTTCGGAAAGATCCGCGTCAAAGTTGAATACAGCTTTCTTATCACCTATCTTTCTTCCCACAAAGAATTCAGAATCTGGATCTAAATTACATCCCACAAACCTTTCTAATACTTCAGGTTGAAAATCATTATCAGAGAACTTTCTAACAAGGACATCAAATGTTCCATAAGGGTATTTTGGATCTAAAGATCTTTTCAGATTCTGTACAGATATTTTAAACTCATTATTCGCAACAACTCCGTCACTAAGACACTCAAAGTGAAACAAGTCATATTCGATAGAGCCATAAGGCTGAGAGATAAATGCTGTTGTTCTAGGGGCCCTGTATCTCATATCAAATCTTCCGAATGTGTCCATCCAGTATTCTGTACTGTTGGCTACATGATATGCACTTGTACCATTTGCTGCAGTAGCACCCGTGGAAAGATAAACATTGTTTTCAGTGGGGTTCATCGATGGACTGTTGGCAGCTGAAGTCAAAGATACTGGTGCGAGATCATTTTCGATTGCAAAGTCTAAATACAGCAAGTGTCCTTCTTCTGAGAACTTAGCCGGATCAGTATTCAAAACTTTGCCAATGTATTTTGTATTATCAGGATCCAAAGAAACAGTGAATTTTCTATTTGGGACTTTATATGTGTTACCGTTATCCATAATTGGCTCGTCATAACCCCAAGAGATGTCATAAGGAGCACTGCTGTCTTGAAAATTCACAAGAAGCATCTCAAACTTATTAGAACCATTGTCAAATGTTACTTCTCCTGTGTTTGCATTCCATTGATTTGTTGTATGAGCTTTCAATTGGAAAAATGACCCAGAAGTATTTAAAATCATCGCTCTACAAATTAAGATTTCATCGTCTGCAGCCGAGGCTGTACTTTCTCTAAGAGCTGCGTCAGATGAACTAGTTGCTGCAGCACTTGGATGTTCTAAAGGATTAAAAACATCTACAGTATTTAGGCCTTGAGATCCGAAGGTGTTGTTATCTGTGAAGATTGGAAAACCAAAATCAGATTCCGCTGTGATCACATGTTTAGCAACCAGAAACTGAGTTGCACCTTTGATACCAGAACCCTGGTTTGTATGTAAAGATACAGATCCTCCGTTTGCAGTTGCTTTGAATCCAGCATTTTTGACGTGACCATAATCTCTTGTATTTTGGAAATCAGTCCCCGTTAGATTGGATCCAGCTCCAAGCACTCTTATGAAAGTGACTGATTGGCGGTTCTTTAACCATTCTCGAACCGCGTAGGGTGCGAACTTCTTAGGATCTAGACTTCCGAATCTATTTTCGAAGTCAGTAAACGTTCCTAACGTAAGGGGGACAAAAGCCGGTCCCATTTGTGCGGCACCGATGATGCCAGCAGGTACTCCCGTCGGTTGCTGCTTTTCTGCAGTAATCTCGATCTCTCGCTCGAAGAAGCCGGGACTTTTGAATGTATTTTCAGCCATTATAGGTCTCCTTTAGAATTATTCTGTTGATAATTATGTTATTCTCTGTTCAAAGTTTCTATTATTATGTAGACTGCTTCGCCCTTTGTCTCATTTTTCGACTTAAGAGTCGCTGTGACGGACTCCTTCGTAAAGGGATGAAGCATCTTTAATGATTTTTGCACGTTATCTCTTTGCGTGCCCCCTAAATTAACTGAGAACTCAGGTCCATCATTGTCTACCATGCCCACTGCAGCTCCTGGCAGTGGATATTCTGTGTTCATCATGTCATCAAATATGTAGTCATCTGGTCCAAAACTTGGTAATTTCGAAGAAGTGACGTTTGGAATTGGATTTGTAGTTGTCTCAAATTGCACCTTCGGTGCAGATACATATCTTCTGAAAGGTGATGGTGCACCCGGAAACTTGGGATTTATCAAGTAACCTGTGACAGACATCGTAATAGACGTCTTAATCACTCTTTCATCATCCGCATAGCCATCAAAGTTTGTAGAATCAGACAAACCAGACTCTACGATTGCTACGAACCAGTATCCTTTCTCTGTTTCTATCTTGAAAGACAGAGCAGAAGAAATGTTTTGAGACGAGATGAATGCTTCGATGAT
>MDTD01176067.1_pt1 | contig 15990 bp, 9 predicted proteins | sample 811221 | NCBI WGS metagenome assembly MDTD01 (sample SAMN05326646, study PRJNA326480) | marine metagenome | isolation source: seawater | place: Pacific Ocean: South West | collected 2011 | reverse complement strand
GTAGCGGCGTTCGAGGACGTAGCGGAACTCATCGCCAATCTTGCGCCCGCTGACATAGAGGTTTGACAGCTGGCCGGGCCTCCCGTTGAAGAGTCCTCCCCGGGGGGCGTAAGCAAGGAAATCAAAAAGGTCAAAGTCCGGAAGGAAGCGTGTGGCAATAATGTGCACCCGAGTGGTATCGGCGGGATTTGCCACCTGAACTTCCAGGGAGTCGCCTTTGACCGAGAGGTTCGTCAAATGCGAGGGATTCCGTTCGATCAGCTCAAGTGTCCTGGTTCGATTGAAGACATGCCCGTTGGCCACCGTTCCCCGGGCGACCCGAAGGGTAATGGACTGGTTGGTGTTCTTGAGAAGGAGGCGATAGTCCCCGGGTTCAAGTTGGCCCGTAACGAGGAAGCTGTCCTCGAGAGAGAGAGCCTTGAATGCATCTGAAATGATTCCGGTCCTCGAGATAGCATGGAGGGACAACTCTCTCCGGGTCAGTCCTCCAGTGTAGGGAATTCGGATATTCTTACCGGCCGCGGCATGAATGACTCCAGGGTTTGTGCGACGGGAGCGATGAATTTTCCAGACACGCTCGTGGTTATCAGCGGTTCGGGCAGTGATGCTCATGATGCCATCGAGGGAGCCGAGTTCGACTCGGCCGGACTGATCCGTTTTCAGAGTGAAGCTTCGGGAGTTTTTGAAATTGGTCCGCTGGATCATGATGTTGAGATGCTGGCCTGGAGCGGGTTCTCCGCTGCGTCCGAGAAGCTGAACAATGTATTTTCCATCTACTCTGCTCAGGAAAAGGTCGTTGATGCGGGCGCTGCGAAGTTGTCCGTTGACCATGAAGCTCTGGCTGGCCGAGAGCTCGATTTCCTTCTGCCCCTGACTAGCTATCTTGATCGCGGCAACTAATCGAATATTGAGGCTCGCAAGGCGGTCGGGGACCCGGATTTCGTGGGTAGCCTCCCGGTCGGAGGCGATCTCGAAGTCGTTTACTGTGCTGGTAGTGGAGACTCCGTCTGTATCAGTTGAAATAAGAATCAGACGGACCTTCGAAAGCCGTGTGAGCGAGATAGGGTGGTCTGCCACGGTGAGGGTGGGGCGGACCATGATGGTAGCCTTGGCACCCGGACGTAGATCCTCGCGCTCTACGTGGATACCGGCGTGAAGGTTGTAGGATTCTGATGGATGATGAAATTGGGCAAGGCTGGCGAAGCCGGCAGGAGTCTCGATAACGGGGGTTCGCTTGCCGGGTTCATTGGAGAAAGGGATGATGGTGCGGCCCTTTTCGTCACAGCCATAGCGGCGGCCTCCAAGCCAGACGGCGCTGCCAGCGACTGGTTTACTCGCTTCATCGAGGACGGTGATTATTTCTCCTCCGCTCGTCGTAGCGGAGAGAAGGTGAAGCTGCCCCTTGCGAATGACAGCCCGGCTGCTTTTACTGCCTCCAATGAACTCGACGATCCATACGCCACGACGGTTTTCGATCTCAGGAAATTCGAAGTCACGGGCGACACGTCGCTGTGGGGCGTCCTGATACTCGAAGGTGCGTTCGTGGTTCGCCACCAGCCCGTCAAGAGGGAGGTCACTACTGATCTCGGTTCCGTGCTTCAAGTAGTAGTTGAGGGTATTCACCTCAAAAACTTTCACGATCAGGGTCTTCACGTTCTTGAGATGAACGCGAAGCCGGACGTTGTCGCTGATGCCGAAGTAGTCGGGACTGTTTGGAGCAAACTCGACGTCCACCCGGTCCTTCAGGGCTTGGAACTGGCCAGGGCTCAGCAGGGAGGTCCACTGCCCGGGATCACCGATACCATTGACAATCTTGGCTTCAGCAAACACCGACTTAAGCCAATCTTCCCTGAAGTAAGGAGCATAATCCCGGTAATCCAGCGATTCTCTGAGGAAATGAAGGAGATAGTTTCTGACGACCGGTTCGTCGGCGCCGACGGGAGCCAGTCCAGTGATTGCATGGAAGTCCTGGCTAAGATTTGCAGGGTGACGCCATAGTGTGCTCTCCTTTCTAGCCCATTCAGGATGGATATGCGGTGCCCGCCGTGGGAGCTTCACGTAACTCAGGAAGCGGTTGGCGTCATGTACTCCCTGAGAGTAATCAAAAACCAGACGCTGGTAGAGAAGGTGTGCCTTCAGAGAATTGAAGGAGGGGCCAAGTTGAGAGGCGAACTTCCAGACACGTTCCAGGTAGGATTTGCGGACTTCTGGCTCAGTTGCCGGATTAACGTCAGATCCGGGGCGTAGCTTGGCGAGGTAGGTATGGACATAATCTGTATCGAGAAGGAGGCTTTTTCTCTTGCCGCGTAGCTCATCGAGCTGGGCGATAGTGAGTGTCCGATGAATATTGAACTCGCCGAATCCCCGGCTCTCCGGGCTTTCAAGGTCCTCCAGAATCAGAGTGACCAGTTCAGGGAGGTCAGGGTTATTGGCACGACTGAGAAGATCACGTTTCTGAGTTCCGGTGAGAACATGTCCGCTGGCTAGTAGATCGAAGAACTCATCCGGGCTAATATTCTGCAGGGTGCGTGTCCCTTGGAGGGCACCGCTGAGGAATTTTCCCCATGAGAGTTCTTCCTGCTTGAGGATAGACGGGAATTCGCGGGCTCTGGCCTTGCCTTCCTGCTGGTGGTTAAATTGCAGGTTCAGTTCACGCTGGATATGCGCCAACGATTTCTTCGGGTCGCGAGAGTAATTCAGGAGGGCTTCCCGGTTGACAATAAGGTTGCGAAGGCTCGATTTCGGAAAGCGCTTGGTCCACTGCGTGAGGATATCAGCGAGTTGACCTGTCTCTCTGGTGTTCTGGTAGTGGAGGGAGTGGTAGTAGTAGTAGTCCTCTGTTCCCGGAATAAGTTTCTTGAGAGCGACTTTACGATTCTTAGCGAGAGCAAAATCCTCAATAAATCCGATTTCCTGCTGGGATTTTATCGAGGGAATCAGAGCTGCGATAAGAGCTGGCACTAGGACCGCGGGGTGGACGATGCGGGGTAGTTTCTTCATGGATTTGCGTATGGTATCAAACTGGGGTGCACATGATGCAGATCGCGGTCAAAAAGAATGACCGTTAAGGAAAGAACACGCTCCAGTGATCTTTCTTAGAAGTTTAATAGGTTACGCATCCCCAATTGCTCCAATCGGGGGAGGGTATTCGAAGAAATATAGTGGCGAAACGCCGGGGATTTATGGGAGCGTGTCCTCAGGACCCTGGATAGTAAAACTGGCCCAGCACCCCGGTTCTTCTGAAGATGGGGCGCCAGCAAAAGCTCAAGACCATGGAGATGGCGGTGGGGAGGGCTATGGAGAGAAACAGCGGTGAAATACCACCCAACCAGTTAACTGGTTGGCTTCCGGTAAGGCCGAACAGGAGGGTCAATGCTGGGAAGGTGAAAAGCAGCAGTCCCGGCAGGTTGAGAAAGAACCATGGAATGGCAACTGTCCACCACAGCGGGGAACCACTGGATACCAGAATCATGACGGCTGTAGCGGTCGTGATTCGACACGCATTGAGATTAAGGAAGACCTGGGCGATCGCTGGCATACAGGAGGTAGGACTCCTGCACGGTCCTCCATATTCATTTCGAGTTTGCCAGCTTGAGGAGAAAAGCATGTTCCAGCGCAGTATCGCGAAAGCGGTCAAAGCGTCCCGAGGACCCTCCATGGCCAGCTGTCATATTGGTCTTGAGGAGAAGCAGATTGTTTCCGGTGGAACGGTGACGGAGGCGGGCTACCCATTTGGCTGGTTCCCAGTACTGAACCTGGGAATCGTGAAGTCCAGCGAGTATCAGAAGGGCCGGGTAGTCAACGGCCGCGATATTATCGTAGGGTGAGTAGGAGAGCATATAATTGTAAGCCTCTTCGTCGGAGGGATTCCCCCACTCATCGTATTCGAATGTGGTGAGAGGAATTGTGTCATCGAGCATGGTAGTAACCACATCGACGAAAGGGACATCGGCAATGAGGCCCCGGAATAGATCGGGACGCATGTTGGCGACGGCCCCGATCAGCAATCCTCCCGCACTGCCTCCTCCTGCAAACAGTCGATCAGTATCGGCGTATTGTTCCTTGGCGAGGTGCTCAGCACAGTCAATGAAGTCCGTGAAGGTGTTCTTCTTTTTCATTAGCTTGCCGTCCTCGTACCACTGTCGACCATGTTCCTGGCCACCACGGACGTGAGCGATCGCATAGACAAATCCACGGTTGATCAAACTCAACATTGTGGCGCGGAAGCCGGCCGACATGCTGGAGCCGTAAGATCCGTAACCATAGAGATAAAGTGGGGCAGTTCCGTCCTGCTTTACACTCTTGTGGTATACCAGCGAAATGGGAATTTTTGTGCCATCCCTCGCTGTAGCGTCCAGTCGCTCGGTTCTGTAATTAGCGCTATCAAAACCGCCAAGGACCTTCAGCCTCTTGAGAAGGGACTTTTCCCGGGTCCTCATGTTGTAATCAAAAGTACTGTCCGGAATTCTCATCGACTCAAAACTAAAACGGAGAATTTCCGTGTTCATTTCAACATTTACGCCAAGTGATGCGGAGTAAGCGGGCTCCTCAAAGTCAACCTCATGCCATTGTCCTTCAGCATTTCGGATACGAATGCGGTTCAGGGCATTGCGCCGTTCCGTCACCACCAGATAATCGCGAAAAACCTCGACGCTGCTCAGGTAAATATCATCACGCGAGGGAATGACTTCCTGCCAGTTCTCCTCAGCTGTATCTTCGAGGGGACAACTCATCAGCCTGAAGTTGGGAGCTTCCTTGTTGGTGCGGATGAGAAACCGATCGCCTACGTGATCAATGCTGTATTCCAGATTGCGGCGGCGGGGGCTGAAAACTCGGGGTTTGTCACTCGGGCGGTCTGCCTCAATCAGAAGAAGCTCATCGGAGAGTGTCTGGCTGGAACCTATTACGATAAAACGGCCGGATTTGGTCTTGTAGACGTAGCATCGGAAAGTTTCATCCTTCTCCTCAAAAACCAAGACGTCGTCCTGCACCGGAGAACCCAGAACATGTTTATAAACTTGATAAGAGCGCAAGGTTTCAGGGTCCTGACGCGTGTAGAAGACCGTTTTGTTGTCATTCGCCCAGGCATGATTGCCCGTCACGTGTTCCAGTTTGTCGGGCAAGATCTCTCCGGTGACCAAGTTCTTAAAGCGAAGGGTGTAGATCCGGCGGCCCTTGGTGTCCGTTGAGAAGGCCACGATTTCCTCGTTACTACTCAGCTCTCCCGTGCGGTGACGGTAGAACTTATACCCTTTTGCCATGGAAGGGATATCGAACATGATTTCCTCCTCGTTGGTGCCAGCGCGTCGGCGACATGAGAGGGGGTAGGAGTCGCCTTTGCGGTAGCGCCTGTAATACTCGTAGTTTTTTTCACGGTAAGGAACAGATGAATCGTCCTGAACGATTCGCCCGACGATTTCGTCGAAAAGATTCTTCTGCAGATCCTCCGTTTCTCTGAGCATGAGGGAGGTATAGTTATTTTCCTCGTTAAGATAGGAGATAACTGCGGGATTTTCCCGGTCCCTCATCCAGTAATAGGGGTCATCGCGCGTGTGGCCATGGGGAGCAACAACATCGTGGGGAATACGCTTGGCGCTCGGTGGAATGGGTTTAGCCATAACTAGAGGGGAGAAAATTGAGCCGAGGATAAAGAGAAGCCGGCCGGCGGAGTGCATGGCAAGACTGTAACCTCGAGGTCAAGTGAGCGATCGGAGGCTTGTTACCGGAGGACTGGAGCGCTAAGTGGAGGTCAGCAAACTTACTTTGATTCGATGCCAAATCCTTGGACTGGAAAAGGAAACCCCTACACGAGAGACGAAGTGATCGAGCGTCTGCAGGATACCCTGGGACGGGGAGAGCCCATTATTGCGGCAGGTGCCGGAACAGGGATTAGTGCCAAGTTCATTGAGAAAGGAGGAGCGGATCTTATCATCATCTACAATTCGGGTCGCTTTCGAATGGCTGGGCATGGCTCTACGGCAGGGCTCATGGCCTATGGGGACGCCAATGCAGTTGCGATGGAGATTGGAGAGTTCGAGGTTCTTCCAGTCGTGGAAGAGGTGCCGGTCATCTGTGGAGTGCATGGGAGCGACCCCCGGCGACGGATGTGGCATTTTCTTGGACAGGTTAAGGAGATGGGGTTCAGCGGGGTTAATAACTTTCCCACTCATTCTATCGTGGATGGTAAGTTCAGGCAGATTCTCGAGGAGACCGGGATGAGTGTGCAGAAGGAGGTCGACATGGTCGGGTTGGCGCGCCGCATGGACCTTTTCTCCATTGTCTATGTGGGTTCGCCGGAGGAAGCCCGGGACATGGCAGAAGTGGGTGCCGATGTGATCATTGCCCATGTGGGGACGACCATTGGAGGTTCGATTGGAGTTGTGGAGGCGTCCATGACGCTCGAGGAGGCAGCGGACAGGACGCAGAAAATTATCGAGGCAGGCAAAACGGTAAGGGATGATGTGATCTACCTGAGTCATGGAGGCCCGATCTCCAGGCCGGAAGATGCAGCCTTCATCAATGAACATACGGATGCGGTGGGTTTCGTTGGAGCCTCCAGTCTTGAGCGGATGGCAATAGAAGGCTCTCTCACTGACCTCGCGAGGGAATTCAAGTCCATCCCGGTCAAGCGGAAGTAGCCATGTCAGTTATCGCTGTTCTCGGAACTCTTGATAGCAAGGGCGCTGAGCATGCCTTTGTGGCCGATCAGATCCGCTTACGGGGACACGAGGTTCTCCTGATTGATGTTGGGACAGGTGACGACCCAACGGTAGATCCGGGGGTGAGCCGTTTTGAGGTAGCGGCATCTGCGGCCGTTGACCTGCAGCAGGTTCTCGATCGGAAGGACCGGGGAGAATGTGTGGCCGCGATGACTCGTTCTGCTCCTGTGCTTCTCGCTCAACTCGTAGCGGAGAGTCGAATTAGTGGAGTAATCTCGCTTGGTGGAGGAGGCGGTACAGCTATCGCTACAGCAGCCATGAGGGCTCTCCCGACTGGTTTTCCCAAGATTATGGTTTCGACTTTGGCGAGTGGAAATACCTCTCACTACGTGGGCACTCGGGATATCGTCATGATCCCCAGCGTAGTCGATGTTTCGGGATTGAATCGCGTTTCGCGCACTATCTTCACGCGAGCTGCCGGGGCCATCTGTGGGATGGTTGAGAGTAAGGTCAATGTCAGTGATTCACGTCCTATTATTGTAGCCAGCATGTTTGGTAATACTACGGACCTCGTGTCGATGGCTCGTGAACAGCTGGAAGTGGCCGGTTACGAAGTGTTGGTCTTTCATTCAACTGGAACGGGGGGAAGAACCATGGAGTCTCTCATCGAGAGTGGGATGGTTGCTGGAATTCTCGACGTAACTACAACCGAGTGGGCGGATGAACTGGCTGGTGGAGTATTGACTGCCGGCCCCGATCGCCTTGACGCAATGAGCAAGGCTGGAGTGCCTGCGGTTCTCGCGCCCGGATGCCTGGATATGATCAACTTTGGCGAGAGGGACACGGTTCCTTCTCGATTCAAAAACCGGGCCACCTATGAGCACAACGCTCAGGTCACTCTCGTGCGGACCAGCCCGGAGGAATGTAGCCAACTGGGTAAGATTCTTGCTGAGAAGGCCAACGCGAACAAAGCGCCTACGTCGATTCTTGTTCCCACTCGAGCGGTTAGCGTGATTAGTGCCCCTGGTGGGGTGTTTCACAGTCCAGCAGCGGATGCGAAGCTTTTCGAGGCGATCCGGACAGAATCTGAGGTTGAGGTCCTCGAGCTGCCGCTTGAGATTAACAGCGAAGAGTTTGCTGCCGCATGTGTGAAGACGCTATTGAGATTGATGAGTCAGCAATAAATCTTGGGGTAATCTGAGGCCAATGGCGCTTGATCAATTGCAGAGGGGTTTCCGATTCTGATGTAACCTGCTCTCGACAGGTCTTCCTATCCTGCACAAGGTGCGAGGGTCATGAGCCTATTACCTGTTTGTTCCGGGATGATTCTACTCGCTCTTCTATCTGCCAGTGCGGATCAGCACGAGGCGGCTGCTCCTGAGGTTCTCTTTGATGGGAAGACTCTCGAAGGCTGGAACGTTAACGAGGGTGAGGCAAAGTGGTGGAAAGTATCGGGTGGGGCAATCGAGGGAGGATCGCTCACGGAACACGTTCCACACAATACTTTCTGTGTCTCGAACAAGTCGTATGGCGACTTTGAGTTGAATTTAAATTTCAGGATTACGCCCGTGAAGGGAGGTATTAATTCCGGTATTCAGATCCGGAGTCAGCGGATTGCTAATCATCATGAGATGATCGGCTATCAGGCAGATGCTGCGAAGAATTACTGGGGAAAGATTTATGACGAATCGCGACGTCGCAAAGTCATCTCTGAGCTCCTCAATCCTGAAGCTCTGGCCAAGGCTGTGAAGCCAGACGGTTGGAATCATTACCGCATTATCTGTGAGGGTCCCCGTATTCGGATGTGGCTGAACGACGTATCTTGCGCGGATTACATTGAAAAGAACCCCAAGATTCCCCTCGAGGGCTATATCGGTCTGCAGGTCCATGGAGGGGGAACCCTTACTGTCCGCTTCAAGGATATTACCGTAAGAGAGTTATCGTCACCTGAGAAGCGGTAGGATGAAGGAGAGGCTGCTTGTCAGTCAGCTTCTCATTACGGAAGCCTGAGCTGCAGGTGGAGCTACCGGATGCTGGTGATGGGGCGACCGGAATGCTATCGGTTCAGGATCAGGTAGCGATGGTAGAGGTAGAGCTCGCGAAGGGTGAAGCGGGTACGGTATTTTAACGACTGAAACCGAGAGGTTCTCGTGCCGGAAGGTGCCGCCTCTAGGCCCTGTCTCCGGGCGATCAATACTCCACGCTTGAGGTGCCACGGATCACTTACTACCAGCGCGCTTTGAAAGTTCTGTTCGGTGAGAATCTTTCTGGCCTCCTGAATGTTCTGGATTGTGGTAGTTGAATTTCCCTCCATGAAGAGCACATGCTGAGGGATATTTCGTTCGAGACAGTATTCGTGGGCAACTTCGCCCTCGGAGTAGGGGGCTCCAGCACCTTTTCCTCCAGTCAGGACGAGAGCACCCACACGACCCTCAAGGTAGAGTTTTATGGCATGGTTAAGCCTCTCCTTGAAGACGGGAGAAGGTTTGTTGTGCCATGCAGCTCCTCCGAGGACGATCGCGCAGTCTGCGTTCCGGCCGTCATCCTGAAAGCCATAACGGCTGATGACGATGAACTGCCAGATGAGGTACAGTGCCAGAAGGACAGAGCTGAAAGCTATCAGGCGTATCAGGAGTCGACATGAGCCACGCTTTTTCCGAGATTGTCGGCTGCTGGATTCAGGGGATTCACCCGGTTCCGGATCGGAGCCGTGGGCCTGATCTTTTCCGTGAACCTCGCTCATCTTGATGGATCTATCTTAACTGAGGTTGAGGCGATGGCTAGAAATCAGTCCTTCTCCTAAAAGTAATGGGGCTCAAATCAGATTCTTGAATTCCACTCCGCAGCAACGATCCAAGAATGTTGATAGAGCTGTGGATTCTGTAAATCTAGTGGGCTTCCAGCCAGTTTTTTCCGGTTCCAGTATCAACCCTCACTGGAACACCGTGGGGAAGGGGTAAAGCGTTTTGCATCGCTTCGGTAATCTTGGGTGTCAAAATGTCCAGCTCTTCCTCATGCAGATCAAAGACGAGTTCGTCGTGAACCTGAAGAAGCATCCGGCTCCGATATTCGCCACTTTCAAGAATATCCTGAACTCGGATCATGGCTATCTTGATCATGTCGGCTGCGCTTCCTTGAATAGGGGTGTTGATGGCGGCTCTCTCTGCGTTACCGCGCACGGTGGCATTAGCAGAATCGATATCCCGAAGATAGCGCCTCCTTCCGGTGAGGGTTTCGACAAAGCCGGAGCTCTTGGCCGCCTCCACGGTCGCATCCATATAGTTCTTCACTCCGGGATATTGTTCGAAGTAGGTGTTTATAATCTCGCTGGCCTCTGCTCTGGGGATTCCGAGCCTCTGCCCGAGGCCAAAGGCTGAGATTCCGTAAATGATGCCAAAGTTGACCATCTTTGCGGCACTGCGCATTGCGGGCTCTACTTCCTCAAGGTTTACCCCATTCACCCGGGCTGCGGTTGCGGAGTGAATATCAACCTCCTGTTCGAAGTCCTCAATCATTCCCGCATCTCCGGACATGGCAGCCATGATGCGAAGTTCGACCTGTGAATAGTCCGCGGCAAAAAGCACGAAAGGCCCTGTCCTTGGTACGAAAGCTGTTCGGATCTCACGACCAAGGTCCGATCGAATAGGAATGTTCTGCAGATTGGGATCGCTCGAAGCTAGCCGCCCGGTTGCAGCTACGAGTTGGTGGAATTGAGTATGCACCCGACTATCCTTCTCGGCCACCCACTCAGGAAGACGGTCGACATAGGTTGACTTCAGTTTGCTAGCCTGACGGTAGGATAGAATGTCTGCGACGAAAGGGTGCTTCACCGCCAAAGCGGTCAGGGTCTGCTCGTCAGTTCGGTATTGGCCGGTGGCTGTTTTACGTGGCTTTTCAACGAGCTTCATCTCACCGAAGAGTATTTCTCCCAGCTGTTTAGGTGAGTTCAGGTTAAAATCCCTTCCAGCCTGTTCAACCAGCGATGCGGAAAGGATATCGAGACGCTTCTGCATGGTTTCCCCGCAGGAGGCGAGGACCTTGAGGTCGAGGGCGATTCCCTCACCTTCCATCGCCACCAGAACCGGGAGAACTCTGGCTTCAATATCATAGAACACACGGTGCTGTCCTTTCTCTTCCAGCTCGGGACGCAGGAGGTTGGCGAGTTGAAGCGTGACATCGGCATCTTCTGCTGCATAGCGGGCCATTTTTTTCGCGGGAATGGAGGCCACGTCCATAATGTCCTTTTCGGCAAAAAGATCTCCCTGCCTGTTACCCTTTCCACGCTCAGAGGAATCATCACCGGTCAGGTCACTCAGTTTTATGGTGCTATAACCGAGGAGGGACTCAGCGAGATAGTCCATGGAATGTCGCTGGTCCGGATACAAAAGGGTGTGGGCGATTAGGGTGTCGAAGAGGGGGCCGGTAACCTCGACTCCATGGTTGCGCAAAACCGCCAGATCGTATTTCAGGTTATGTCCAATTTTCTCGGCAGGTCCGGTCAGCGCCGGGAGAAATATATCCAAGGATTCCTTGTCAGGTAACGTCGCGTAAAAAGCAGAACCTTCTTCCCAGCTGAACGAAATGCCGAGAACTTCAGCGCTGAAGCGATCAAGAGAAGTGGTTTCAATGTCGAAGCAGAAAGTGTCCTGCTGTTTGAGATCTGCAGCAAGCTCACGGCGTTTACTCTCTGTCGTAACGAGAGTATAAACCGGGTCAAGGTCGTCAATCGTTCTTAGATCTGCGGTTAAGGTTGGATCTCCCTTTTCGCGAACGGTGACTGACGAATGGCCACGCCCTGCGACGAAGTCCTTGCCGAAGAGGCGCTTGCCCAGGGTGTTGAATTCAAACTCTGTAAAGAGGGATTGGACTTCCTCATCGTGCCGCGGTTGCAGAGCAAGATCCTCAATGGAGGTTTCAATCGGAACGTTTTTTATGATGGCGGCAAGGTCGCGCGAGAGTTTTGCCTGTTCGGCATTTTCGATGATGCGTTCCTTGAGCTTGCCTTTGAGGGCATCCACATTGTCCAGAACCCGCTGCACCGACCCCCATTCAGCAATAAGCTTCTTGGCGGTTTTCTCCCCTACTCCCGGAACCCCGGGAATGTTGTCAGAGGCATCTCCCATGAGACCGAGGATATCGATTACCTGATCGGGGTGTTCAATTTGCCAGAGTTCTTTCAAAGCCGGGAGGTCTATGATTTCACGCTCTTTACCTTGTCTCCCGGGTTTCCACATGACGCAGTGCTCCGAAACAAGCTGGCCGAAGTCCTTGTCAGGAGTGACCATGAATGTTTCAAAGCGGCCCTCTTTGTCAGCGCGGTTCGCGAGGGTGCCGATGATGTCATCGGCTTCATAGCCATCTAATTCCAGGATGGGGATATTGAAGGCATTACAAAGGCGTTTGATGCTGGGAAGGGCCGCCGCAAGGTCTTCGGGCATTTCCTCCCTGTTGGCCTTGTAAGCAGGATAGATCTCATGGCGAGGTGTTGGTGCCCGGGTGTCAAAAGCGACGGCGAGATGGGTAGGTTTTTCGCTCTCAAGAATGGTAAGAATCGTATTCGTAAAACCAAAGAGAGCAGAGCTGTTTACCCCTTTAGAGGTATAGATAGGACTCCGGATAAGTGCGAAATGCGCCCGGTATGCCAGTGCCATACCGTCGAGCAGGAAGAGCCGTTGCATTCCGGAGGATCCGGTTCAGAGGGGCCGAGGTCAACGGTTTCCCCCAATTTGACAAATCGTTCAAAATAGCGCTTTATCCAAGGCAGGCCATTTCACTCCATGAATAAATTAGTAATCTGGGCTTTTGCCATCATTCTCAGCTTCATCGCCGGGCGCATTATGTATCTGCCTCTCAGCGGCGCTCTGCTTGCCAAGAATTCGTCTTCGGTGTCGCTGTCCCAGTCCATGCAGGAGGTCAAATTTGGTGCCGGAGGCAACGAGCTTAGAATCAAGATTAACCTGGAGACAATTAAGCCGAGCGAGTGGCCAAAGACCGTCAAGCTTGCTAAAAGGGTCTACGTGTCCACGGGCGATAATAACCAGGAAACTGCTCTGGAAAAAGGAACGACGGTGGAAGTGCGCGACTTGGATGGAGAAAGTTATATTCTTAAGGTTTCCCCAGGGGGGCCTCTAGAGGGAATTGTTCCAATCGTCCAAACGGACTTCGCTCAGCAGGTCATAGCCTACCGGGCCCGTAATCATTTCGGAGCGGGCACTGCTGTCGCGAAGAATGATGATCCCGCACCAGTCCCTCCGCCCACTTTGCCAGATGTGGTTGCAAATGACCCTGCTAAGGCGCCCTCTCCCGCGACTACGGCTGCTACTTCGGAGCCAAAGCCGGCCCCCGAGCCTGCGCCAGCTCCTGAGCCTGAGCCCGAGCCGGAACCGGAGCCCGAGCCGGAGCCTGCTAATTTGAATCCAGAGCAGATTGTCGCGGCCATGCAGGAGAGCGTCAAAGGAGGAGGAATCAAAGAGTTTAAGTTCGAACAGGTCGAGGGATGGAAAGCGGGTGAAGAGGAAAATGTGGATGGCGAGCTGTATCAGACAGGACTCGCGGCGTATAAGGCGCAGACAATTTTTGGGGAAAAAACGGTTCAGGCCAAGGCGTTGATCCAGAAGGGGAAAGTCGTCAAGTGGATCTACGCGAAGACGGGAATGGAAATTCGCTGATGCGTTCCGCGGGGTTTGAATGCCGGATGTCGGGAAGTCTCCTGAGTAATCAGGCTCCCTTGCAAAAACGTTTGCGGAGGTGATGCAAGTAGTAGGAGGGGTTGGTGTGTTCCCCGGTGGCGGATAGCATAAGCTCCTGGGGAAGCATGATAGATCCTGCTGAATGAATGTTCTTCCTCATCCACTCAAGGAGAGGCAGGTAGTTTGCCTTATCGCATTCACAGGATATTTCCTCGCTGGAAGTGGCAGCCTTAAAAAGCTGGGCGCTGTTGAGGTTTCCAATGGTGTAGGTCGAAAAGTAACCTAGCCCGCCCATCGACCAGTGAATATCCTGAAGGCAGCCACTGGCATCATCAGGAGGTAGAAAGCCGAAGAGGGATCTGAATTCCTCGTTCCATGCCTCCGGAACTTCGGCTATTTCCAAGTCCCGGTTCAGCAGACGTCTCTCTATGGAGAATCTCAAAAGGATATGTAAGTCATACGTTGCTTCGTCGGCTTCCACCCGGATACACGAGTAATTGGCACGATTTACGCCCTCGAGAAATTCATCGAGGGAAAAACGGCGAAGGCCAGGGAAAATATCTGATGCTCGGGGAAGCCATTTTTCCCAGAAGGCTCTGGAACGACCAACGTGGTTCTCCCAGAGCCTTGATTGCGACTCATGGATCCCCAGAGAAACAGCCTGTCCGGAGGGCATTCCATGCTCACTATTGGGTAGGCCCTGATCGTAAAGGCCGTGCCCTGCCTCATGCATCACGCCGAAAAGCGAGGAGAGGAAGTCCGTTTTGTCGTAGCGAGTTGTCAGGCGGGTGTCATCAGGGCCGAGATGTGTGCAGAAAGGATGCGTCACGGTATTAATGCAGCCAGCCTCAAAATCGAAACCCAGACTCTCAGCGATTTCCCGGTTCAATACCTTCTGTCGCTCAACAGGGTAGTCTCCCTCGAGAAGATTGGCAGGTGTGTCAGAGGAATTTTCAACGGCCTCACGCGCGATCTCGATAATGGATGCCCGGCAACTCCCAAAGAGGTCAGCAACCTCGGCCGTGGTCGATCCACGCTCATATTCCTCGAGCAAGGCATCATAAGGCTCTTCCTTGAATCCCCAGAGATCTGCTTTCTGGCGGGCAATATCAAGGAGGGTTTCCAAGGCGGGTGCGAAGACTGAAAAATCAGATTTCCTGCGGGCCTCCATCCACGCGGATTTTGCGCGAGAGGAGGTTTGGGTTTCGTGCTCCACCAGTTCCCGTGAAAGTTTCGCGGAACGGTCGTAATGATGGCGGAATTCGCGAAGGTTCGCAGACTCGAGAGGATCATTACTGCCCTCTGCCTCTGCCTCTTCGAGAGCCTTCTCCCATGCTGAAGAAGTGGCCAGCTCGTGGGCCTTTCCCGACAGCCAACCGAGTTGTTTCGCCCTGTAGTCTACCGCCTTAACGGGTAGAAATGTTTCCTGATCCCAGCCTAGAACTGAGGCAGTGGTTGCAATAAGGGCGCGTTCCCGGGCTAGCTCGCAGAGAGAGGAGTAAGCAGATTTGCTCATGCGCCAGCGATTAGCGTTCCGGACGACCTGGGGCAAGTTAAAGGTAGATTTCCTCCTTGTGAGTAATCGTTATGAGATCCAAGCTGAGGCACAGGTTAGACTCTGGCCGTTTTCAGGAATTATCAGGTTTATGAGTATAGTAAGCAGTTATGCGACTCCCGAGGCGCAAGAGGCCTTAAAGCGCCAACGCCGAATGGCAAGTATTGCGAGTCTAGTGATCGCGATCCTTGTCGTGGTTCAGGTCGCTGTCCTGCTGGCTTTTTTGCTGTTGCCTTCGTTACGGCTGGAAGTAGCTCCACTCGTCGCCTACTCAGCTGGGAAGCAGGAGGAAGAGGTAATAGATCGTCCCGAGGTTACCCCGCAGGTGCAGCGTCAGCCGGCGGCCCCAAGCTCTGCCCTTGCCAAGGTCATTGCCACATCTGTGCCAACACCGACAGCTGTGCCTGTCCCGGATACGGATACTCCTGAGCAGTCGATTGAATTCGGAGATAGTGATGACTTCGGCGAAGGATGGGGTCAGGGCTCCGGGTCCGGTTTCGGAGGTGGTACAAGCTTTTTTGGAGTGACCTCAAAGGCTGAGCGTATCGCATATGTGATCGACTACTCCGCTTCGATGCGTTCTGGCGGACGAGAGGATCTGATGCGGGAGGAATTAACAAAGTCGATAGATCGGATTGCTCCAAAAACGAATTACGCCCTGATATTTTTTGCAGGACCTGCCTGGGTAGCGGGGGACGAAGTTGATTGGACCAAGGGAGAGGCAACGGTCATCGGGAAGGGGCGTCGTAAGTATGAATGGAAATCCCCGGGAACCGCTCATGAGTGGAGACAGGTGGGAAAAAAGCAGCCGGTGGAATGGCTGAGTGCTACTCAGGGACAGCTTTCAAAATCCCGTAAAACCATAAAGGAGACACGGCTGGTCTGGGGAACGCGCTGGGATAATCCACTGGAGATGGCGCTCGATATGGACCCACCACCGCAAGTGATTTATTTCATGACCGATGGCGCAGCCAAGGGTTCGGACAGTTGGGCGAGGGAGATCGGTGCGAAGGCGAAAAACAAAGGCATCAAGATTAACTGTGTCGCCATGATGCAGCCGAAAGCTCATGATTCCATGGAGGATCTC
>MDTD01202261.1_pt1 | contig 15995 bp, 11 predicted proteins | sample 811221 | NCBI WGS metagenome assembly MDTD01 (sample SAMN05326646, study PRJNA326480) | marine metagenome | isolation source: seawater | place: Pacific Ocean: South West | collected 2011 | reverse complement strand
GTTGATCAATTTCAAAAGCTGTTTTAAATACTCTTTTCTGCCACTCATTAAACAAATCTAAATGTTGAATACTTCCTTCATGTAGAATAATACTTTGCCATGTATCATTATATGTCTTAAGATCTATTTTATCATTATCTAGCATATCTAATAGTATTTTATCAATATGCGGATTTTTTACAAGATAACTACCAACTCTTGTTCTATGAGTAAATGCATTGCTTTTCCACGGTTCAATTGAAGGTGAAGTTACTGCAATTATAGAAGAATTAGCGTTAGGCGCAACTGCAAGTAGATGACTGTTTCTTACTCCAAAACCTTCAGCATCTGGACATTCACCTCTTTCTTGTGCTAATTTTTTTGTTTGACTTAAAGCTTTTTCTTTTATTTGAGAAAATATTTGTATATTTAAAGACTTTGCAATTGCAGATTCCCACGGTACGTTTTTACTTTGAAGAAAAGAATGAAAACCCATTGCACCTAATCCTAGGCTTCTTTCTCTAAAAGCTGAATTTCCTGCTTTGAGGAGACCTGTCATGTTCTCTGTTTTATCTACAAAGTATTGAAGAACATTGTCAAGATAAGTAATAAGATCTTCTACGATTGTTGTATCTTTCCACTCTTCGTATTTTTCTAAATTTAATGAGCTAAGGCAGCATACAGCACTTCTATCTTTACTTGTAGGAAGATGAATTTCATTGCAAAGATTGCTACCATAAATTTTTAGACCAAGTTTTTTCTGGAATTCTGGTAATTGTCTATTTGCTTCGTCAATAAAGTTAAGATATGGTTCACCTGTTCTAAAACGTGTGATTAAAATTCTTTCCCATAAGTCTCTAGCTTTTAGTGTGTCTCTAACAGATCCGTCATTTGGGTCTGTTAGATCCCAGTCTTTTCCTTTAATTACAGCATCCATAAACTTGTCTGTAATGTTTACTGCATTATGAAGATTGAAGCATTTTCTATTGACATCTCCGCCTGTTGGAAGTCTAATATTTAAAAACTCTACAATGTCTGGATGAGAAACATCTAAATAAGAAGCATAACTACCTTTTCTTGTTTTGCCCTGTCTGTATGCTGTCATATCAGCATCAACTGTTTTTAGAAAAGGAATTGGGCCTGGTGCAATATCACTATTGCTTCTTACATTTGACCAATGTCCTCCGACTCCTCCGCCTTTTACACTCATCCATCTAAGCTCTTCACTATGTTCCATTAATCCTTCTAAGCTATCATCTACATAAGTTAGAAAGCAAGAAATTGGAAGCCCTCTAGAGTCTGTTCCTTGCGCTGGTGCATTTGACAAGATAGGAGAAGAAAACATAAACCACTGCTTAGAAGCATAGTCATAAATTCTTTGTGCTAGCTCACTATCATTAGCAGAAAAAGCTAACGCTGCTCGAGCAAATGCTTCTTGCGGCGAAGCCTCTTCGTCTTGCATATAATAATTTTTTAGCAAATCAATTGAAAATTTATTAAGACATTTATCTCTTTTTTTATCAACAGTAATACTATGATACTTTTCCACTTTATCCCCTTAATCTGAACTTCCTACCTGCCCGGCTTGTCGTTGAGCAGAAGAGGTTAGTTCTAAATATTCCTCTTCAGACACGACCTTAAAGTCATTGTCACATTTAACCACAACAATCTGAAATGGCAGTTTTATACCTTCATGAATAGTATATTCAAGACACCCAGTGTTTACACAATTTACAAAAACTTCTCCTGTATAACCACTATCAATTACTCCTGCTCTAACTTTTAAAGGAGTTTTTGTAATTGATCCACGTTCTTGAATTAAAGCTACATATCCTCGAGGAACATTAATTCTTATTCCTGTAGGAATCAATACTTTTTGTACTACACTATCACTACTGGCAGGCATAACAGGAATAGTACCACCACAATTGTAAAGATCAAGTCCTGCACTTTCACCATTATAAGCAGGAATATAGTCAATTTCTGGATTGACATTATTGCTTTTTAATACATTACGTAAGTCTTCATTTAAGAAAATACCAATCATTATCTTGCTCCGTTAATTTCTTTCCATTTTTCTTTAAGCACATTTTTCATTGCATGATTATCTTGAGCTACAGCTTCATTTAAAGTTAATTCTGTATCATCAAGAATTCTAAATTTAGATCTGGCTGTGTCAATGTTAAGGGGAAAAAGTAGACCATCACGTCCTGCTCGATTCTTAGCAACAAAAATACGTCCACTACCATCAGCTTTTTCTGTTGGCTTTCTACTAATAGAAAGTACAATATCAGCTACCTGAGCTTTTCCATAAGCCTCAGACATATTTTCTAAACCAACAATGTCAGACTTTGCAGAATCTTTATTAGCTTGTGATGCTGTCCAAATAGGAACATTTAAATCTACAGCAAGGTTTCGTAATTCTGTGTAAATAAGCTTAAGCTCATGTCTAAGAGAGTCATATGCTCTCGTCGACTTCATAACATCAGCATAATCAATAACAATAATAGAAGGAACAAATCCTTTAAGCATAAGCTTTTCAATATGATTTCTAATTGTTACAACAGAAGCACCACCTGTAGGATATTCTTTAATGACTAGCCTGCCTAAATCCATATCTTTGTATTTAGCAACAACTTCTTGCTTTCTTTCAATTACTTCATTGCTAGGGATATTACAAAGATTAGAATCATATCGTTTGCCTGTTTCGTGTTCAGAAAGCTCAAATGTATAATGAACAACATTCTTACCTACACGCATTGCAGAGCATCCCATTTCAACAAGAAAATGTGATTTACCTACGCCTGTATTCGCTGCAACTACACCAAGCTCGCCTCTTCCTAGGCCGCCTCGAAGAATATCTTGAGCATCTAGTCTTGTAAGCCCTGTTGGACAAACCTGCCTATTAATAGCTACAAATCTTGCTTCGAGATCTTCGAAGAAGTCATGTCCATTGCTATTAGGAAGACCAACAGAAACAGCAGACTTCATAATATCAACAACATGTTCATATTTTTCTGTTTGAATAAGTTCTACAGACTTTTCTAATGCATCTTTAAACGCCTGTCTTTTACAAAACTCTAACGACTTTTCTTTGACATATGCAATATCACACATGTCTGGGCTTGTTTTCATACGATGAAGATATTCAATAATTTGATCTCGTAGTGCTGTATCTTTACTACTAATAAGTTCATCTTTAATAATTGTTACAAGTAAAGAAAGTGTTGGAAAAGATTTATATTTACTAAAGTATTTAAAATACTTTTCACATAAAAACTGCAAGTATTTAATATCAAAGTACTCAGGTGTCATTACCTCAACCATTTGAGCTGACCAATCTTTATCTGTTAACATACTTTGAAATACTTTTTCTTGAAAGAGCTTTCCATATTTAGAAAAGTTTTTCTCAGACATTTAAACTCCTAAAATTTAACGGATGAATTAACTGAAAATAGCAGGCCATTTATATCGAATTGATTTAGACCTTCACGCATCATAACACGCATTAAGTCCATTTTATTTTCTTTTTTAACTTCACTTTCGTATTGAGATTTTATTGACTTTATTTGTGTCCATGATAAACATCTACTATCAAGATACATTAATTGCCAATTTTTTTTAAGTCTATTTTCATTTAAAATAATCTCATTTACAACTTTTGCTTTATTGTCAGAATTTTTTACTTGATTAACTATTTCTTCTACTGATATAAATTCTTCTTCTTTTAGCTGTGGTACATGTTTAAGCATTGTTTTAAATCCAGCGCCTTTAACACCTTTAATACCATCACTTTGATCGCCTACAAAACACCTAGCTGTGCAAAAATTAAGAGCAGATACACCCCATTTTTCTTTAATGTTTTCTTTGTCTATAATCTTTTTTTGATTAGGTGACCATATTACAATATCGTCATTAATGAGCTGATAATAATCTTTATCAGAAGTAACAATAATTTTACGATGGCCAGCTTTTCTATTTTTACATATATAACCAATCACGTCGTCAGCTTCGCAGTCATTTACATATATCTGTGTAACTGGAACGTACTTTAATATTTCTATTAGAGTTTTAAGTTGATTATCTCTATTATCTTTGGTATCATATCTTTCTGAATAATAGCCGCTTCTATTTAGTTTTACTGGTCTTTTACCTAGCTTATAGTTTGGCTCTATTGCTCGTCTCCTAGATGATCCTCCTCCTTCCCAGACAATATAAACTTTTTGTGGTCTAAAGCGATCACATAAATGTTGTATATTACGCAAAAACCCTAAAATTCCTCCGCATTGCGTATTATTCAGAGAAATCGTAGGGTTCGCGCAATAATGTCTCATAAAAACATTAAGGCCGTCAATTAATATTTCTGGCTGCATTTTACTCCAAGCTACTTACGTCAATATGTTGAGCAATTGAAGAAACTTCTTCATATGACTCTGCATCAATATGTATATCATCTTCAGTTACTCTAGACTTTACCATTGTTCTTTCTAGAAGGGCATCAACATATGGCTTTGTTTCTGCACCTTTCATAATCTTATCAAACTCTGCTTTATAAAATTTCTTTTCAAAAACTACTTCTCCATCAAGCGTAGATACATTTAGATGTTTCCACGCACCTGCGCCACTAACTTCAACAACGTGTCCATCAATAGTTTCAGGCCCATGCTTTCTTAGAATATCAAATACTTCTTCATGCTCTTTGATACCAATTCCAAAGTGAATCTGGAAATTAGTTGTTCTAAACGGTGCTGTGACTTTGTTTTTAATTGTTTTTGCTGAAACATTGATGCCAATTGGTTCTTTATCTTTGTTAAGAATTGCAGAACCAGCACCTAGCTTAATCCTAACTGAAGAGTGGAATGGAATTGCCATGCCGCCTGGTGTAGTTGTTGGGTCTCCATACATTACACCTACTTTAGTTCTAATTTGATTTAGACAAACCATTAAAACATTTTCATTAGCAATAACACCAGTAATTTTTCTCATACCTTTAGAAATAGCTCTTGCCTGTAGACCAATGCTTTCTTTGTCATAATCACCTACAAGCTCTGCACGTGGAGAAGAAGCCGCTACAGAATCCCAAATAATTGTAACTGGAACATCTTTTTGCATTGCCTTTGCTTTAAGAATTGTACTTTCAGCAATAGAAAGAACTTCTTCTGTGCAGTGTGTATCTACATAGACAAATCGCTTATTAATATCAACGCCTAATGCATTAAGATTTTCAATACTTGTAGCATTTTCTGTATCAATATATACAACAATCCCATCCATTTGCTGGGTTGATCTAGCAATCTGCGTAGCAATATGAGATTTACCAATAGAAGGCGGACCAAATATCTCTACAATACGACCTTCTGGTAAACCGCCATTTCGTCTATTAGAAACAATATAGTCTAGTAATTGTGATCCTGTACTAATCCACCTATTGACATGTGTAGGTGACTCATCTGTACTTAGATTGTAAGCTACACGAGTTCCTCTTTCTTTGTTTAGAGCTTTAATGAGATCAGAAGTAAAGTCTTCTGATTCAGCAGAAATCTCAACAGGTGGATTTGATTTTTTCTTTCTAGCCATATGAAAATACCTCTTTGTTATAGAGGTATTTTATTCATAGAACTAAATTTTTATAAGAAAATTAGAAAGGACTTGCATCATCCTCAAGGTCTTTAAATGCATCATCTAGCGAGGCATATTTTGAAGTAACAGACTCTGCAGGAGAGGAAGACGAAGAGTCAGAAACATTTGGAGCAGGACTTGCGCTTGCATTTGATCCTGTGCCACCTCGCATTGTTTCTTTGTTACTGCTTTCATCATCACCATTAAGCCAAGCATTTACAATTCGTTCTAGCTCTTCATAAGACTTAGCTTCATAAAGATCATCAACTTTTGGAATACTACTTGTCCATTTCTTTACTTGATCTGGTGACTCTGAAAGTGGTGTTGATTTTGGACGTGGCCTAACTTCAGTTGTTGCCCACATTTTTCCTGGAGCTTTAAAGCAATTTACACGAATATCATTGCCATCATTAATATCTGTAATATCGCCATAGTCTTCATCAAGCATATAATTTAGAAGTGACTGGTATAGTTGTTTGCCAAATGCCCATAGACGAACGCCTTTATCTTCTTCTCCTCGAACAATTACTGGAGCGAAACACCGCATTTTTGGATAAAGCTTTTTAGCTAGCTCATAGCTTTCTTTACTACCGTCATCACGAAGTTTATTGATAAGCTCTTGAATAGGATCAGGACTACCAAATTGGTAAGGTGCTAGAAGTCCTGGGTTATCACCAATATTATAATAAAACATAAGCTCTTTAAAAGGTTGTCCATCATTGTCTGGATAAGCGATTAGTCGAACTGTTGTTTCCTCACCTTCTTCTGGGCGCCACATAATGTTTCGTTTGCTGTTAGCACCGCTAAGCTGACCAAGTTTACGTCGGATTGCATCCATATCAATTGCCATATTTTTACTCCTTTAAATGTTTAAATGTGTTTTGGTTGGTGACCTATTAAATAATTTTATTTAAGTCACCTAATGGCCGGTATATAATATTTTTAAATTTTCAAATTTACAATTTTTGTTTTTTATTTTTTGCCAAATTTTCTTTTTGGTTTTTTAGCAGGACCTTTTTTAATATAATAGCTCGGATTTTTATTTAACGGACTATCTTTTTCTTTTCCACTTTTATATCTAACTTTACCTCGAGGTCCTGCGCCTAAAGGTGTTACTACACCTCTAATTGCTCCTCCGCCCAAAGTAGAGACTTCATCTACTTCTGGAACACCACATTCTTCGCATGTCTCTCCTTCGGAACAACCGCAAGAATTTGCTTGCAACTTTTCTTTTTCTTCAGATAAAACTTCTTTTATAAAGCTTTCTAATAAATAATTCATAATACTACCTTTATGGTAAATATTATTAAGACGAAGTATTTATAACATGTTGTCTAGCTGTTTGAATAAGAAAAATTAAACCTTTGTTTTCACCTAAATAAAATCTATTTTCTTCATTGTGCATGCCACTAGAAAGTTGAATTGTTAACCATTCTTCTTTAGTTAGTTTAACACCATAATGTTGTAGTAGAAATAAAGTCCTATGTGTCATAGACATTTTACTACAATTTTCATTCCATTTATACAGCTGTTTTAACTTATCACGATGCCAATCAGAATCTTGATATATAAAAGTATCTTCTTCTAGATCGCCAATTCTTCCAATATCTGTTAGAAGAGAAGTTAAAAGAATGCTTTTTACAGAGCAGGAGAGATTAAGAGAATCGTTAAGATTCCTAGCGCTCTGAGCAACATTAAGGCTGAATTCAAGAAGACCTCCAGGTCCTGTAAATGATTCACTACTTTTCGTGTTAAAGGTGCATTCTGCAATTCTTTGGCTTTGTTCTTTAAGTAATTTGTTAATACCATGATCTGATAGTCTTCCTAGCAAACCATTATACTTATTCCATAGCTCTTCAATATTTCGTTCCATTTAAATCCTCTACACTTAATGGGAAGTTATTTAGTATGCTACAATCATAGCCTTGTAACACAATATTTACAAAATTGTTTAAATAGTTTTCTTCTACATCAATCATTAATGCATCATGAATTATAAACAACGGTTTTACTTTGCTCATGTCTAATTTTTGCAAGATCGATGAAAAACCGCTTAATGCAATATCAACTGCTGTAGACTGCACGTAATTGTTCAGAATCACATTTGTTTCGCTTGAACCTTTATTCCATATGGGTCGCCCCCAAAAGTTTGTTCTGCAGTTAGATTCGCTGCTTTCTAATGCCATTTCAAGACATGTTTTAGCATTTAAGAAACTATCAATGTATTCACACAATTGATCTACTTTGTCTTTAGATATTTTTGAATATAAAGCCTTTCTAGAAGAACCATATACAGCTGAAATTACTGCTTGTTTGATTATTGAACGATCAATGTCAATTTCTAGATTTGATGTAATTTCTTCATATATGTCACCGCTACAGTCAAAACCACCAATTTTTCTCATAACGCGCGGCTCAAGTGAAACAAAATCAATATAAAGAATCTTGCCTTTACTAAAAGAAGACTTAAAAATATTTCTATATTTTCTAGGTAAAGTTAAAATATTTGCTTGACTTTTTGAAGATAATCTTCCTGTAGTTGTATCTGTTCTTGTATAAACAACATTTGTATTATTTTTAAATCCTAAAAGATTATTTTTTAAAGACTCGTTACTTTCTAGAAGTAAATAAGCATTAATTGCTTTTGAGTCAATATTGTATTTGCTAATATTTTCAAACAAATATTGCTGTTTTTTATAAGTATTGTAATATCTATTAGAACTTGTTTGACTTAAAACACGCTTAACTTCTGTTTTAATGTCATTTAAATAATCTGATTTTTTAGTTGACGGGATTGATTTACACAGTGATACATTTTCAGCATTAATGTTTTTAAATGTTTTTAAAATTTTATTAATATCTTTACTAAAATTAAGTCTTTCTATATTAAAAGTTTTATAAAGATTATCATTTATTAATAAATTTCTATAAGAAAAAGCATTAATAATAGATCTAATTTCGCTAGATATATTTAAGTCTTTATCAAATAGATTTTCTACCTTTAAATAAGCCATATATTATATGATATAAATAAAATTTCTTTTTTACAATTTATAGTCTATATTGATTGTCAATTCTAGTCAATTCTCGATCTAATCTTAAAATATTTTCAATATCAGTATCTTCTATTGCTTCTTTTAGTTGTTCATTAAGTCTTCTAAGCTCTTGTATTTTTTCTTGTATTACATTATTTCTATCTTCATTATTTTCTCTATCTTCTAGTAAGTCTTCTAAGGCAGATATTTCTTCTTCTATGCTGTTAACATGAAAAAACTGACTTAGCCCGCCACCTGACTCTAAAAATCGAGGAATACTTTCTCTATAAGATTCTAATTCATCATCAACTTCTTCTGGTTCTTCGATTAAATAATTAATATAACTATTTGCTTCAAATAAGCCTACACTGTTAAAATTTATTTCATTGTCTACAAAAGAAATATTATCATTATTTATTTTTTTTATAAATGTTAAACTTTTGCAAATTAAAGATAAATTATTTTTAACAAAGTCCATATCGTATATTTTTTTAATTAGTCTAATAGCAATTATAGAACTATTATTTATTTTAAATCCATATTTAAACGAATTACCTAACTTCATTGAACTATTGGATAAGCTTGGATTTAGAATGTCTTCTAAAATATTAATATCTTCTAAAAGTCGTGTAGGAAATAAAATTTTATTATCTGTAAACATAAAATTATTATATCTTATTCCATACAAAATCATTCCTAATAAAACTGCAGAGATAAAAAAGTTAGAATTTGTATTACCGAAGTATGTGTCTTTTTGTAATATTTCTATATAAGTAATGTAAAATAACATATTGATATATTTTCTGGAAAATATATCATTTAAAACAGCAAAAGTGTGATTACCACTTTGTGTAATTCTTCTTCCATTAAGCAGTTTAAAAGGAAGCGAATTGTTTTGAAATAATTCATTAACAATATCATCTATGTTAATAACATCTATGTTACTTTCAAATCTTACATTAGTCGGATATTTAAGTTTAAATATACCGTATTCTTCATCGTTATACTCAATTTGTAAATCTTCTCTATCATTAAAGTTATCGCTGCTTAATAAAAAACCTACAGTATCATCTTTCTTTTTTAAAAAAAACTTAGAATCTAAAATTTGTATATTCGCGTTTTCTTTGTCCCTTTGTTCTTGAGGTTGACTTATTTCAAATGTTTGTTTTAGAGATAGATGCATATTTTTTATTGATGCAACATATTTTTTTTGATCAGTATTACTAAAAATTACTAAATCAAACTTTGGGTTTGTCAAGTTAAATATTGAATTTAAACTATTACTATTTAAAAAACTAAGTCTTTTTTTATATGGACTTACTGTTAGAGCCAAACCTACATCAATCAAAGATTTTTCAGCTAAAATATCATTTATAATTGTTGAGTTTAAATTTTTATACTTAGCAAGTCCTTTATAAATATCATTTAAATCAAAAAATCCTGTTATATTAGCAGGATCAGATCTTCTTACATCTATCCTTCTTCTTTGTATATAACTTCTATCTGAATATAGATTTTCTTTTAATATTTTTGAACTTATAATGTTTCTTGTTTTAGATCTTAAACTATTTTGAATATCTTCAAATTCACCTAGATAAGCTACTTGTGGGATAAGTAATCCAGAAGATTCACTTTGACTTTTTATGCTTGTTCTTGAATTTGTATTTATATTGTCAAATAAATAGTTGCTCATATTTATATCTCAAATAGGTCTACATAGATGAAATTAGATTCACCCATTGGTCTTCTTGCGCGGCGGGCATCATCTCTAGCAGATAAATCTTGTCTAGATCTTCTTCTTAAGTTTCTTTCGTTTTGTCTAATTTTTTCAATAACGTTGTCGTAAGCAAGTCTAGATACAATCCTGCTTTCAAATTTGCCGTATATGTCACCATATTGAAGTGTTAATCCACTTTCAAATTTACCTTGTGATATAGTATGCTTAATACCTGTAACATTATACATATTGTCTATAGTTGTTCCAGTTCCAAAGTCAAAAAACAAACTTTGCGCAAAATTTATTACTGGACAACCAAAAGTAGTTAAGTCAACTTTTGTTGGAAGTACTCTTAATGGTAAATCATCTGAGCCTATCCTTATAGTTTCACCAGAATTACTTTGACCTGTCTCTAACTCCCTATCAGCTCTAGTAATAAATAACGTAGATAAACGGCCTTCATTTATTGTCTGAAATGATGCATTTATTATTGCACTATTTTGACTTCCATAAGTTAAAGTTGGCATTATTTTTTTATATGCTTCTTTAACAGCACCAAACTTTGTAAATACATTTACTTGTCTTTCATTGTTTTCATTTGTAACGTTTACTCTTAATGAATTTAGCTCTTTTTCAATTGATCTATTTAAAGTTGCAAGGTTAGTTGTAGCAGAGCCAAACAAGTCATTTCTTTCACTAATTAAAGAGTTGTTAAGTGTAGTAAAGTCAGAGTTAATACTATCATTAATAAAATCATATGCTCCCTGAAACGGTGTATTAGTTTTATCAAAAATATGGACTCTTAAAATTGTATCATCTTCTTCATTTGAACTTTTAAAAGAAAAAATAGGCTCAGGACTTACATTGAATTCATTTATTCTTTTTTCGTCAGACTTATAAATCACTTCTGTAGAAAAACCAATTTTCGGGAGGATAAAATCAACTTTTCTTAATAATGCTTTTTCTAATACTTCATTAAGATTATTATCAGGGGCATTTAAAGCACTTTGTAATTCTTGAAATTTATCTATGCCATAATATGCTTTATATAATATTTCTTTTTGAGTAGCTGTAGCCTCATTCTGAGTTATACCTTGAGCTACCTTAATAGTATTAGATTCTTTATCATAAGTATAAATTCCTTGAAATCCATACAAAATACTAGCTTTGTTCTGTATAAACCTTTTATTTAAAGATAAAATTAAATTACCAATTGAAATTGATTCAATTTTCTTTGTTATAGTTTCTTTTAGATAATTTTCTAATTCTTCAATATTGATAGGCAAGTTTGCAATATTAACTGATGATGCAAAACCACATTTACTGTTTGTGTTATAAAAAATTAATTGAACTTCATTAAAACGTTGTGTATTTGTTAAAGTTTTTCCTAAAATAGCAAGCAAAACTTTACCAAAAGAAACATAATTACTTACTCTAGGACTGTTTCTATTAGTTCTGTCAATTACGCGACCTTGTTGATTTACTAGTTTTAACTTATTCATTACAGAAAACGATAAGTACGGGTCGTATTTTTTATTTTTTATTAAATTAATTATATTATCTAAAATCTCTTCTTTCTTTCGATTTAGCGTCTGTAATTTATCAAGCAAAGCTTCAGCATCCATTCTTAAATTATCGTCTACAGACTGTTCATCCACATCTGTTTTATTTATAAAATTTCGCAAACTTTCTATATATTCATCAGAATAGTTTTTATTATTTGATATTGCAAAAGCTTCGCTTATTGTTTGTTGTAAATTTCTTACGCTGTTAAATTCAGGGTTCTCTTTTGTTTCTCTAGCTCTTTGATTAAAATTGTCTCTAGCTTCTTCAAAGTTTCTTATTGCAACTTGAATATTATTGCCTTTAAAAAAGTCTGTATTGACAATATCAGTTGCGCCTAGCATTGCAAGATATAAAGTAATTTTAACTTCGCCATTTTGTTGTAAATTAAAATTACTATTTACAACCATGTATTTTTCTTTAGCGCGCATTAAATTAAGAATTGCGCCATAAGGATTAGACCCGTCTGGGTGAGCCCAGCCATATTCTATAGCTATTTCTGCACCAAAAACACCAAAAAGATCAGGCTTTATAAATGGCGCAATATCAGCCATTCTACTTCTATCATGAAGAACTAAGTTTAATTGTGCTGTCTTATAGCTTAAAAGTCCTCTAGTAGGTTTGACGTCTATTTCAAAAGATTCGATAGTCATAAAAGGCCGCATTTTGTCAATTACAGCATTATTTCTTCCATTTCTTCCAAAAGCTGCTCTAGATACACCATCAAAATCAGAATCAGCGCCCGAATATTTTTCCTCTGTATTTACCATTGTTTGAGGAGCTAAAAATATATCGAGATTTGTAGAAATACCCTCTATGCTAGCCCTTGAACTTGAAGATCCTCCTAAAACTCTTGAAAAAGAATCACCCTTATAGTCACTCATACTTGACTTAACACTCTCAGGTTCAGACCCAAATAAAAAGTCAGCGTTATTTGCTACACTAAATTGACTACCTAAATTGTTTCTTGACTTAAAAGTCTTTGCTGGAAGGCTAAATTTTGCTGCTATAATTGGAACTGCACGTGAGAATTCAACTGTCGGGATTAAATTAAAAAAAGTTGCAAGCTCAGCTGTTTGCCTATTTCCTATTGCTAGCGCATCATTAAAAATTTGATAAGTTGCTAAATGAGGGTTATTTTTAGTTGGTCTAACATTAGGTTCCTTGTTAATTGCACTAATTTCATCCCGATTTCTTATTACTTTACTTATTGAAAAACTTGATGGCTGATCTCCTTGAAAGCTAGAACCAAAACCTTGCAAATTAAACCTTAAAGCTCTATCTCTGTTGTCTTGACTAAAAACACCTCTTAAGGCATTACTAAATGTATTTTTTTCAACATTGTTTATAGGAATATTTTTACTAGAATCTATAATATAAGATGCATTGATTATATCTGGCGAGTTAAAAGAATTAACGTTTTCAAATGTAATCTGTAAGAACTCACCAATATTTTCTATGTTGTTAAAGTTATTAAGAAATTCGTGAGTATACATTGGGCTATTCGATACTGAAAACAGTGCATCAGAAACTTTTCCTAATTGATTATTTAAGTTAATAAATCTTTGGCTGTCACTATCATCATTATTAGCTCTTGCAGCTAATAATTGTTCTCTTCCAATTGTATTTACGTAAGACTTAAAGTTATATTTGTCTAATATAAGATTTAAATTTGATTTATTTCTGTTACTTGCAGACATTTTAAGACACCAAATTATTGACTTGTTCTATACTTGTTGGAATAGTTAAGACAACCCCACTAGGAATTTGAAGCCACCAACCAATTCCGCTTGCTGCAGCTATTACCCACCAGAGAGTTCCATCGCCATATCTTTCACCTGCTATTTTATCTAGTCTATCACCTTGTTTTGTTATGTAAATATCTGTAGATATGGCACCACTTTGAGCAGCATCATGTATTGCTACTCTAGCCATGTTTGTTCCTATAGCACGATTGTTATCTATTAAACTTGACTGCCTATATCTAGTTAAAGTCATTTTCTAAACCTTACATCTTCTCATTGAGATCATTCTGCATTGTTTCGTAATTTTCTATTGCTGAGCTTAAACCTTTTTTTCTATAACCGTCATAAACTTCACCAAAGAAAGTTCTATTAACTTTACCAACAGGATAAGCCGGAGCTCGCATAAACCCTTTATGATCTAAACCAAGTGGTATATCATGTATCGGCGAGAATGTTAACTGAACACGCATAAATTGTGGTGCTTTTGATCCTATTCTACTTGTTTCCCATGTACTATCATTGTAATTATAGTCTAATTGTGTTATTACTCCTGCTAAACCACGACCTCGAGATGATTCAAATGCTTTTACTATAGGATTAAATATTTTTGTATTATCTTCATTATTAGGTTTCATAAATCCTTCTAGTAATTCTGGGCCATCGACTATTTCGGCCTGATTATAGTAATCTTCTATATTTGATAACATAACAGAATCATGTGATGCTAATATGGTTTTATTGCCAGGAACTTTTAATTCATAATATCCTTTATGAGTTTTACCTTCATCAGAAGGCCCGCCAAAAAAAGACAGTAAAGATGTTGAGTCACTATAATCTAAAACTTCACATTTTAAGTATTCGTTATTCTTAAAATAAGATCTACCAAAAGTATTTTGATTTGGAATAGTTGCTTTAATACCTGCTGCACCAAAAGCTTGAAAAAATCCGTTAGTATCTTCAACATAAATTCCAGGTAATAATAATACTGTGTCACCTTTTGAAGCTAGAAAAGGTAAATCTAAACCAAAACCTGACTTAAATTGTCTTGCATCACCTAAAGAAGCTCTTCTAGCAAAAATATCGTCTGCACCACTCGATGCAGGTTTAAAAAGACCTTGACCTCTCAAGGCAATTTTATGAAGACCATTTTGTTGTCCTTCGACAGGAACTATATCTTGACTAAGCAACCCAGATGTAATACTTAAATTACCAAGTTGTTCTCTAAATTCTGGATTTAATTGAACAGAGAAATCTTCATCTCCTGCGCCAAAAAGTCTTGCAAGATTTTTTAAAGAATAGTTTGACTTAAACAAGTCACCAAGCCTCATTCGTATAACAGGAGAAGCAGTAGGTATTTGAGAGAAAGGCTGTGTAAATCCTCCATCAACCTTAGACCCTTTTGACCACTGCGGGTAGCACATTGCAACAAGACGATTAACACAAAACCACATATAATCATGATCATCAGGATTCATTGCTGCAAGAGTAAAGTTAACTGATATATTTCTTGTTGTCTTGCTGTAAGTCTTAACAGGCTCAACTCTACCATAACCGTCTGTTTCATTAAATAATGGACTAAAAGAATCTGATATACTTTCTATAAATGCATGAAATGCCATGATTTCATTGTTGCGCAAATCATGAAAGTAAAAAGGAACATATTCAGCTTCAAGTTTATTTTCTAAAGCTTCTACGTCTTCTTTGGAAAATCTATTTTTATTTTCACTGCTACTAATGCTAAACTTCGTAGCTAATGCACCTAAGTCTTTTATTTGAGCATTTCCATCTAATGCAATAGCTCTTTGAATTTCATGACCTACATTTAAATTACTTTCAAGTTGATGTAAACTTAAAGGAGAAGTAGACGGATTTCCAATTGTATTGCTGTAAGGCCCTTTTTTTGATTTTGCAAGTCTTGTTAAAGCTGTATTGGGCAAATACCTTGTATCAATATTATGCCCTAAAGGATGATCACCTAATACATGTTTTGAAAGAAGCTTTTCGCCTATATTAATTCTTTCGACAATGTATTTAAAATAGTATGTATTAACAAAATCAGTAAATCCAAAGTTTGCTTCAACAGTTGATCTACTATCTCTAACAATTCTTTTATAGGCTGAGTCTAATGCTATTCTTCTTAGACGTAGTTTTACTCTATTAAAAACATCTTGACTATTTAAAAGACCATCAACAATATTATTTAAAAACAAAGTTATTATTGATCCTGGAAAGCCAATTGCAGTCCCTGTTACAGTGTTTGTGTCTAAGTCTTTGATTGCCTTAACAATATCAGTATTTGTAAAGTCGACAAGCAAACCAGTTGCTAAAGCAGAAACT
>MDTD01190754.1_pt1 | contig 15997 bp, 21 predicted proteins | sample 811221 | NCBI WGS metagenome assembly MDTD01 (sample SAMN05326646, study PRJNA326480) | marine metagenome | isolation source: seawater | place: Pacific Ocean: South West | collected 2011 | reverse complement strand
TTGCGGGGGTAGGATTTGAACCTACGACCTTCAGGTTATGAGCCTGACGAGCTACCAGACTGCTCCACCCCGCGAAAAATTATCCTTTTTTTAAATTTATTGCTTGGGCTTTATTTTCTTGCTCTTTAATATCAAAACTAATTTTCTGATTTTCTTTAAGAACTCTTAACTTTGATTTTTCTAAAGCCGAAACATGCAAAAAAATATCCCTTTCTGTTTTGTCCTCTGTTATAAATCCGTATCCTTTTCTTGAATTAAACCATTTTACTTTCCCTTTTGGCATTTTCATCTCCCTAAAATCTATTTCTGAGTTTTTGCAACTTTTTAACTCTTTTTAAATTTTCTGTTTTTATTCTTTTTTTCTTTTCTGAAGGCTTTTCGTAATTACTTTTCATTTTAATGATCTTGAAGAAACCCTCTTTTTGAAGTTTTCTTTTCAAAACTCTTATAGCTTGTTCAACATTATTATCTTTTACGTCTATTTTAATAAAATCCTCCAGTTAATTTTAAATTTGTTATCATTTAAGTTATTAATTGTCCATTAAAGACTAAAGATTTGTCAATTAGAAACTTCGCTAATATTGTTTTTTTCTAATCTTTTAGCATCTCTCGCCTTAGCTTTCTTTTCTCTTTCTATCCTTCTTTTTGCTTTTTCCAAAGCTTTTTGAAAAATTTCTTGAGTGCAAAGGGACAAAATTACCGGATCTCTAGGTTTTAAATTTGAAAAATTCCAATAACTTCTTTTTCTAATCAATGAAACAGTTCCCTTTGTGCTTCCAACTAATTTTGAGATTTGTCCGTCATTTAATTCAGGCGCATTTTTGCACAACCAAAGAATTGCATCAGGTCTATCTTGTCTTTTTGACAAAGGTGTATATTTTGGTTTCTTTCTCTGTTTAATTTGAATTTCCTCATTTTTTTTTGAAAGTTCTAATTTTCTATTAGGGTCTTTGGAACATGCATCTATTTCATCTCTAGAGAGCTGACCAGCTAAAATTGGGTTGTAAGCTTTAATACCTTTCGCAACATCTCCATCAGCAATTCCTTTAACCTCAAGCTCATGTAAATCGCAAAAGTTTGCTATTTGCCTAAAAGTAAGAGTTGTGTTTTCTACTAACCAAACAGCTGTGGCTTTTGGCATAAATGGTGTTCCGGTCATGATTTATTTCTTCCTTAAATTTCCGAATTTTTTATTATATTTATTTACTCTTCCCTTGTCTAAGATCTTTTGAGACCCCCCAGTCCAAGCAAAGTGAGACTTAGGGTCTATATCCAACTTTAAAACATCATTTTCTTTTCCCCAAGTTGATCTAGTTTCAAATTCACTTCCATCTGTCATTACAACTTTTATCTTGTGATATTTCGGATGTATTTTCTTTTTCATTTTGCGAGTTTTATAATATAAATATCAGTTACTCAATATTTTTTTTTAACACTAAATTGCTTAAATCTTGATGAATATGAGAGTTTGATGCAATTATATTACATTTATTGCTTAGATTTTTATCATAATTAATATCTATAAAACCTCCAGACTCCTTTATCAAAAGAACTCCAGCTGCAATGTCCCAATAATTTAATTCCCATTGCCAAAAACCGTCAAATCTTCCACAAGCAACATTGGCAAGGTCTAAAGCAGCGCTACCAAATTTTCTAACGGGAATTTTCAATTCAGCTGATACTTGATTGAACTCTTTCAAAATTTTATCCTTTTTTTTACTTTCAAAACTTGGACCCCCGGTGGCTAAAATTGAGTCATTAATTTTCTTTTTTTTTGATACTCTTATCCTGGAATTATTTAAATATGCTCCATTTCCTTTTTCAGCCACGAACATTTCATTTTTTATTGGATCAAAAATTATACCATTTTTAATTTCTCCTTTTTCTTCATAAGCAATTGATATTGCAAACTGAGGTATACCATTAATAAAGTTTAACGTGCCATCAATCGGATCAATTATCCACCTATTATCTTTATTTTTTATGTTAATTTCTCCCGCCTCCTCACTTAAAATTCCATAATCAGAATGTGCTTTTAATAATTCATTTATTATTATTTTTTCTACTTTTTTATCTGAAGTGGTAACAAAATCTCCAGCCCCTTTTGTTGAGACTTGTAACTTTTCAATTTCACCAAAGTCTCTAATTAATATCTTTGATGCCTTTATACATGCTTTATAAATAATATTTGTTTTGGGTTGATTTAACTTCATAATTAATTAGCTTTTTTTATGTATTCAAGTGTTCTAGTATCTAAAATTATCTTATCTCCCTCTTTAATGAATGGAGGAACGCTTATTTTCAAATCATTGTTTAGTGTCGCTGGTTTGTATGACGACGCAGCAGTTTGACCTGATACAACAGCCTCTGTTTCTTTAATTATACATTTTAAATTTTTTGGCAGCTCAACAGAAAGTGGTTTTTCTTCCATAAAAGTAATTATTACTTCAATATTTTCAGTCAAAAGTTTATATTTTTCCTCTAAAATTCGTTTTGGCAATGAAATTTGTTCAAAATTAATGCTATCCATAAAATGACAATCATTTTCATCATTATATAAAAATTTAAATTTTTTTTCTTCTAGTTGAGCTTTTTCAACTGTTTCACTTGATCTAAATCTTTCATTAAGTTTTGTCCCTTTTAACAAACTTTTAAGCTCGACTTGATTAAATGCACCACCTTTTCCTGGTTTTACGTGTTGAGTTTTGAGAACATTCCAGTAATCACCTTTGTGTTCAATTATCATACCAGTTTTTATTTCATTAGCTGTTATCTTCATAATTTAATTTTTTTTGTTGCTTCTTTTGGTTTTAATGAAGGGTTATTCCAAATATAACTCGATAATGCAATATAATTCGCGCCCGCATCAAGAAGTTTTTTAAAATTACTTTCATCGATACCACCTATAGCTACTATCGGTTTTTTAATATTTCTTGATGCCCACTTTAATGTGCTTAAATTTGCTCTTATTGTTTTTGGTTTTAGTTTTGATTTAAAAAATGAACCAAGCGCCAAGTATGTTGCCCCACTTTTTGATGCCGACTTGCATAATATTTTAGAGTTATGACATGTTGCACCTAAAATTTTTTTACCCAATTTTTTCTTTGCCTCTTTAAGATTTCCATCACTTTTCCCCAAGTGACAACCATCAGCTCTAACTTTTAATGACAAATCAACTTTGTCGTTTAAAATCATTTTGACCTTATGCTTTTTCGTAATTCTTAGTATTTTTTTAGCTATTTTTATAATTTCTCTATCACTATATTTTTTTAATCTTAGTTGAAAAAATTTTACATTTTTTATATTGAGAACATCATCTAAATCTTGGTAAAAGTTTTTTTTTATTGACGGTGGAGAAATTAAGTATAAATATTTTTTTAACAAATCAATTTGTTTCTAGATTTTCGGACCACTTTGCTTCAGATGACAAACCATTCATTTTAGCTCTATGATTAAAAACTTTTTGCACTTTTAATTTATCATTCATTGCTTTTGCCCATGTTTTGAGAGCTGATTGTTGTAATGCTCTCCCATATGAAAATGTAATATTTAATTTAGTATCATTTATCTTATTTATAGCGTTTAGATTTTTTGTCGCCTCTATCTCACTTTGTCCACCAGACAAAAAAGCAACACCAGGAACCTCACTGGGAACGTTTTTTTTTAAGCATTCTAAAGTTTTAATTGCTATCTCTTCTGAAGTTATCTCTTGTTTACTGTCTGAACCAGGTAGTATCATATTGGGTTTAAGCACAGTGCCTTTTAAATTTACTTTATGAATAAAAAGTTCCTCATAACAAACATTTATTACTTTGCTAGTTATTTCATAACACCTATCAGCACTGTGATTACCATCCATTAAAACTTCAGGTTCAACTATAGGTACCATGTTTGCTTCTTGTACAATAGCTGCATATCTTGCTAATGCGTGTGCATTAGATCGTATACACTGTTCAGAGGGAAAATTATCCGTAATAGAAAAAACCGCTCTCCATTTTGCGAATTTTGCTCCTAGTTTATAGTACTCATTCATTCTTTCTCTCAAACCATCTAATCCTTCGGTAATTTTTTCTTCGGATGACCCTGCTAATGGTTTGGCTCCTTTATCGACTTTTATTCCTGAAATTGAACCACTTTTATTAATAAGCTCAGGTATTGATAAACCTGACTTTGTTTTTTGTCTTATTGTTTCATCAAAAAGTATAACACCACTTATATTTGATTTCATTGACTGCGCAGTAAAAAGAGTTTCCCTAAAATTAAGTCTATTATCTTCTGTGCATTCAACGTTTACACTCTTGAGTCTTTTTGACATGGTGCCAGTGCTCTCATCTGCTGCGAGAATACCTTTACCTTTTTGAACCATCATTTTTGCTATTTCTTCAATTGACATAAAATTATCTATATAATGTTCTTATAGCAGGGAGTTCTTTTCCTTCAAGATATTCCAAAAAAGCGCCTCCGGCTGTTGATAAATGTGTAAAACTATTTTCTAAATTGTGGTTTTTTAAAGAGGCAATTGTGTCACCTCCTCCAATGACTGATTTTAAATCTTTTAGTTTTGTATTTTCTGCCATTTTGTTTCCAATTGAAACTGAACCCTTTCTAAACTGCTCATTCTCAAAATAACCTGCAGGACCATTCCAAAATACCGTATTAGACTTATCTAAAATTTCACTAATAAGTTTTATTGTATCTTTACCGATATCCAGTATTAAATCATCAGTATTTAAAAGGTTTAATTTTTTATACTCAGCTAAACCATCTAAACTTTTAGATGTAACGCAATCTATTGGCAATATAACTTTACAATTTTCCTTTTTAGCTAAACTTAAAATTTTTGCTACATTTTTTTCTGATCCAGGCTCAGTAATTGAGGATCCTACATTTAATCCTTTATATTTTAAAAAATTATTTGCCATTGCCCCCACAATGATCAAATAATCTGAGTTTTTAGCCAGATTTTTTAAAACATTAATTTTAGATGAAACTTTTGAGCCTCCAATAATACAAGTTACAGGTTTTTTTTTATTATTTAATATTAGGTTAATTGAATTAATTTCCTTTTTTAAAAGTGGTCCTGCATAACTTTTTAAATGGCGGGTAATCCTATGTAGTGAAGCTTGTTTTCTGTGGGAGCAAGAAAAAGCGTCATTTATAAATATATCTCCTAGCTTTGATAAATCACTAGCAAATTTATTATCATCAAACTCCTCTTCTTTAAAGAATCTAATGTTTTCCAAAAATAAAATTTCTCCAGATTTAATTTTTTTTGAAGCTTCAATCGCCTGAATGTCGATTCTATCATCAAAAAAAAATATATTTGTTTTTACTCTTTTTTTTAAATATTCAAAAATTGGCTTTAGTGTTAATTCACTCACTTTTTTACCCTTTGGCCTGCCTAAATGTGAAACTAAAATTATTTTAGCTTTTTTTTTTATTAATTGGTTTATTAAAGGCTCGGAAGCTCTTATTCTAGTATCATCAATTATATTCGAATTTTTTATTGGAACATTAAAGTCCAATCTTAAAATTACCCTTTTATCAGCAACATTAATACTGTCTGAAAAAAAGTTTAATTTTTGCATTATAATTATTTTCTTAATTTTTTTTGTATTTTTGAAACAATTTTTTCACTGGTTAGATTGTAATTTTCAAATAATTTTTTATAAGGACCACTTTTACCAAAACTCGAAATGCTAAATGCTAAATCATCTTTTTTAAGAAATTTATTCCATGTAACATCGGTTCCAGCCTCAATAGAAACTATCAAGTTATTAGGCTCTAAGATTTTATTTTTGTATTCTTCTGATTGAATATCAAATAGCTCTTTACAAGGCACTGAAACTACTTTGGAGTCTATATTGGCATTTTTCAGTTGCTCTTGGACTTCTAATGCTAAGCTTACTTCTGATCCAGATGCCAAAATAGTTAACTTATTGTCATGTGAAGTTATTTTAAGCTGATAGGCTCCCATAGATGTTTTGTTTTTTTCTTCAAACACTTTTGAAATAAAAGGTAATTTTTGTCTAGATAAGACAATCGCACTCGGTCCATTATTTTTTAAAGCTAGTTCCCAGCTTTCTAAAGTTTCATTTATGTCTGCTGGCCTAAAAACTTTAAAATTTGGTATTGCACGAAGACCAGCCAATTGTTCAATTGGTTGATGAGTTGGGCCATCTTCACCCAGGCCTATAGAGTCATGTGAAAAAATATAAATAACTTTAAGATTCATAATCGCAGAAAGTCTTATAGAGGGTTTACAATAATCAGAAAAAATTAAGAAAGTTCCTCCATAAGGAATTAAACCATTATAAAGTGCTATGCCATTCATTGCAGCAGCCATACCATGTTCCCGGACACCATAATGGATATAATTTCCCTCAAAATTGCTTGATTTAATAACAATTGAATTTTTTGTTTTAGTATTATTCGAACCACTTAAATCTGCAGAACCACCAATCAATTGAGGCAGAATTTTTTTTATTGCCTCTATTGCGAGCATAGAACATTGTCTGGTAGCAAGCTCAGGCTTTTCATTAAAATATTTTTTCTTTTCCTCTTTGATTAATTCATCAAGCTCATCGACAAAGCTTTTATTTCTTATTTTTTTTAAGTCCTCTTTTTTACTGTTGTTCAATTTTTTTATTGAACTGTTCCACTCAGCCTCTAATTTTTCACCACGATTACCGATTTCCCTCCATGCTTTAGTTATATTTTCAGGAATTTCAAAAGGTTTAAATTTCCAATTCAATTTTTTTCTTACTAAGGCTATTTCCTCTTCACCTAATGGTGATCCGTGTGAGCTCGATTTTCCTGATTTATTTGGTGAGCCAAATCCTATAATCGTTTTACAGGAAATAAGCGATGGTTTTTTTGAATTTTTTGCCTTTTTAATAGCTGAATTAATTTGTTTTTCATTATGTCCATTTATTTCAATAAAGTCCCATCCATAAGACTCAAATCTTTTCTTATAGTTATCCGAAACGCTTAACGATGTAGGACCATCTATTGAAATTTTATTGTTATCAAAAAAAACAATTAAATTTTTTAGTTTTAAGTGACCGGCTAAACTCATAGATTCATGACTTATTCCTTCCATTAAATCCCCATCACTAGCAATTACATAAGTTTTATGATCAAATATTTTTGATCCGAATCTTTTTCTAAAAATTTGTTCGCCAATAGCTAGCCCAACAGAATTTCCCACTCCCTGACCTAAAGGACCAGTAGTTGTCTCTATTCCAGAGTTAAACTTATATTCAGGATGGCCCGCGCATATTGAGTCAATTTGTCTAAAATTTTTTATGTCTTCTAAAGAAACACTTCTGTAACCTGTAAGATGGAGTAGCGAGTAAAGTAACATCGAACCATGACCGGCAGATAAAATAAATCTATCTCTATTAAGCCAATCAGGATTTTTCGGATTAAACCTCAGGTGGTATTTAAAAAGGACAGTCGCTACATCGGCCATACCCATCGGCATACCTGGATGACCCGAGTTAGCCTTCTGAACAGCATCGATTGATAAAAATCTTATTGCGTTTGATAATTGATTTAGTTTTATATTCACCTGTAAATAACCTATATATATTTAAAGTCACTAATTCAATATTATGATATAAAAAAAAACATGAATAATTTTGAAAAAAAAGAAAAAAATTTAAACAACTTACTTGAAAAATTGGGGTCTATTGCTTCAAGTTATTCACAATCATCAAGCGAAAGTGAAAAGTTAGAAATTGAAAAAAATCAACTTTTTTTAGAAAAAAAAAGAATTGAAAAAAAAAATCAAGAACTTTTAAGAGAACACCATTATCTGAAAAGTAAAATACTAAAGTTACAACAAGATATGATCAAAAAATCGGAATTTGAGGAAAAATTCAACCAGGATATTGATGAACTCAGTAAAGAAACTGAAAATTTGGTGGACGAAATTGATAAATGGCAAATGTAAGTGTAAAATTTAATGGCAAAGATTACCTTCTATCATGTGATGATGGCCAGGAAGAGTCTTTAAAAAAGCTTACAAGTTCTTTAGATAAAAAATATGGTGAATTAAAAAATAAGCTTGGAAATATTGGTGAAAATAAACTTTTGCTCATCACATCTATTCAATTGATAGATGAGTATTTTAACTTAAAACAAAAAGTCCAAAATCAAAAGTCAAAACTAGACGAGCTTTCAAGTAGATTTTTAGAATTAAAAAAATTAGCAATAGAATACAAAGACATGAAAGAAATTGAAATAAATAAATTAAACAATGAAATTGATAAATTTAAAAAAGAAATTGATAAGAATAACGATTTATATGAAACAATGTTGGATAAAACAACCAAATCTTTAGAAGATATTATAAAAAACACCGGATCTGTTTCAAAAGTCCAGTAGATGCTAGACAAAAAAAAACTAAGAAGGAAGTTTTTAGAAATAAGAAAAAAAAACTATTTTGAAATTCAACCATCCTTTTTTAATTGCTTGAAAGATATTATTTTCAAGGAAAAGAAAAGACAAAATTTTGCTTTAGGAATTTATTATCCTATAAATTTTGAAGTTAACGTTTTGAATTTTTTTTCAAATAAAATCTGCAAAAATATTAAAACTTCTTTACCAGTAATTGAGAATTCAAATTCAATGTCTTTTCATAGTTGGGGATTTAATGAAAGTTTAAAAATTGGAAGATTTGGAATTCCTGAACCACTGGTTAGATCAAAAGTTGTAAAACCAACAACAATTTTGGTTCCTCTAGTTGCTTATGACTTAAGAAAATTTCGATTAGGATACGGAAACGGTTTTTACGATATTTATTTAAAAAAAAATCTAAAAAAAAGAAAAATTACTACGATTGGGATTGCATTTTCGTTTCAAAAATGTGTTAAATTACCGGTTTCAAAACATGACATTAAATTAGATTATATTTTAACAGATAAGGACTTTATAAAATGAGGTTATTAGTATTAGGAGATGTGTTTGGTAAATCAGGAATTGACGTGATAGTAAAACAACTTCCAAATATAATTAAAAATAAAAAAATAGATTTTGTTGTTATAAATGGAGAAAATGCTGCTGATAGTGGTGTGGGAATAACAAATAAAAACGTGGAAGATTTATTTAATGCTGGAGCTGATGTAATTACTTCCGGTAATCATGTTTGGGATCAAAGCGAGATAATGAAAATTATAGATAAAGAAAAAAGAATTTTAAGGCCAATGAATTTAGTATCAGATCATGGAAGGGGTTATGGAATTTTTAAAATAAAGAAACATGAAAAGAAAGTTGCAGTGATAAATTTAATGGGAAACGTTTTTATGAAAAAAAGCAAAAATGTTTTTGATAGCGCCAAAAAGGTTTCTGAAGAAATAAAATTAAAAGAGAATGCTGATTTTGTAATTGTTGACATGCATGGAGAAATAACAAGCGAAAAAACTGCTATGGGATTTTTTTTTGATGGTAAGGCTACGATGGTAGTTGGCACTCACACTCATGTCCCAACTTCTGATCACAGAATAATGGATGGAGGAACTGCATTTCAGACAGATCTTGGAATGTGCGGAGATTATAACTCTATTATTGGAATGAATAAAGAAAATTCATTAAAACGATTTCTTAATGATCCAACTGCAAAAAAACATTTTCCTTCTAATGGTGAAGCTACAATTTGTGGAGCAATGGTTGATGCAAATGAAGAAACAGGATTAGCAAAAAGTATTGAGCCTTTAATTTTTGGAGGAAAGTTAAATCAAAGAAATTAATTATGGCAGGTCACTCTCATTGGGCTGGAATAAAACATAAAAAAGGAAGGCAAGACAAACAGAGGTCCAAACTTTTTTCAAAGTTATCAAGAGAAATAACCGTAGCTGCAAAACTGGGTGACAAAGATCCAAATTTAAATCCAAGATTAAGATCAGCCATTCAATCAGCAAAACAATCTAATATGCCTAAAGATAATATTGAAAGAGCCATAAGCAAGTCTATTATGAGTAATCAAATTAACTATCAAAGTTTAAGATACGAAGGTTTTGGTCCACATAATATAGCATTAATTATAGAGACACTTACAGATAACAAGAATCGTTCAGCATCAAGTATTAGAACTATTTTATCAAAAAACGGAGGAAGGCTTGGTGAAAGTGGATCTACCGCGTATCTTTTTTTTAATTGCGGAGTAATTCAGATTGATCGTTCAATTATCAGTGATGAGGAGATTTTCGAAAAAGCAATCTACTTTGGAGCCAAAGATTGCGTAAGTCTCTCTAATTATCATGAAATTACCACTGATTTAAAAGACTTTTATTCAGTAAAAAATAACCTAGAAAAAGATCTAAAAAGTCCATTAAATTCTGGTATTGAATGGAGACCTAAAAATAAAATTAATTTAAATAAACAACAAAATTTAGATTTAAATAACATGTTAATTGCTTTAGATGAGTTAGATGATGTACAAAATATTTTTGTAAATTGTGAATTAAACTTTAGTTAAATGAAAATTATTATTGGAATTGATCCCGGACTAAATGGTGCAATAGCAATTATGGAAGAATTAAAAGTAAAAGACATTTTTGACATGCCTGTTATGAGCGAAGGAAAAAAGTCAAAAAGACAACTTAATAGCGCGTTGTTGGTAAAACTTTTAAAAGAAAAAATAAGAAATTTAGAAGATGTCTCTATTGTTGTAGAGCAAGTAAATGCAATGCCCGGTCAAGGTGTAACAAGTATGTTTAATTTTGGTCAATCCTTTGGGGCAATAAAAGGTATTTGCGCTGCTTTAAATTTACCCATTTTTTTTGTAAGACCATCTAAGTGGAAGAAGCATTATGATTTGATTAATTCTTCAAAAGATGCAAGTAGGACAAAAGTAATTGAGATGTATCCTTCGTTATCGGACAAACTTTCAAAAAAAAAGGACGTAAACAAGTCCGATGCCATCTTAATTGCAAGATTTTTAGCTGAAACAAGGTTTAATAAAGATTCAAATTAAATCCTAAGGAAAATGAACTTAAAATGTCTAATTCATGACACATTCTAAAAGTAATGAATTGTTATGGAACAAGAAATAGCTAATCAAGTTGTTGGTTTAGGAGGCTCTTCAGATTTTTCATTATGGAGTCTTTTCACAAGAGCAGACATTGTAGTTAAGTCAGTCATTATTATTTTGTTAGCATGTTCAGTTTACTCTTGGGCGTTAATTTTCAATAAATATAGAATGTTCAAACAAATTTTTTCCTCTACGGAAGATTTTGAAAATAAATTTTGGAAAGCAAAATCAGCGGAAAGTTTTAATAATGCTTTGCCAGCCAAATCAGAGGATCCTGCCACATTAATTTTTAAGTCAGCTATGGCAGAATTGATAAGAGCTAAATCTAGGTCAAGCGACGTCAGGCTTGCTAGAGTTCAAAGAATTTTAGAAATTTCTATTGACAATCAACAAAAAAATATTGAAAAAAATTTTACATTTCTTGCAACTGTTGGAGCTACTGCGCCATTCATTGGTTTGTTTGGCACTGTTTGGGGAATAATGAATTCGTTTCAATCAATAGCAATCTCAAGGAATACAAGTCTTGCAATAGTTGCACCTGGAATCGCTGAAGCATTATTTGCTACTGCATTAGGATTATTAGCTGCTATTCCCGCAGTAATAGCCTACAATAAATTTAATAGTGACTCTAAAAGATATTTTTCAAAAGTAGACAATTTCTGCAAAAGATTTTTATCAATAATATAATTTATGGCCTTCAATTTTAATCGCTCAAAAAATGAACCAATGAGCGAGATAAATGTAACACCCTTCGTCGATGTAATGTTAGTTTTGTTGATTATTTTTATGGTGACAGCTCCTCTACTTACAGTAGGTGTTCAAGTAGATTTACCAGAGTCCGCTGCTGACTCTCTTCCTGATGATCAAGAACCACTTACAATTTCAATAAATTCAAAAGGTGAAATTTTTATTCAAGAGCATAAAGTAATTTTTTCAAAAGTGGTTCCAAAATTATTAGCTATATCAAAAAATAGAACTGATACGAGAATTTACGTAAGAGGAGACAAAACAATAAATTATGGTAGGGTTTTAGAAGTTATGGGAACATTATCTGGCGCAGGTTTTTCAAAAGTAGCTTTAGTCTCCGAGCCATACAAAAACTAAATTTAATGACAAAAAGTTTGATAATTTCAATTTTTTTTCACTTATTTATAATTGCACTGACAATACTCAGTTTCCCATTTATGCAACGAAAGGCTATAGATTTACCCCCAATTGTATCTGTAGAGTTAATACAAATTTCTGATAAAACAAGTATTCCTTTTGCACCAAAAGCTAGAAAAATTATTGAAAAAGTAAAAGAAGATGAAAAAAGGGTCGTTTCTGAGCAAGCTCCTCCCGCAGCAAAGGCAAAAGAAAAACCAGACAGAATTCCTTTAGAAGATGACAAAAAAGAAAAAAAGGAACTAATAGAAAAAAAACAGAATCCTGAGGAAATCAAACCACAAATAAGACAATCTTCAGAGTTTGAAAAAAAAGAGATAATTGATACTAATGAAATAGCAGCATTAATTGATAAAGCAAAAGAGGATCAAGCTGCCGAAGGAAAAAAACTCAACAAATTGACACAAAGTTCTGATAAAAATTCTTTTGCTTCAGGCTTAAGTCTTTCAGAGGAGGATGCTTTAAGAGCACAAATTTTTGGTTGTTGGAGTGTTCCATTGGGCTTACCTTATGATAAAGACTTATTAGTAAGAATAAAACTTGAGTTAAAAAAAGATGGTACAATTATGAAATCAGAAATACTAGATCATGAAAGAATGAACAAGCCAAGTCAAAAATTTTATAAGATTTTAGCTGAAAGTGCTCTTCGAGCTGTCCGATTATGTCAACCATTAAAAGTTCCACCAACTGGCTACGAAAAATGGAAAAATATTCAGTTAAATTTTGACCCAACAGAGATGCTTAAAGGTTGACATGAGAAATTATTTAATTGTTTTTTTATTTATTTTATCGACATCTAATCTTAACGCTTTAATTAAAGTCGATATCACCAGAGGAAATCTTGATCCACTTCCAATCGCAATTTCTCCATTACATGTTGATCTTAAATCAGTAGATCAAGATGGAGTAAAAGTTAAAACGTTAGGAGAAAAAATATCTAAGATTATAGAAAATAATTTTCGATCAACTGGGCTTTTTAACCCTTTAAAAAAAGATGCATTTGTTCAAAAACCAGATATAGCCCACTTAAAACCTAGATTTGAGGATTGGAGGCTTATCAAAGCCCAAGCCTTGGTAACTGGAAAACTATTAGTTCAAGATGGAAAACTTAAGGTTGAGTTTAGATTATGGGATTTAACCGCATCAAAAGAAATGACAGCCCTAGCATTTACAACAACACCAACTAACTGGAGAAGGGTAGCGCATATAATTTCAGATAAAATTTATGAGAGACTTACTGGAGAGAATGGTTATTTTGATACTAGAATTATTTATGTTTCTGAATCTGGTCCAAAAAATCAGAGGGTTAAAAAATTAGCTATTATGGATCAAGATGGTGCAAATACTAAATATTTAACTTTAGGAAACGAGCTAGTTTTAACTCCAAGATTTAATCCTACAAATCAAATGGTAACGTATCTTTCATACTTTAGAAATCTACCAAGAGTTTATCTTCTGGATATAGAAACTGGTACACAGGAGGTTGTTGGCAATTTTCCAGGTATGACTTTTGCACCAAGGTTTTCACCAGATGGCAAAAAGATCATTATGAGTTTTGCTAAAAATGGTAATTCAGATATTTTTACTATGGATATGGAAACTAGAGTAGTGGAAAGAATAACTGAGCACTCATCAATCGACACATCGCCCTCGTACTCTCCAGATGGAAAATATATATGTTTTAACTCTGATAGAAGTGGACTTCAGCAAATTTATGTTATGAACAGTGACGGATCAAACGTAAAAAGAATCACTTTTGGAGACGGCATTTACGGCACTCCTGTTTGGTCCCCTCGAGGAGATCTTATAGCTTTTACAAAGGTAAGAAAGGGTAGATTTTATATTGGTGTCATGAGATCAGATGGTACGGGTGAGAGACTATTAACTGAAAATTTTTATCAAGAGGCACCTTCTTGGTCTCCAAATGGAAGAGTTTTAGTTTTTTATAGAGAGACGAAGTCAGGACCAAAAGGAAAAGGATTTTCAGCCAAACTTTGGTCAATCGATATAACAGGGTATAATGAGAGAAAAATGATCACAGAAACCGATGCCTCAGACCCATCTTGGTCTTCATTGCTCTCAAAGTGAGGTTTTATTGACGTAATTTACACTTGAAAATTCTAATATAATTTGAAATATTGCTAACAATCAACTTAAGGGGAACTATGATATTTAACACGAATTTAAGAAAACTGATTTTAATAACTTTTGCAACACTCGCTTTAAGCGCATGTTCTACTGCAAAGAAAACAGGCATTGACGGAGATGTTTATACTGGTACTGATACAGTAGAATATTTAGCTAGCGGAGTTCCTGACAGAGTGTTTTTTGCAACTAACAAATCTTCTCTAACAACTAAAGCAAGAGAAACTCTAAGAAAACAAGCAACGTATTTAAGAAAAAATAAAAACCTTAACGTTACTATTGAAGGTCACGCCGATGAAAGAGGAACAAGAGAATATAACTTAGCATTGGGTGAAAGAAGGGCAAATGCTGCTAGAGACTATTTAATGACATATGGTATTTCAGGAAAAAGGATATCTGTAATTAGCTATGGAAAAGAAAGGCCGGTAAATACTGAGTCTACACCTTTAGCATGGTCACAAAATAGAAGATCTGTAACAGTAAAAGTAAACTAATTATTTAATACAAAAGACCCTAAGAGCATCCTCTTAGGGTCTTTTTTTTGCCATTTTGTCTGACTATTAAATTATCATGGGATTATTAAAATATAAAAGTCAAAACTTAATAATAATATTATCAATTATTTGTATAAACTTTAACACTATGCTTTTTTCAGATGAAAATAAAGTTAACGCTATTGTTGATCAACTTCAGATAATATCCGATGATTTAAAGACTTTAGAAAAAGCTGTTTATCAAAAATCAAACGTAGTAACGAGTTCACTAAAAAGCGATAATTTAAATGAGGACGTTTTAACAAAACATTTGCTAAAATTAAATGAGATAGAGGATCAATTCCGAGAATTGACAAATAAATTTGAGGAAATTAATTTCAAAATGGATAAACTTTCAAATAGAGTAACAAAAATTCAGTCCGATAATCAATTAAGATTTAATGATTTAGAGGCGAAATCTGGTGGTGAACAAATTAATGTAAAAACCAAAAAAGAGAGTAAGCTTCCAGGAACAGAAAAACCAAAGGATTTTGGAGCTGCTCAAGCTTATAACACAAAAAATCTTCCCGATGAACAAAAAGTTAATTCGGTTGAAAGTGCAGCAACAGTTATTACTGAACGACCAGATCAAAAAACTTCATTATTACCAAATAAACCTCCTAAAGATCAATATGAGTTTGCGATAAGTTTAATGAAAATAGGTGATTACGAAACAGCTGAGTTTGCACTTAAAGAATTTATAGATAAAAATAAAGATCACGATTTAGCCGGTAATGCACAGTATTGGTATGGAGAAACATTCAGAATTCGGCAACTTTATTCAGATGCTGCCACAGCTTACTTAGACGGTTATCAAAATTATCCAAAAAGTCAAAAAGCACCAGATAATTTACTTAAGCTCGGAGTCACAATGGTTCAATTAGGTGAAAAAGAACAGGGATGTAATATGATTTCAGGAATAAAAAAACAGTATCCTAAAGCGAGCAAGTCTGTGTTACAAAAAGCTCAATATGAGCAAAAAAAATTCAATTGTAAAAAATCTTAATAAACAACTTCAAGAAAACAAAAATTTTAATGAAGCTTATAATTCTTTTGAAAAAAATTTAAAGGATATTAAAAGTAATAAGTTTGTTGTAGGAGTTTCAGGCGGTCCAGATAG
>MDTD01094587.1_pt1 | contig 16002 bp, 19 predicted proteins | sample 811221 | NCBI WGS metagenome assembly MDTD01 (sample SAMN05326646, study PRJNA326480) | marine metagenome | isolation source: seawater | place: Pacific Ocean: South West | collected 2011 | reverse complement strand
CATAAAATGGAGCCAATTCCAGTTTGCAAGATTCCAAGTTAATCAATTAGATTAACAAATCTGCAAATAAGGTATATTTCTTAACTAACGAATATGGATATTTTTTTAACAAATAATTTAACTAATAAAAAGGAACAATTCATTCCAAAGGATAAAAAAAATGTAGGAATGTATGTTTGTGGACCAACAGTCTATGATGATCCACATATTGGTAACGCAAGACCTTTAGTTATTTTTGATGTTTTATACAAACTGCTAAAGAGTAAATTTAGTAAAGTCACGTATGTAAGAAATATAACTGATATTGATGATAAAATAATTAAATCATCAAAAGAACAAAATATTTCAACAAAAGAATTAACAGAGAAAGTGACAGAAGGTTTTTTAGATGATTGCAAATTCTTAAATTGTGACAATCCTACTCATCAGCCTAAAGCTACAGAACATATCGACTTGATGATTAATATGATTGAAAATTTAATAAAAAAAAGTTTTGCATATGAAACTAATAACCATGTTTATTTTGAAGTTAAAAAATTTTCTGATTACGGAAAATTGTCAAATAAAAAATTAGAGGATTTAATAGCTGGCTCTAGAGTAAAAATAAGCGATAATAAAAAAAATTCTGAAGATTTTGTTTTATGGAAACCGTCTAATAAAGATGAACCTTCTTGGGATTCTCCTTGGGGAAAGGGAAGACCTGGTTGGCATTTGGAATGTTCTGCAATGTCAAAAAAGTTCTTAGGCGATGAATTTGATATTCATGGTGGAGGTATAGATTTAATTTTTCCTCATCACGAAAATGAGATAGCCCAATCTAGATGCGCAAATGAGACTAAAGTATTTGCTAATTATTGGATACACAATGCTTTTATTACAATGTCCAATGAAAAAATGGCAAAGTCTCAAGGAAATATTATTAAAATTAAATATTTTAAAAATAAAATAAGTGGTCAGACTGTTAGATTAGCTTTAATGAGCGCTCATTACAGACAACCATTGGACTGGAATGATAAATTGTTAAGTAATTGTGAAAGTACTCTGGATAAATGGTATAGAATTTATTCATCTGACTTTAGTCCTGTTAAAGTTCCAGATGAAATTTTAAAACCGTTATTTGAAGATTTAAATATACCAGGATATATTGCAAATCTCCACGGCTTGTATGATAAGGCAAATAAAGGAGAAAATAAAGATCTGTTTATTTCTGCTTGTCAATTTATTGGATTATTAAATGAAAGTAACAAACAATGGCAAGATTATAAAAATAATAGATTATCTTTAAGCAAATCTGAAATTGATAATATGATAAATTTAAGGAATAAAGCAAGAGAAAATCAGAATTATCAAGAAGCTGATAGAATTCGAGATGAACTTTTAGACAAAGGTGTTTTAATAGAAGACAAAGATGGTAAAACACTCTGGAAATTAAAATGAGCAAAGAAAGATTATACATATTTGATACAACACTCCGAGATGGTGCACAAACACAAGGAGTAGATTTTTCTTTAGAAGATAAAGAAAAAATTGCATGTGCTTTAGATGATTTAGGTGTTGATTATATCGAAGCTGGATGGCCAGGTGCAAACCCAACAGACACTGAGTTCTTTCAAAAAAAGCATAATTTAAAGAATGCTAAACTTACATCTTTTGGAATGACGAAAAGATCGGGACGCAGTGCAGAAAATGATCCAGGTCTTTCTGCAATAATGAACTCAAATACTTCTTCAGTATGTTTAGTTGGAAAATCCTGGGACTTTCATGTCAATGTTGCTTTAGGAATAAATAATCAGGAAAATTTAGATAATATAAGTGAAACTGCTAAACATTTTATTAAAGCTAAAAAGGAATTTATGTTTGATGCGGAGCATTTTTTCGATGGATACAAAGCAAATCCGAACTATGCAACTGAATGTATTAAGGTAGCATATGATCAAGGCGCAAGATGGATTATTCTTTGTGACACAAATGGAGGAACACTCCCTCATGAAGTTTCAAGAATTGTTACAGAAGTATCAAAATTAATACCAGGAAAAAACCTAGGTATACATGCTCATAATGATACAGGTAATGCGGTCTCAAATACTTTAGCTGCAGTGCTTTCAGGTGTACGGCAAGTGCAAGGTACCATAAACGGATTAGGAGAAAGATGTGGAAATGCTAATTTAATGTCACTAATACCTACATTTGTTCTTAAAAAAGATTTTTTTTCAAAGTTTGAAATTGGAATTAATTCAAACAATATTAAAAATATTACTCAATGTTCAAGGTTATTAGATGAAGTTCTAAATAGAAAACCTAATATGCATTTGCCTTATGTCGGCGCAGCAGCATTTTCGCATAAAGGTGGTCTTCACGTGTCAGCTGTACAAAAAGATCCAAAAACTTATGAGCATATTAATCCTGAGGAAGTTGGCAATAATAGGAATATTGTTATTTCTGATCAATCTGGAAAATCAAATATTATATCTAGATTGAATTCAATTGGCATAAAATTTCATGATAATGATCCAAAAATTAAAAAGTTATTGGATGAAGTCAAAGATAGAGAATTTATAGGCTATAGCTATGATGGCGCAGACGCTTCTTTTGAATTGTTAGCAAGAAGAATAATTGGAACAATACCAAGATATATTTCAATAAATGATTATGAAGTGACAGTTAAGAAAAAATCCAAAGACGAAATTATATCCCTTGCTAAAGCAACATTGGTGGTTGATAATAATTCAGTATTATGTGAAGGAGAAGGCAACGGACCAGTCAATGCTTTGGATAATGCTATAAGAAATAATATTGATAAATTAGCAAAATATTCTGAATATTTAAAAGATCTCAAGTTGGTTGATTACAAAGTAAGAATTTTAAATACCGGTACAGAAGCCACCACAAGAGTGTCAATTGAAAGTACAGATTCAAAAGGAAAAAGTTGGTTTACTATAGGAGTTTCGCCAAATATTATAGATGCATCTTTTAAAGCTTTGATTGACAGTTTGGATTATAAATTATTTAAAGATAATGCTCCTGCAAGCATCTAATGTCTATAAAAAATATTTCATTTTTACTGCATAAGCCGCAGTTATCAGAAAATATTGGAGCTTGCGCAAGAGCAATGAAAAATTTTAATTTTAATAAATTAATATTAATCAATCCAAAACCAATTTTTCCAAATGATAAAATTTTTGCAACATCTGTCGGAGCAAAAGATGTTATAAAAAAAGCAAAAATATTTAATAGCTTAGAGAATTCATTAAACAAAATTGACGTTCTAGTAGCAACTAGTGCACGTTTTAGAAATAAAAATATTAAACACATATCTATTACTGATCTTAATAAAATTGATTTTACAAAAAGGGTTGGTTTCCTATTTGGTTCGGAGGCCTCAGGCTTATCGAATAATGAGATAAGTTACGCAGATTTCACATTACAAATTCCAACTAATAAAAATTTTAGATCCTTAAATTTATCTCATAGTTTGATAATTATTGCCCAAATAGTTAATAACTTACTTTTTACAAAAACAAATAAGTTTGTCAGATCAAAAAAAATTAAGGATGCTTCAAAGAAAGATATTAAAAACTTGCTCTCTTTATGTATAAATAAACTTGAAGAAAGAGATTTCTTTAATCCTCCTGAAAAAAAACCTGTAATGTTAGAAAATTTAAGAAGTATATTTTTTAAATTAAACATTTCTGAAAAGGAAACTCGCATTTTATCAAGTGTATTTGCGGGTTTAACTAAAAAAAAGGTTGATTGACAAACACATACTTCTGCTTATAAAGCCCATTATTCAATGACAAAAAGATTAAATTCTAAACATAAAGTAGATAGAAGACTAAGAGTAAACCTTTGGGGAAGGCCCAAAAGCCCATTTAACTCAAGAGCTTACCCTCCAGGTCAGCATGGTCAGACAAAATCTGCTAAGCCATCAGATTTTGGAGTTCAGCTTCAGGCAAAGCAAAAATTAAAATCTTATTACGGAAATATGAATGAGAGACAGTTTAGAAACCTTTACAAAAAAGCTATTATGGCAAAAGGAAATACTGCTGAAAATCTCATCGGGCTACTAGAACGTAGATTAGATGCTGTTGTATACAGATCTAAATTTGCTAATACAATTTTTTCATCAAGACAGTTAATTAATCATGGTCATGTTAAAGTTAATGGAAAAAAAGTTAATATTTCAAGTTATCAACTTAAAGAGGAAGATACTATTGAGATTAGAGATAAATCAAAGCAACTTGCTATCATAGATGTTGCCATGGCAAGTAAAGAGAGAGAAATACCAGAGTATATTCAAGCAGATGAAAAAAATAAAAAAGTAAAATTTGTCAGAATACCTAAATTTGAAGAAGTTCCATATCCGGTGGTAATGGAACCGAGTCTTGTTGTAGAATATTATTCTAGATAGTTACTTTTTATACTCTATTCCCTTTGTATCTAAATAATTTTTTAATTCACCGTTCTCAAACATTTCTTTAACTATATCACATCCACCAATAAATTCTTTCTTTATATAAAGCTGAGGTATAGTCGGCCAGTCACTAAAAACTTTAATTCCTTCTCTTAATTTTTGATTTTCAAGTACGTTAACACCTTTAAACTTTACTTCTAAAATTTTTAAAATATTTGAAACTGCCATTGAGAAACCACACTGTGGAGCATCAGGTGTTCCTTTCATAAAAAGACATATTTCATTGTTGTCTATTTCACTCTTAATTATATCATTAGTTTGTTGATCCATTTAATTCTCCTTTGTTTTAATTGCTAAGGCATGAAGTTCGTTGCCCATTTTCCCCTTTAATGAATTATAAACCATTTTGTGTTGTTCTATTTTGCTTTTGCCAGAAAATTGTGAAGATGTAATTGTTGCAGAATAGTGGTTACCATCACCAGCTAAGTCCTGAATATCAATAGTCGCATCAGGCATTGCCTCTTTAATTAAACTCTCAATTTCTTTTAAATCCATTGCCATTAATTGCTCATATATTGTTTTAACCAATACTTATGCGCATCTGATAATTCTTCAATAGGTAAATTTATATCACTATCAAAAGTGATGTTTTTTTCCTGTATAATGCCCAAATCATCATAATGAATTGAGCTCTTATTTAAAATTTCAACCACCTTTTGAATATTATCTTTGGGTATTTCAACTACATAACGTGCTTGATCCTCACCAAAAAAATATTCATATTTATTTGTTAAACCCTTTAAGCTATTGATTTTTAGACCTTTATTTCCACTTATACACATTTTTGATACAGCAATTAAAATACCACCCATGGAAATATCATGACATGTAACAATTAATTTACTTTCAATTAGATTTAAAATTGTTTCACCAATATTTTTTTCATTAAACAAATTTACACTTGGAGGAGGTCCTTTCTTTTCGTTAAGTATGTCTCTTGCAAAAATACTTTGATCTAAATGACCTTCTGTTTTTCCTATTACATAAATAATGTTACCTGTAAATTTGAAATCCATACTAACCATATTTTCATAATCTTTTATCAGACCAACACCACCTATAGTCGGAGTTGGTTTAATTCCATTATCTTTGGTTTCGTTGTAAAAAGATACATTTCCAGATACCACAGGAAAATCTAAATATTTACTTGCCTCAGTTATCCCATTGACGCATTCTACAAATTCACCCATATTTTTTTCTTTTTCTGGATTACCAAAATTTAAACAATTCGTTATAGCTATTGGTTTAGCCCCTACAGAAATTAAATTTCTCCAACTTTCACAAACTACTTGTTTTCCACCACTTATTGGGTGAGAAAAACAATAAGAGGCAGATGAGTCTATACATGCCGCTATAGCCTTTTTGCTGCCATGAACTCGTACGACTCCTGCATCTCCACCTGGTTTTTGAATTGTGTCACCCATCACAGTATGGTCAAACTGACTCCATATCCATTTTTTTTCAGAAATATTTGGATTACTTATTATTTTTTTTAAACAATCAGACATACTTAATGATTTCAGGTCATCTTTTTTAAACTTTAGCTTCTGAGGTAATTTTGTTTTTTTCCATTTTCGATCATAAATAGGTGCTTTCTCAGATAAAAGATTAATTGGTATTTCTGCAACTTTATTCTTTTCAAATATTAATTCGATATTTTTTGTTGAAGTTGTTTTTCCAATAACTGCAAAATCTAAATTCCATTTATCAAATATTTTTTTCGCATGATCTTCTTTACCATTTTCAAGGATAATCAACATCCTCTCTTGACTTTCAGAGAGCATAATTTCATATGGGGACATTTTCTGTTCTCTACAAGGAACTTTGCTTAAATCTAATTCTATTCCTAAGTTTCCTTTTGAAACCATTTCAACACTTGAGGATGTTAATCCTGCAGCCCCCATGTCTTGGATTGCAATTATTGAATTATCTGCCATTAATTCTAAACATGCCTCTAACAACAATTTTTCTGTAAACGGATCTCCAACTTGAACTGTAGGTTTTTTTTCTTCAATCTCATCATCAAATTTTGCAGAAGCCATACTTGCTCCATGAATTCCATCTCTACCCGTTTTTGATCCTACGTATATAACTGGTTTATTTATACCTGCAGCCTTAGAATAAAATATTTTATTTTTGTTTACTAAACCTATTGTCATGGCATTAACTAAAATATTACCATTATAGGACTCGTCAAAAGAGGTTTGACCACCAATTGTTGGAACGCCAATGCAATTACTATATCCACCTATACCTTTAACAACTCCTCTTAAAAGATTTTTTGTTTTTTTGTGTTGTGGAGATCCAAAATGAATTGAATTTAAATTTGCTATTGGTCTCGCACCCATTGTAAAAATATCTCTCATTATTCCACCAACACCAGTGGCGGCACCCTGATAAGGTTCTATAAATGAGGGATGGTTATGACTTTCAATTTTAAAAACAATTGCATCTTCGTCACCTATATCAATTATACCTGCATTCTCCCCAGGCCCTTGAATCACTTTTTTTCCTTTTGTGTGGAGTTTTTTTAAGTGTTTTCTTGATGATTTGTATGAACAGTGTTCATTCCACATAGCGGAGAATATCGCAAGTTCAACAATATTAGGAATACGTTTCAATAATTCACAAATTTTGGAAAATTCTTCTTTGTTTAATCCATGATCTATTGCTGTTGTTTCTGAGACATTCATTATTTCAAATTTTCTAAAAGGTTTTCAAAGAACAAAGATCCATCCTCACCGGATAAATATTTATTAATCATTCTTTCAGGATGAGGCATCATCCCTAGAACATTTTTATTTTTATTGAATATTCCAGCAATATTTTTTATTGCACCATTAGGATTGCTCTCAGTATCTTCCAATCCATCAGAACTACAATATGTAACAGCTATTTGGTTATTATCTTCTAAAGATTTTAATTCTTCTCTAGAACAAAAGAAATTTCCCTCATTATGCGCAATATTTAATTTTAATATATTTTTCTTTATATTTTTAAAATATTTATTTTTTTTATCTTTGACCTTAACAAAAACATTTTTACATATAAAATTTAGGTATTTGTTTTGTTGGAGAATTCCTGTCAGCAATCCAGTCTCAGTTAAAATTTGAAAACCATTACAAATCCCGAGCACTAGTCCACCAGACTTTGCGAAATCAATTACTGATCTAATTATTTTTGATTTGGACGCTATACTGCCACACCGCAAATAATCACCGTAAGAAAAACCACCTGGAAGAACAATTAAATCACTTTTTGGAAATGATAAGTTTTCATGCCATATTAATTGATTATTAAAGCCAAATTTCTTTAAAGCAACGTCCATGTCTCTGTCACAATTAGAACCTGGAAAAACAATTACTGAAGATTTCATCAATAATTAAATAATTTTATAGTCCTCAATGACTTGATTAGCTAAAAGTTTTTTACACATTTCTTCAACTTGAGATTTTGCTTGGACATCATTGTTTTCATTTACATTTATTTCAAAGAATTTTCCTTGTCGCACATCTTCAACATTTGAAAAGTTCATACCATTTAAAGTTTGTTGAATTGCTTTACCTTGAGGATCCAATACACCATTTTTAAGAGTGACAATAACTTTTACTTTCATTATTTTTTCTTGATTTTCACCGCAGTTGGTTTTGGAAATTTAATCGGTCTAATATTGTTTGTTTGCTCATGTAATATTCCAAGTCTTCTAGCAACTTCCTGATAGGCTTCAATTATATTCCCTAAATCTTTTCTGAATCTATCTTTATCTAATTTTTTGTCAGTATTAGAGTCCCACAATCTGCATGTATCAGGACTTATCTCATCAGCTAGTATTATTTTTCCATCAGATTTTCTTCTCCCAAATTCAAGTTTAAAATCAATTAATTTAATATCAATACCTCTAAACATTCCTTGCAAAAAATCATTTATACGAAAGCATTGTTTAGTGATAAGTTCCATTTCATTTTTTGTGGCCCATCCAAAAACATCAATATGTTCGTTAGATACCAAAGGGTCTCCAAGTTCATCATTTTTATAATTAAACTCAATCAAAGGTTTATTTAAGATAGTACCGTCTTCAATTCCTAATCTTCTTGTTAATGACCCTGTTGCAACATTTCTAATTACAAACTCAATAGGAATTATATCAACTACCTCAATTAACTGCTCTCTCATATTAAGTCTTTTTATTAAATGATTCTCAATACCTACATCTTTTAGTGAAGACAAAATATGTTCTGAAATTCTGTTATTTAAAATTCCTTTTCCCTCAATATTATCTTTTTTTTGATTATTGAAAGCTGTTGCATCATCTTTAAAGTGTTGAATAACTAAATTTTTTTCAGTGGAGGCAAATATTATTTTGGCCTTTCCTTCGTATATTTTCTTCCCTTTTTTCATTATCTAAATACTCTTTTATAAATAAAGTTTATATTTTTAAAATGATTAGTGTAATTAAATATTGCAGATAATTTTTTTTTACCAATTATATTCATAATTTTTTTATCCTTAGACAATAAATCAAACAGGTTTTTATCTTTCGAGAAACATAATTTTGCATAGTTTTGTACAATTTTATATGATTTTTCTCTACTTAAACCACTTTTCGTAAGTTCTAGCATTACCTCTTGCGAAAAAATTAAACCATTAGTCAAATTAATATTCTGCTTCATTTTTTTTGGGTATACTATAATTTTATCTAAAACACTGGCCAGTCTTACCAAAGCAAAATCCAAAGTAATATTTGCATCGGGTCCAATATTTCTTTCTACACTAGAATGTGAAATATCTCTTTCATGCCAAAGAGCAATATTTTCTAAAGCTGGAATCGTATGACTTCTAACTATTCTTGCAAGTCCTGTTAAATTTTCACTGAGTACAGGATTTTTTTTGTGTGGCATTGCAGAAGATCCTTTTTGATCTTTTGAGAAAAATTCTTGTAGTTCATAAACTTCAGATCTCTGCAAGTGTCTAATTTCAGTAGCTACTCTTTCAACACTACCAGCAATAATACCTAAAACTGAAAAATAATGTGCATGTCTATCTCTTGGAATTATTTGAGTTGAAATTGGTTCAGGAAAAAGTTTTAGTTTTTTACAAACATGACTTTCAATTTTTGGATCTACATTTGCATAAGTTCCTACAGCACCTGATATTGCACAAGTTGATATATCTAAAATTGCATTGTTAAGTCTTTTTTTGTTTCTTTTAAACTCCTCATAAAATGATGCTAATTTAAGACCAAATGTTATTGGCTCTGCATGAATTCCATGACTTCTTCCTACACAAGGTGTAAATTTATATTTTTTGGCTTGCTTTTTTAAAACACTTAAAATCTTATCGATGTCACCTAACAAAATTTTTCCAGATTGTTTTAATTGTATATTTAAGGCTGTATCTAAAACATCAGATGAGGTCATGCCTTGATGAAGATATCTTGCTTTTATTCCTACTTGCTGAGTAATAGATGTGAGAAAAGCTATTACATCATGCTTTACTATGGACTCTAAGTAATGAATTTTTTTTACATTTATTTTTGCTTTTTTTTTAACTATTGAAGAGACTCCTTTAGGAATAATTTTATATTTTTCCATTGCCTCTGCTGCTGCAATTTCTATATCAAGCCATATTCTGTATTTGTTTTCTTCAGACCAAATGGCTTTTAGTTCTTTTCTAGAATATCTTTCAATCATTATTTAAATGGAGGTATATTATAACTTTTAACAGATTCTGTGAAAATTTCATATCCATTTTCATTAATACCTACGGTGTGTTCAAATTGTGCAGATAAAGACTTATCTTTAGTAACTGCGGTCCATCCATCATTTAAAATTTTTACATTATAATTCCCTGCATTTATCATTGGTTCTATAGTAAAAGTCATTCCAGGGAAAATTTCTAGACCTGTATTTTTTTTTCCGTAATGAAGAATATTCGGGGGTTCATGAAACACATTACTGATTCCATGCCCACAAAAATCTCTCACCACTGAATAACCTTTACCTTCAATAAAAGTTTGAATTTCGTTACCAATATCTCCTAATTTAATTCCTGGTTTTAAAATTTTAATTGCACGCATCATTGACTCGTAAGTTGCTTCAATTAAATTTTTTGCTTTTATAGAAGGAGTTCCAATAATAAACATTCTACTAGTATCACCATAGTATTCATTAATTATTGCTGTAATATCAATATTGACTATATCTCCATCTTCTAAAATTCGATCAGATGGTATTCCATGACAAACAACATGATTTAAAGAGGTACAAAGAGACTTTTTAAAACCTCTATAAAATTGAGGTGCTGAGTGACCACCGTTATCCCTTATAAATTCGTAGGCCAATTGATCAATTTTACTTGTTGAAATTCCTGGCTTTGTATATTCTGTTAACATATCTAAAGTTCTAGACGCAAGATTTCCAGCAATTCTCATTTTTTCAAATTTTTCGCTATATCTACTCATGATCTATATGTATTTTTTTTTCAATAATAATTTCTTTTGAATTTAATTTACATCTATATGCAAGAAAATTTAATCCAATTTTTTTGGCTTTAATGAAATTGTTATAATAATTTAAATCTATATCTTTTGCTATTCTAAATCTAGAAATATTCTGAATTTGTACTAAAAACAAAACATATGGTTTATAGCCTTGCATTATTGAATCAGTTAATTTTTTTAAGTGTTTTGTACCTCTTAATGTTACTGCATCAGGAAATTCTGCAATATCATTTTTTCTATTAAGAGTAACGTTTTTTACCTCAATTATCTTATCATCACATAAAAAATCAAACCTTGTATCATCTGAGTACTTAAATTCTGGTTTAATATTTTTTATTGACGAAAATTCCTTAAATAATTTATTCTTTAAACCATGCTCTACAATACGATTTGCTCTATGTGTATTTACTCCAATAATTTTTCTATTTGATTGGATCATTTCTAGTGTATATTTCAACTTTCTTTTTGGATCATCTACTTTCGAAATCCACACATCATTACCTTTTTCTAATAAACCAAGCATAGAACCTGTATTTGGACAATGTGCAGTTACTACTTTATTATTTACTTCAACATCAGCAAAAAATCTTTTATATCTTTTAATTAATTTGCCTTTAATTAAACTGTTGGTAAATTTCATTTGAATTTATTTATATTAAGAAATGACAAATAAAAAAGAAATAACTGCTGGAATTATCATTATTGGTAATGAGGTTTTATCGGGCAGAACTAAAGATATTAACACTAGTACCTTAGCAAAGTGGTTAAATTCACTAGGTATTGAGGTAAAAGAAGTAAGAATAATACCCGATAATGAAACAAAAATAATTGATACAGTTAATACTTTAAGAAATAAATTTAATTATATTTTTACAACTGGTGGTATTGGACCAACCCACGATGACATAACTGCCGAATCTATTTCTAAAGCATTTAATTTAGAATATGGTTTTCATGAAGAAGCTTATTCAATCTTAGAAAAATATTATAATCCAGGTGAATTTAACGATGGAAGACAAAAAATGGCAAAAATGCCAACAGTTGCAAAATTAATATTAAATCCAACTAGTGGCGCTCCTGGATTTTATGTTGAAAATGTATTCTGTTTACCTGGCGTACCATCTATTCTTCAGTCAATGATAGGAGGGTTAAATAATTTACTAGTAGGTGGTGACCCTATTTTAGATTTAACAATAAGCTTAAGAACAGTTGAGAGCGAAATTGCAAAATCTATTACTGAAATACAAAATAAAAATAACGATGTCGAGATTGGTAGTTATCCTTTTTTTAGAGCAGGAAAACTAGGAGTATCGATAGTTCTTAGGTCATCGAATAAAAAAAAATTGCATGGATGCTATGCTGAAATATTAGAATTTGTTGAATCAAAAAGTATCAAAATTATTGAGGATATTTAATGCTTTATTTTGCATACGGAAGCAATCTTAATCATTTTCAAATGAAAAGAAGATGCAAGGATTCTTTTTTTTTAAAAAAATATGAGTTAAAAGGCTATAAGCTTAACTTCAGAAGTAAATATAGAGCAGCTGATATTGAAAAAAAAAAAAATTCAATTGTTCCAGGTGCATTATTTGAAATTTCAAAAAGTGATGAAAAAAAATTAGATATATACGAAGATTTTCCCTTACTTTATCGAAAAATGTATTTTAATTATTACAATAAAAAAGTAATGACATATATTATGAACCATAAAACAGAATTTAGATATCCTACTGAAAGATATTTAAATGTAATTAAACAAGGTTACAAAGATTGTAATTTAGACAAATCTTATTTAAATAAAGCATTGAAACATTTCTAAATAAATGCATTCAAAATTAAATACTTTTTTAAAGGGTGTAATTGATATTTTGCCCTTACTGATACCAGTAGTTCCTTTTGGCATAATTTTTGGTGCAATAGGAATTGAGCTTGGTTTTGGTCCTTATTTGACTTATGCAACCTCAATTATAATTTTTAGTGGAGCCAGTCAGATTGTCATACTCCAATTATTTTCAGCTGCAGCATCACCCTTGGTTGCAATAACTTCATCCTCAGTTGTTAGCACAAGACATCTTTTATATGGAGCAGTTGTGAATCAATATTTAAATCATTTATCAATATATTGGAAAATTTCTTTATCTTATTTACTTACAGATCAATCATTTGCGGTTTCTAATGAATATTTTAAGAACAATAATCATAACAAATTTAAACACTATCATCTTGTAGGATCTGGTTTTACATTATGGTTAATTTGGCAAGTAACTACAATTATTGGTATTATCTTAGGATCAGTTGTTCCAGAGGAACTTGGGCTAAAGTTTACAATTCCACTTACTTTTTTAGCTTTATTGGTAAATTATTTAAGAAAAATAGATCATTTAATTGTTATAATTCTATCTGGCATATCTTCAATTATTTTTTTTGATGTACCCTTTAAAGCTTACATTATCTTATCAAGCATGATTGCATTAATCGGTGCATCAATTTTAATTAAAATTAAAAAAATATGAGTATATGGATTTCAATTATTATTGCTGGCATAATAAATTATTTAACTAGGCTTGGATCGGTCCTAGCCATAAATCCAAAAAGGATGAGTGATAGAACTAAACAGATTCTTAATTATGTGCCTTCTGCAGTTTTTCCAGCAATAATTTTTCCTGCAGTTTTTTTAAATCAAGATGAACAGCTAGTTCAATTAAATGACCCAAAAGTTATAGCAATTACAATTGCTTTTTTTGTAGGTATCTTAACAAAAAATTTAATTATTACGATATTAAGTGGTTTAATTATTTTTTGGACAATAATTTTTTTAATTTAGAAATGCTCATAGATATATCTATTGATGTTTTTTTTCCGTAAAACTTTTTGTAAGACACCTTGCCAACTTTTGAATTTTGTTTTTTTGCAAAATTGTAAACGGTTTGACTTTTACCACCAGCATTAATTATTCCTTTTTTATTAATTAGTTTTAATAATATTTTTGCAAAATCTATATGGAACATAAAATTTGTTTTGAAATCGTAAAATGCTTTTTTATGGACAAATGGCTTTTCAGTCATTGACAATCTTAAAATTAGAGAATTTTTATACATTTGTACTGCGCTTTCACCACCCAACTTCGACCAAGCATAATTGTTAATAGGTTTAAGTGCATCAGTTTCATTATAATTTCCTTTTTCACCTGGATATACATAGGCTGTAGAAAAATAAATCAATTTAATATTCCTTTCTGCACAAACTTTTACAATATTGCAGCTACCAATGATGTTTAAATCAATACTTTTTCCAATATCTTTATCGTGAATAGACATAGGTCTTGAGAGTCCAGCACCGTGAATTATATAATCAGGTTTTTTCCGTTGAATATATTTTCTTATGCTATTAAGGTTAAGAATATTGAATTCATTTTTACTCGGAAAAAGAATCTTTTTATTTGTATTCAATGATTGAAATACTCTCCCAAATCTACCATTTCCACCTGTAAAAATAATTATTTTCTTTTTATTCATAATAAATTTAAATTATTTCTTATATCTTAGTATATTTTATAAAGAAATTAATTTACTTTATATTTTTATTTTAATATTTAATTTTGACATGAAAAAGATAGTAATAATAGGTGGCGGAATAACTGGGCTAAGCACAGCCTGGAAACTTGCAGAAAATGGAAGGGAAGTTATAATTGTAGAGTCTAGTAACTCAGTAGGAGGATTAGCCAAATCAGTTAAAGTTGATAATTATTATTTGGATATAGGTCCTCATTCATTTTTTAGTGAAGATAAAGAAGTTTTTAATGCTGTGATGGATCTATTTAAAGGTGAAACAGGGGAAATACCTTTTTCCAAGAGATCAGTTAAAATGTGGTTTAGAGATAGATATGTTGATTATCCATTGTCAGCAAAAAGTGTATTACTTCAAATGGGCCTCATCTCTCCAATTCTGAGTTCACTAAGTTTTGCCAAATCATATCTTTCGAGTCTTTTTGAAAAACCAAAAGATAAAGAAACACTAACAATAGAGGAGTGGGCCATCGGAAATTTTGGAAAGTACCTTTTTTTAAACTTCTTTAAGCCATATACAGAACAATTCTGGAAAATACCTACCTCAGAACTTTCTCATAGAGTTATACCATCTAGTAAAAAAATGGATTTTGCAAAAACACTTAAACATTTATTGATTAGCAAATACCTTGAAATCTCTAAGAGAGAGCCAGGTAAATTATCTTTAGTTCAACGAGAAAGTTTGCCTAGCTACTATCCAAAAAAAGGTTTTGGAGAAATTGCAAAAAGAATTTCAGATATAGTGACCACTAAAGGTGGAAAAATTTTATTAAATGAAACAGTTGAAGAAATAAAAATAAATAACGAAAAAAACTTTGAAATTAAAACTAACAATAGATCAATTAATTGTGAATGTGTAGTTTCAACAATACCTATTAATAAACTTATTCCTAAGATTTCACCAAAACCTTCGTTGGAAATTTTAGATCAATCGTCTAGGCTTCAATACTTGTCTTTGATACTTGTTTATTTAATTACAAAAAGAAAAAATGTGCTTAATTGTCAATATTGTTATTATATAAATAAACCTTACAATCGAATTTCTGAAATGAATGCATTTAGCGATAACACAAGTCCTGAGGATAAAAATATTCTTTCAGTAGAAATTTCTTGTCTACCGAATTCCGATTTATTATCTATGAAGGATAGTGATCTTTATGATATGTGCATGACATCAATTGAAAAAGATAAAATTATAAGAAAGGAAGAGATTATAGATTATAAAGTATTAAAAGTATCTAATGTTTATCCAATTTATAAAAAAGATTATGAAAAATCATTAAATAAAACAAATAAATTTTTTTCTGGGATTAACAATTTTTTTTCAATTGGAAGACAAGGACAATTTTATTATGGTGATATAGATCAAATGATAAGAATTGGGTTTGATAAAGCAAAAAAAATAATTAGTGATAATTGATTAATTATCAAGTAATTCTAATTTAATGAAAAATATAAAATTTAAT
>MDTD01183990.1_pt1 | contig 16007 bp, 15 predicted proteins | sample 811221 | NCBI WGS metagenome assembly MDTD01 (sample SAMN05326646, study PRJNA326480) | marine metagenome | isolation source: seawater | place: Pacific Ocean: South West | collected 2011 | reverse complement strand
AATTAATTTTTAAATATATTGAAAGACCTTTTTTTAAATTAGTATCTAAATATGGATGGCATTTAACAATTAAATCTTGCTTAAGTTTTGTAAAGCTAATGTCTTCTGATGAAAGGATGCCAATGAAAAAGTTGCCAAAACAGCAGGAAAAAGAAATATTTAATTTTATGAAAAAAATAAGAATATTAAGTCAAAACAAACTACAAAAAAGTTACTTTCCATTAGTCAAATGAAAAAAAATTTTATAGGTTTCATTTTTGCAAGAAAAAATTCAAAAAGATTAAGAAGAAAAAATATATCAAAAATCGGTAGTAAATTTTTAATTGAATATACGTTAATAGCTGCATTAAAATCTCAAATATTTAAAAAAATTATAGTTAGTACAGATGATGAAAAAATTTTATCTTTAAAAAAAAAATACGATAAAATTTTTTTCGTAAAAAGACCTGCTAATTTAGCAACTGATAATATAAAAAATATTGAAGTTATTTTGTACTATCTAAAACATTTTAATATTATTAAAAAATATGAGTACTTCTCACTTATGTTACCCACTTGCCCATTTAGAAACTTTATGCATTTAAGAAAAGGACACAAATTAATCCTAAACAATCCTAATGTTGATTGTGTTTTTTCAGCAAATAAATCAAATTTTCCAATTCAATTTTCTTTAAAAATTAAAAATGGTTTTGTAAAACCATTTTTAAAAAATTCACCTTTGTTATCAAATAATACGAGATCACAAAATCAACCTAGCACCTATATTCCAAATGGAGGCTTTTGGATTTGCAACACTAAAAAATTTCTCAAAACTAAAAATTTTTATAAAGGTAAGGTAAAAATTATTGAGATGAATATTGAGGATTCGATTGATATTGACAGTAAAGAAGATTTGAATTTTGCAAGGTTTTTAGAGAAAACTAAAAAATTAAACTTTTAAGTTTACTGCAAATAAATTTAATTTCCTCATTTGATAGCCCTATGTAAGATGGCAGGCTTAATCCTTTGTAGCTTATTTTTGAATAGTTAATATCCTTTTTAAACTTTGAATATATTTTCATATCTGAGGCAGGATAAAACATTGGTCTTGCTTCAATTCCTGCTTGCGATAATTTAAATATAAGATTGTCTCTGCCTTTTTCATTTCCATCTTTGATTATAATATTGTAAAGCCAGAATGAATGAGATGCCCATTTTTCTGTTTTGGGAATAACTATCTTCTCAAAATTTTTTAAATATTTATTATATGTTTTTGCAATGTCGACTTTTGTTTTAATTAACAAATTTATCTTCTCCATTTGTGCAACACCTAATGCAGCCTGCATATTTGTCATACGAAAATTATAACCCACATTGTCATGCCAGTACTTCTTCTTTGTATCCATACCATGGTCTCTTAAATTAAGACATCTTAAATAATTTTCTTTTTTTTTAAATAAAATCATTCCACCTTCTCCTGTTGTTAGAGTTTTATTACCGAAAAAACTAAAAACAGAACAATCTCCAAATGAACCAATTTTTTTATTTTTATACTTAGTGCCGATAGCTTCTGCACAATCCTCAATTAAAAAAATTCCTTTATTTTTAATTAATTTTTGAATTTCATCCATGTCGCATGGGTGACCATAAATATGAACACATATAATAGCTTTTGTTTTTTTATTTATTAACTTTTTAAGTGAATTTAAATCGATAGTAAAATTCTTTTCATTCACATCACATAAAACTGGTCTAGCATAATTATGAATTATGGAATTTATTGGAGATACGAAAGTGACATTTGGAACAATTACCTCATCTGTCTTATTTAATTTTAATGAGCTAAGAGCCAATGTAAGACCAGCAGTACAACTGCTTACTGCTAATGAGTAATTAGCCTTGTAGTAATTTCTAAATTTTTTTTCAAATAAAGAAATGTATTTTCCTTTTGATGAAACAAATGTAGAGTTGATACAGTCAATCAAATAATTTTTTTCATTTCCATTTAAATCGGGTTTTACAAGAGGGATTTCTTTATTTTTCGTTAGAGATACATAATCTGTCAAAATTCCTTGTTTATTTACCAATGGAATTATCTTTCTTCCCTTTTTTAATTTATTTCGTGCTTCGTGCCCCTCGGTTTCTGAGGGCATAGAGAAGAAATTGTTGTTAAAATATTTTTTTATTTGAGTTTTAATTGATACTTTTCTCAATATTAATTTTCTGATATCACCATCTGTCACAATTCCAATAATTTTATTTCTTTTATCTGTAACAAAACATGTTCCTTGGCCGTTTAATTTAATTTTTTTTAAAGCTTTCTCTATAGTTGATTTTTCATCAATAGTTATATTTTTTAGCTTATTATTAATCATTAGAGAGATTTCTTTTAAGAAAGTTGACTTGGGCTTTAATTCTTTTTAGGTTTGTTGAGTAAATTTCAAGAGAAATAAAATCTACATTTGTTTTCAAAATTTTTAAAAACCAAGATTTTGATTTTAAGAAATTATTTGAGTCTTCTAAACCATTATTTTCGCTTAAATGATAACCCTTAACCCACTTATTTACCTTACTTAATGTATTTTTCATATTAAATTTCAGCGTTTTAGCAGAAACTTTTAAATGACCCACATCTATTAATAAATTAACATTATTAGGTGTATTCTTCATTATTTTAATCATTTCCTGATAAGATGTCATGAGTAATGGATTATTTTTGAAAACTAAGTAGTTTTTTTTTGACAGCACATTATTTTCAATTAATAGTTCAACATTATGTTTCTTTGCAAACCTAGCTAATTTGTTTGTCCTTAATATAAATCTTTTCAGAGACTCATCCCTATTTTGTATACTCGTTTTTTTTATTTTTTTTCCTAACATTCTTATTTTAGGATCAATTAAAAAACCTGCATGAAAAGAGTAATATTTGATATTTAGTTTTGAGCAAAGCAATATCGATTTTTTGATAAATGCTTCAGTTTTTTTTAAGATAAATTTATTTGCACTTGCAAGATTTAATACAAAATCTTTTTTTGGCCTAGGAAAATAATTATGAATTAGAATATTTTGTTTTTTTTGCAATTTTTTTAATTTTTTTAATACATCCTCCTCATATAACCCACCTGAAAATTCAATATTTTTAATGCCAGCGTTTTCAAATTTTTTAGAAACTTTGGCTATTGAATTATTTTTTAGAGCAGCTGATGAGACAAATATATTCACTTTTTAAAATTTTTTATACTAAGTTGATTTCCTTTTTTTACATTACTCAATAGTTTTTTATTAATCACCTTTCCGATTTCAGATGGAGAAATACCTCCACTTGGTCTTTTTGCTAACAAATCATGTTCATTAATTTTATCACCAATTGACATATCTTTATTAAAATAAAGACTTTTTGATGATATTTTTTTCATTTCTTTTTCCTCAGGTTGGCACTTTTTAATGCTATTACCTAAAACTTTTTCAACTAGCCTTATTTCTCTTATAAATTCTTTAAACTCTTTTGGATCCAAAGAAGATTTATGGTCAGGTCCTTTTTGAAACTTATTTAAAGTTAAATGTCTTTCCAATATTTTATATCCTTTAGCAACAGCTGAGATTGAAGCTATATTTTCAAGACTATGATCAGAATAACCAATTGGCATTTTGAATTCCTTCTTCAGAGCATCTAATACATTAAGGTTTATGCTACCAGCAGAACACGGGTAGTTTGAAACACAATGCAAGAGAGATATTTTTTTTTTTGATTTGTAATTATTTAAACATTTTTTTATATCAATAATATTTGACATACCAGTAGAAATAATTACTTGTTTATTAAATTTTGCCAGGGTTTTGTGCAAAATATAATCACTTAGATCTGCAGATGCTGTCTTAAATATTTTTACACCAATTTTATCCAAAAAGATTGCACTATCTGGATCATAAGGAGTTGAAAGAAAAATTATTTTGATCTTTTTTGCATAATTAAATAATTTTTTTGTATCGTCTCTCGATAATTCCAATTTTTTTAACATTTGATAGTGATTTTCTTTTTTATCCGTATTAATTTTTTGATAGTTTACTTTTTTAGTATTTTTATTTGCTAATTTATCAGCTGTGAAAGTTTGAAACTTAACTGCATCTGCCCCAGCTCTTTTTGCGACATCTATTAACTTTTTTGCTTTTTTTAATTTTCCATTATGATTAACTCCAATTTCGGCGATTATAAAAGTTTTTTTTAATTTCATTAAATCTAAATACATATTTTTATAATTTAATTCATTTATTTAGTTAAGCAATTAATATATATAAACTCTATTTTAAATATGAAAAAATTAATATTATTTGGTACAGGTTATGGTTTTAAAAATTTAGTAGAGGAGATTTCTTTAGTAAAAAAATACAAAATTATTGGTGCGATTGACGAATATTTACCTAAAAACAAGATTATCCATAAGAAAAAAAATATTAAAATTCTCGGAAAAATTAATGATTTGAAAAAAATGAGACTAAACAATATTTATTTCTTAATTGGAATTGGCCACAATTTTATAAGAAAAAAAATTGTAGATGAAATTAAAAAAAAAAAAATTAAAGTAAAATGGATTAGCTTTTTATCAAAAAGCGCCATAATTGCAAAAAATGTAAAAATAGGGGATGGCACAATAGTAATGCCAGGAAGTGTTATTAATTCAGGATCTAAGATTGGTAGTCATTGCTATATAAATACAAAATCCTCGATTGATCATGATAATTTTTTAAAAAACTATTCTAGCACTGGGCCAGGCGTTGTTACCGGAGGTAATGTAAAAGTTGATGAATGCAGCCACATAGGTATTGGATCAACAGTTTTACAAAAAGTTCATATTAAAAGTAATACAGTTATAGGTGGTCACTCACTTATAAACAAAAATTGTTTACCTAATTCTATATATTTTGGTGTACCTGCCAAATATGTAAGAAAAAGAAAAGAAATTGAAAAGTATTTGTAATTTTTTTTATGAAAACCGAAAAAAAATTAAAATTTTTTGAACCAAATTTATTTTTCAAAAATAAAGTAGCTATAGTTGGCTCTAGCTCAAGTATTTTAAAAAAAAAGAATGGCACACATATTGATACTTTTGATGAAATAATTCGATTTAATAGAGGTGTTACTTTTAAATATGAGAATAGCGTAGGTAGAAAAACTACACTAAGAATAATTAATAACAATGTTTTTTTTAGAATCCCGGAGTCTGGTAACGAATTTTTTTTAAGTAAATTGGAAGTTTCTAGACTTGGAATTATTTCACCTTTTAAAATAAGTAATTATGATAAAAAAAAATTTTCACTTAATAATCATAAATATTTTTTTTTCAATACTTTGAGAGCTAAAATACTTATATTAGTTTATTTTTTGGGTTTCCCAAAAATATTTTTCAAATTAATTTATTTATTAAAAAGGAGGAAGCAATTTTCAGTAGGTTTCCTCACCATTCTGACTTGTATTGTTTCAGGAATAAAACCAACTTTATTTGGCTTTGATTTAGAAGAAGATATGACAAAAAGATCTCATTATTATGTTCAAAATTGGCCAATCGGTGGAAGGCATGATTTTGGAAAGGAACACGAAATTATAAAAGATTTATTAAAAAAAAATTTATTATTTTATGAAATTTAATTTTAAATTTTTTTAGATTTATTTTAAAAAATAAATGTATATTACTAAGACTATGTTTGAAAATAATATAAAATTGAATATTGAAATTGAGGGATTTAATAAATTTAATAAAAATTTGTTTCAATTAAATAAATTAGAAATAAATAGAAGTTTTGACTCACATTTTAATAATCCAAAATATAGAAATAATGAATACGAAAATGTTGCTATTTTAAATTTTAACGATTTGAAACAAACTATATATTTTGAAATTTTAAATAAAATAATTAAAATTCTTAAATTTAATAATCTGAATTATCATTTTGATACATTATGGCTTCAAAATTCAAACAGTACTTTTAGCGACTCAAAAATAAATGAACTTCCTTTTATTCCACATATTGATAAAAGAAGATGTCTTAAAGTCATGATTTATCTAAACAATATCAACAAAGATGCAGGGCCTATTAATCTTACAAAAACAAACCCTGCAAATTTTGAAAAAATACGAAAAAATTTAAAACATGACTATCAACTAAAGAAAGAAAATGTTATTTCAACAATTCCAATAGAAAAATATATCCCTTGTGATGGGGATTTTGGCACTTCAATTTTCTTTGACACAAATACACCTCATTTTGCAGGTCAAATCAGAGAAAAGGAAGCTTTTAGAAAAATATTACGTTTTACTTTTCTAAAACCTAAAAATAAATTAAATAAAATTAAAAATTTTTTTGAAAAAGTTTTCAATTAATAATTTTTAGTTCTAAAATTTAGAGTATTAGAAATTTTAATGGATAGTCAATTAATTAACATATTTAAGGTTCTAGGATCAGAAAATAAATTAAAAGTTTTTAAGATATTAATTATACTTGTAGCAGCTATATTTTTTGATTTTTTAAGCATAGGACTTATTCTTCCAATTTTAACTTTATTTTTTGATGAGAATAGATTTGAAAACTATGAAATATTAGTAAGTGCAAAAGAATATTTTGATTTTGATGTTAATTTAATTTTATTTTCTGTAGTAATATTTTTTTTTGCTATACTTGCAAAAGTAATTTTATTACTTTTTTTTGAGTATAAATCACAACAATATAATAGAGATTTTGCAATAAATATCTCAATGAAGGCATATTCACATTTTCTTAATTTACCTTGGCAAAAAATACTTAATTTAGATCATTCGTATATTATGAGAGTAATTTATGATGCCCACATCTTTGTTTCAAATGGTATAATGCAGTATCTTAATTTATTTAAAAATTTTTTATTTCTAGCACTAGTAATAATTTACCTTTTTTTTATAAATTTTGAAATTACGTTTACAATTTTAGTTGTATTATTATTGCTAACATTAATTTTATTTTTAACATTTAAAAAAAATTTTTCATCTTTATCTGAAAAAAAAGCTTCAACAGAGAAATTTAGACTTAAAAACATATCAGAAAGCATGCTCTCTTTAAGAGATATAAAACTTAATGGTAATCCAGACTATTTCTTGGATCTTTATAAAAACAATGAGGAACTGATGAAAAAAATACATGTAAACTATTCAGTCTTAAGTAAATTACCAAGAAGTTTATTTGAGATTACAACTGTATTATTTTTAGTAATCATAGTATTTTATTTAAAGCCAGACCAAAATTTATTGAAAGAATTAATTCCGATTTTTGGTTTATATGGTGTTGTAATATTGAGATTAATACCTCTATTTACCCAAATAAATCAAAATATCCAAACGTTATTACTCTCAAAAGTTCAAGTTGGTGAAGTTATAAAAAATATAAAAGAGCAAAATATTTATAAAGATTACAATCATTATGAAAATAAAATAGATATCGAAAAAAAGACTACCACAATTGATAAAATTGAAATCAAAAATTTAGATTTTTATTATAAAGATACAAATTATATTTTCAAAGATCTAAGTCTAGAACTAGAAAAAAATAAAACCTTCTATATAGAGGGAAAAAACGGGACTGGAAAAAGTACTTTGGTTGACTTAATTTCAGGGATGCTTAAACCAACTCAAGGAATCATAAGAATAAATGGAAAAGACGTAGTTAATTCAAATTTAATATGGAAAAAAAATATTGGTTATGTTTCCCAATCAACTTTTTTGATAAATAAATCAATAAAAGAAAACATAATATTTGGTAGAGACTATATTAATCAAAAAATGCTCGAAAATGTTATAGAATTGACAGGTCTCAAAAAATTTATTGATCAATTGCCAGATAACATTAATACAAATGTTGGAAACCTTGGAACAAAATTTTCAGGAGGTCAAAAACAAAAAATTATGATTGCAAGGGCTTTAATAGATAATCCTAGTTTGATTATTTTGGATGAATCTACAAATGCCCTAGATTTTGAGAGCGAGAAAAATTTTCTTGAAATTATTAATAAGATTAAACAAAACAGAATTGTTATATTTATTGCACATTCTGAAGTAATCAAAAAATTTTGCGATAAAAAGTTTTTAATAGAAAATAAAACAATTAAAGAGCTTTAAGACCTTTTTAAAATAGATGTGATTTAAAATTATGAATTTTTTTCAAAAAAATAAACTATAAAATCTTATGTCTGTAAATTCTGAAATTACAATACTACTCGTCACTTTCGTTCCAAACCTTAATTTACTTAAAAAAAAAATTGAGCTTTATAAAAATTTTAAAATTGTGATAGTGGATACCTCACCAGACAATCATAAGATCGAAAAAACTTTAAGATCACAAAAAAATATTCATGTTATTAAGGTTAATAATAATGGACAAGGATTTGCTAATAACACGGGAATCAAATTTGCAAAATCAAAATATGTTCTTTATGTTGATTTAGATGCAAACTTTGACTTAGATAAAATATATGAAATTTATAATTATGCTAAAGAAATTAAAAAATGGTCAATCTTAATTCCAAATTCAAATTATAAAGATACAACAAGTCAAATAAAAGAAATAGACAATTGTGAGGCATCTGTATTTTTAATAAATAGGGAAGTAGTATTGGAATATGAAATGTTTGATGAAAATATTTTTTTTTATTTTGAAGAACTTGATTATTTTTCAAGACTTAATTTGACTAAATATAAAGTACTTTTATTACCAAAATTAACTTTTTCGCATGACCAAGGTGGATCAGTAGATAAATCAATAATTAAGGATGTGTCGAATGTACAACAGTGGCATTATTTGTGGTCCATGTTTTATGTTAATAAAAAAAAAACAAATCATATAAATGCTTTAAAAATTATTTCCCCTTTTCTATTAAAAGATATTTCTAAATTATTTCTCTATTTACTGACTTTTAATTTTAAGCTTGCTAACAAAAGACTTTATAGAATATCTGGAGCTATAAGTTCAATAATTGGTAGACCTTCTTATAAAAGACCAAAAAATACATAATGTTTAATTATTTAAAAGAAAAAAACTTAAAAAAAGCCTATTCAAAGTCTATTTCTTTTAAGTTTCAAAAAAAAATTATTTATTTAGTACCAATAGGTAATTGGATTTTGAAAAATAATAAAATTATTAAAAGTATAAATAAATACAGATCAATTCATAATAAATGCTTTATCAATGAAATTGATAGTAATTTAAATAAAACTAAAAATTATTTTAAAAAAATTATTAATGATAAAAAGATGTGTTTATTTGTTATCTCGTCAAGTTCAAAAATATTTTATGGTGTTATTGGGCTAAAAAGAATTCATAATAATTTTGAAATATATTTTGTTTTAAAATTAAAAAAAAATAATTTTTTTAAAGTGTCTTTAAAAAAAATGATAAGATGGTCCAAAATGAATTTCAAAGTAAAAAAATTTATTGTCTCAGTTTTTTCTAATAACCATAGAGCCAAAAAACTCTATTATAATTGTGGTTTTGTTAATAAATCAAAAATTTACTTAAAAAAAACAAAAAAGAACGGCTTAATCAGTCATATCTTTGTTCCAAAAAAACTCTCAAACGTAAATTATTTTTATCAAACTTTAGTTTTAAAGCTTTAAAAAAATTTTATAAAGAACTAAATCTTTTTTTTTATATAGCTTTTTATTTTGCTTGATATATAAAAAATATCTTCTGGGGTTAAGTTGAAGTGAGATGGTAAAACAATTGAGTTTTTAAAAATATAATAGGAAATTTTACTTATTTCCTTTTTATTTGAGTACTTTTTATATGCCTCTTGTAAAGTTAAAGGTTTAAAAAATCGACGGGCAAAGATGTTATTTTTACTTAAGTATTTTATTAATGATTCGATATCAATTTTATATTTAGAGTGAAAATGTGCTACCGTTGCCCATAACCCATTTTTAGACTTATAATTATCTAAGTTAAATTTTATATTTAGACCATTTAACCCTTTTCTATAGTTTTTATATATTTCTCTTTTTAAAAAAAGTAGTTCATCTATCCTTTTAAACTGTGCAAAAGCCATTGCAGCCTGCAAATTCGAGGGCATAAATTTTAAACTTGAAAAAGCAGCTAAATATGAATTTTTAGGAGATCTTCCTAAGTCTCTAAATATTTTGGCCCTATCAAAAATTTTTTTATTATCCGTCAGTAATGCACCGCCTTCTCCTGATGTAATAGTTTTAGTTCTATGAAAACTATGGAAACTTACATCCCCAAACTTTCCAGCTTTTATTCCCATAAACTCAGAACCTAGCGCCTCTGCTGAGTCTTCTAAAAAATACAATTTATATTTTTTGCAAATACGTTTAATTTTTTTCATATTTGGCATATTTCCAAATAAATCAACACATAAAATAGCTTTAGTATCCCTCGTAATTTTTTTTTCAATCTTATCTATGTTTATGCACCAATTTTTTTTATCAATATCAACAAATATTGGTTTTGCACCAGACTCTACTATAGGACTTACACTTGCTGTCCAAGTACAATCTGGAACAATTATTTCATCACCTTTTTTAATTCCCAGGGTTTTAAGTGTTAAATAAATAGCAAGTGTACAAGAAGGTGTCATTAAGCAAAATTTTCTATCATGGAAATTTGCAAATTCTCTTTCAAATTTCTCAACATAATTATAATTATCCCATCCATTTGCCATCATATTACTCACTATCTCTTTCTCTAAATTTGTAATAGATGGTCCTGCTGCCAACATCATTTTTTGTTTATTCTTTTTGATAGTATTTAAACTCTCTAACTTACTAATGTTGATTGAGCTATCTTTTGGAAAGTATTTAACTTTTTTAATACTAGATGATTTAACATTAGGTTTAGTTTTTTTTGCAAAATCGAACATCGTTTCAACTTTGTTAGAACCAATATTTAATATTCCTTTTTCATCCAATATTTTAGGAATAATTTTAGCCACTTCATTTTGATATAGAAAATTAGTTTTTGCATCAACAAAAGCCTCTTTGTGAACAAAAGGCTTCTCAGTCATTGCCAGTCTAAGTATTAGAGAATTTTTATATAAAATTACACTGGACTCGCCTCCTAATTTTGACCAAGCATAATTATTTATTGGAAAAACTCCATCCGTCTCACTGTAATTACCTTTTTTTCCTGGATATACATAATTTGAGGAAAAAAATATAATTTTTATATTTTTATTATTACATGCTTTAACTATATTTGCTGTTCCAATTATATTTGTATCAATACTTAAATTTATTTTTTTTTGGTGAATATCCATTGGTCTTGATAAAGATGCTAAGTGAATTAAATAATTTGGCTTATATTTTTTAATACAGTTTTCGATTGACCTTGGATTTAATATGTCGAGCTCATGTCTTGATGTGTATATAACATTTTTTCCTTTTAAATACTTTTTCAATATTTTTGCAAATCTACTTTTTCCTCCTGTTATTAATATTCTTTTAGAAATCATAAATGCATTATCCACTTTCCACCAGAATTAAGAAAAGCTTTTTCTTTTTTTTCAATTTCATTTTTATGGTTCCATGCAAATAGAAAAGCATATCTATAAAATTTTTTATTAAAGAATTTATGATCAATTATTGGAATATGCTTTCCAGGAGAAAATTTACCGATTTTATCTTTTGTTGTGTCATAAATACAGTCAATGATATCAGAACCAATATCACAATAATTTAAAATAGTCGTACTTTTTGAGGTAGCCCCATAACCACAAATACTATGTCCTTTTTTTTTAATTTTGAATAACTTTTCCTTTAATCTTTCTTTTGATAACTCACAATCTTTTTTAAAATTTACCGCCCCCTCTAAACAATCTATTTTATTCTTTTTTTCTTTTTCCAATAAGGATTTAATTTTTTTATTTAGATTCTTTGAATTTTTTCTTTCTAATATATACCTCATTGATCCACCATGTGTAGTTTGTTTAATAGCATCTATAATTTGAAAATCATATTGCTCAAAAATTTTTTTTATTGATGTAATTGAAAAAATGAAAATATGTTCATCGTATATTTGATCGTATGAAGTTTTTTTATACATAGAGCCCAAATAAGGCTCTTCAAAAATAATTTTACCACTTTCATTAAGCAAGACATCAGCAGTCTCAATAAATTCAATTAAATTTGGAATGTGACAAACTACATTTGCACCAAAAATAATATCTGTTTTACCAACAAAATCCGCTGCATTTTTAAGGTTATTTTTATTAAAAAAACTATTAACACTTTTTATACCAATTTTATTAGCCAAATCGCTGACATTTTTAGACGGCTCAAATCCTAAAACATCAAAATTTTTTTTACTAAAATTTTTGAGGAAAGTTCCATCATTTGATCCAACTTCAACGATTTTGCTAAGATTCTTCTTTATAAATTTTTTTTTTGCCCAATTAGCAAATTTTTTAAAATGGTATTTCATGTGATTTGAACTTGATGTATAAAAAGGATAATTTTTGTTAAACATCTGAATTGGTTTAGGATGTTCATTCAATTGAAGTAAAGATAAACTTTCAGAAAAAGAAACTCCTAAATTAAAAAAATATTCACTTGCAAAATCTTTTTTTTTTAGAAAACCATTTGCAATAGGCATCCTTCCAAAATCAATAATATTTTTTGTCTTTTTTCCAGTAATTTTACAATTAGATGTCTTCATATAATGACTTTAATTTTAAAACTTTAAATGTATTTTTTATATCATCTTTTATTTTATTATTTAACTTCAAACCTGTTTTTTTGATTTTTGCATTATCAATTTTATATGATAATTGATTCATAATTTTTGTTTTAACTAGTTTGATTTTAGTATTCTTTATATTTAATTTTCTGATTATATCTTTCACGGTTAAGTTTTCGGAGACAACATTATATATACTTCTATCAAATAACTTATTTGTAATTATAAAATCAAATGTCTTAAAAGCATCTCTTATGGATAAGTAAGGTCGATATTGATTAAGTGCAGTTTCCCAAACATTAAGAGGTTGCTTCATGAATGCCTGCATACAAAACTTATTGACTGCAGTGTGGAATCTCATACCAGAGGAAGGCCCAGCGATAGTACCAAATCTAAGAGTTATAAATCTAAAACTTTTTTTGGTTTTTTTTAATCTCATTTCTTCAATAATTTTTACTTTTGCATAAGGGCTTTGAGGTACTAAATCTTTACAGGTTTCATCTACAAATTTTTTTTGTGAACCATAAACGCTTGTTGAAGATATATGAATAAGCTTAATATTTCTTTTTTGACAAAAATTAACTACATTTTTAAAACAGCTTAAATTATTTCTATAAACCTCTTTTTCGTGTTTAAAACTTGATGCGGCATCTGTTCTAGATGCTAAATGAATTAAAATATCTATTTTAAACTTATTATCAAACTTCAAATTTTTTTTACTTAGATCCAAGTTTATAAAATTAATTTTTTTTTTTAGTTTTAGATTTATAAGGTTTAACATACGATCATCTAATTTATCTATTGCGTAAATTTTATTGACCTTTTGAATCAAATGAGAATTTGATAATAGATAAGTTCCTATATGACCAAGTGCTCCAGTAACAATTATATTCATTTTATAAATTAAAATTTTAGGAAATCCTCAAATTTTCTTATATATTCCTTTTCTTCAAACTTATAATTACACAAAACTATTAAAGAAGAGTTATTTTCTAAAAATTTTATTTTACACCAATTTAATGCACCTACATAGACTCCAATTTTTTTTTTTACACTTAGAATATATTTTTTTTTCATTTTTTTATTTGATATTGTAATTTTTGATCTTCCACTTATTGGAATATAAATTTGAGTACATTTTTTATGCGCATGATCTCCTCTTATATCGTTTTTTTTTCCATAAAGTATAAAAAATCTTTTTATTCTAAATTTTGAGAATTTTTTAAGATCTATTGGGACTAAAGATCCATTTGTCTCTGTAATTTTCCTAAATTTAAAAGTTTTTAATGGCATTAGCTACACAGATTTTTTATAGAATAAATTTTCTTGATTATGATTAATTAAATTAAAGAGACAAGTCAACTAGTCAAATCTATAAAGATTGTTATAATTGTATTTTAAAAATTAAAACAATCAATATTTGTGTTATATAAAAAAAACAGAACTATTTATGCTCCTATAGTAATATTTACTTATAAGAAATATTTTTCACTTAAAAAACTTATTCAAAGCATAAAAAAAAATAAGACCTATAAACATCATAATTTATATATATTTTCTGATGCTCCAAAAGTAAAAAATGAAATTAAAAAAACAAAAAGAGTTAGAAATTATATAAATAAAATTAGAGGCTTTAAAAAAAAAAAAATTATATTTAGAGAAAAAAATTTTGGTTTAGCATCAAATATTACCTCTGGCATATATGAAGTCTTAAAAAAAGAAAAATTCGCAATTTTTTTAGAAGATGATCTAATTGTTTCAAGAAATTTCCTTAGTTATATGAATTTAAATTTAATCAAATATCAAAACAATAAGAAAGTCTGGCATATTTCTGGATTCAACTTTAATATAAAAATTAATTCAAAAGAAACTCAATTCTTCACCAGGGTAGCAAATTGTTGGGGCTGGGCGACATGGTCAAACAGGTGGAAAGATTTTAAAAAAAACCCTAATGAAATTATAAATAAATGGAGCAAAAAAAAAATAAAGAAATTTAATTTTGATGGAACATATGATTTTTTTTCACAAATCCAAAGAAACCAAAATAAAACTTTAAACTCCTGGGCAATATTTTGGTATTCAACAATATTTGATAAACAGGGTTTATGTATTAACCCAATTAAGTCATTGGTAAAAAATATTGGGATAGGGAAAGGCGCAACTAATACTAAAAAGTTAGATAAAATATTAAAACCTAAAATTAATAATACTTATTATAAAATTATTTTTCCGAAAGTTGTAAAAGAAAACAAAAAAATATTTAAATTGTTAAAAGAGTCTTTTAATTCTTCTATTAGCAAAAATAGACTAAAGTCATTTTTTAAATACTTTACTTAAATAAAGTATTGATAATACTTTTATATTCTAAAAAATATCTAAACAAATTCTTTTCAAATTTTAGATACGCTTTATCTATTTTTTTTAAATCTTTATTTTTATCGAATGATTTCCACTTATTTTCAATTATAGTTGACAAAGCTTTATAATCATGAACTTTAAAATATTTTGCTTTGTCAGGTTTTTGTTCTTTATGAATTTTAATATTTGATAGAATTACTTGTTTACCTAAACTTTTTGCTTGCTCTACAGTGCTGCTTCTACCTTCGAATTCAGATGGATTTATAACTGCTACAGAGTGGAACATTAAAGACATTAATTCGATATTTGAAACTATCCCAAGGTATCTATAATTTTTTTCTAAATTATTTAATTTAGTAAATTCAAAAAGGTTTTTAAAAATTTCAAATCCTTTTTGATCGTCTTTACTACCAGTGGATAAAATTAATATATTTCCTAGCTTATTTTTTTTTTTTAAATAATCCAATGAGTCTAAAACCACTTTATGATTTTTATGTTTCCAATAATGGTTTGGTAAGAAAAAATAATTTGTATTAAAATTAAATTTTTTTTTTAATATACTTAACTTTAATATCATTTTTTTTTTGGGTGGGATAAAGATAGAACGTGAAATACTACTATTACGAAACCCTTTTTTTGAAATTCTTTTAAGGTCTTTTTTACCATCTTTACTTAAAAGCAATATTTTGGAAGAAAAAAAACACGATAAATATATATTCAAATTTCTTAAGATCCTTTGTCTCAAAGAAAAGTTTTCTGGAAGATAATGATGTTGAAAATCTGCTATTAAAGATAAAGTTTTAACTGAGCTTTTTTTTCCTAATATTAGATTGTTAGAATAAACGTTTATATGCGATAATACATCTATGTTTTTATCTTTAAAAAATTTTTCATAATTTATGCATTTACCTTTTAAAATCGCTTGAGCTTTATAAAATAATTTTTGTAATTTTGAATGATTT
>MDTD01181129.1_pt1 | contig 16008 bp, 12 predicted proteins | sample 811221 | NCBI WGS metagenome assembly MDTD01 (sample SAMN05326646, study PRJNA326480) | marine metagenome | isolation source: seawater | place: Pacific Ocean: South West | collected 2011 | reverse complement strand
TAAAGTAGTAGCTATGATCATAGCCCTTCTGCAGCCGTAAACTTTCTTTTAAACCCTTTTCTGATGCTGTTTCATAGAAAAGGTCAAAATTAAGTTCTTTCCCCAAAAATTCATCAGCATCCCCTTGATCCACTAACATTGGTATTTGCTGAGAAGTTCTTATGAAGAGTTCGTGACTATCGTAAGCTTTCCAGTGTTCACGATTTTCACCCAAATAATTGCTGAAGGCTTTACGACCCCAATCACATTGCGAAGGTGCATATATCGGAGCAAATGCTGAAACTGATTTAAACCGGTCGGGATTTCTCAAAGCAATCATCAGAGCACCATGGCCGCCCATACTGTGCCCAAAAATTCCTTGTCGATCTGGGATTATATCAAATTGATCAGCAATTAAATTGGGCAGTTCATCTACAATGTAATCGTACATTTTGTAGTGCTTAGACCATTTTTCTTGGGTTGCGTTTACGTAGAAACCAGCGCCTGTACCGAGGTCATAACTTTCTTCTTCCCCTTCAATCCCTGCTCCCCTAGGGCTTGTGTCAGGCGTAACAAGCATAATCCCGTGTTCAGCAGCAAACTTTTGGGCTCCAGCCTTAGTAATGAAGTTTTCATGGGTGCAGGTCAGTCCAGAAAGCCAGGTCAGTATGGGTACAGAACCTCTTTCAATCTGTGGTGGGAGAAAGACCGAAAAACTCATTTTACAACAACAAGATTTTGAATCATGCTGAAAAAGTTTTGTCCAACCTCCAAAGCTTTTGCTTTCTCCAATTTTTTCAAGTTTTGGCATCAGTATCCCAAATCAGAATTTAATTACAGATCTAATGCTTTTCCCCTCATGCATTAGGTCAAAAGCTATATTGATATCCTCTAAAGGCATTGTGTGTGTAACGAATTCGTCGACCTTGATGTCGCCTTCAAGATATAAATTCACATAACCAGGCAATTGAGAGCGCCCCTTAACCCCACCAAATGCTGATCCACGCCATGTACGGCCTGTCACCAACTGGAAAGGACGTGTCCTAATTTCTTGTCCTGCACCAGCCACCCCAATAATAATTGATTGGCCCCAACCCTTGTGACAACACTCCAGCGCAGATCTCATCAGTTCCACGTTGCCCACACACTCGAAAGAATAATCCACACCGCCATCAGTAAGGTCCACAATAACCTGTTGTATTGGCAGATCATAATCTTTCGGATTCACAAAATCAGTGGCCCCCATCTGTCTTGCGAAAATTTCTCGATCAGAATTGATGTCAACGGCAATAATTCTTGCTGCTTTTGCATGCGCGGCACCTTGAATAACACTTAATCCAACTCCACCCAAGCCAAATACTGCTATTGTGGATCCTGCTTCTACTTTGGCAGTATTCCAAACTGCCCCAAGTCCGGTTGTAATTCCACACCCCAGTAAGCATACTTTTTCCAAGGGTGCAGTCTTGGTGATTTTGGCAACTGAGATTTCTGGCAAGACCGTATACTCAGAAAAAGTCGATGTCCCCATAAAGTGACATATGAGCTTACCTTTGCTCGAAAATCTAGAGGTTTTATCTGGCATCAGGCCTTGGCCCTGTGTAGCGCGAATTGCTCCACAAAGATTGGTTTTACCTGATATGCAGAACTTACAGGCTCCACATTCTGGAGTGTATAAAGGTATCACATGGTCCCCAACGCTAACACTCTTCACATCTTTACCAAGTTCCTCAACGATTGCTCCTCCTTCATGGCCAAGAATTGATGGAAATAGTCCTTCTGGATCAGCACCAGAGAGTGTGAAAGCGTCGGTATGGCAAACACCTGTCGCCACATTACGAATTAAAATTTCACCCTCCTTTGGACCTTCCAAATCCACTTCTGTAACTTCTAAAGGTCTTCCTGCTTCCCAAGCAACTGCTGCTCGTGATTTCATATAAACTCCTCTATGTTATTAATATCTAATTTTGAAAAAAGTGATCAAAACCATGACTCATTAATAATTTATTATATGATGATTTCATTAACTTATTAACACTTTGAATTAAATTTTTGCCTGAATAGTAAGGTTCTAAATAGATATAAGCAAGAATTTTGATTCAATTGAAATTTTTAGATTGCTGGAATATTACAAAATATGATTTTTTATGAGAAGCTTAATTGTTTAGCAAATTAAATTACTCAAAAATTCAGAAAATTTTAGATTAAAGTATGATTAATTCTGTGTTTGTTTTAAAAAGTAATCCAATATTTTGGAGAAGCTAGATGTTTCGTAATTTTGTTTTAGGCAAGAACGTAAAAAATTATGAGGGGCCAGCTGGCGGTTGGGGTGCCCTTTCAGCGAGTGTCCAGACATTAAAACAAGAGAGGGCAATCAACGCGATCCCTGCTTTGATGAAGATGAATCAACCCAACGGCTTTGATTGCCCAGGGTGCGCCTGGCCAGAGCCTGGAGAAACTACCATTACAGAGTTTTGTGAAAATGGAGTTAAGGCGGTAGCCGCAGAGTCTACCAGCAAGCGAGTTACCAGAGAATTTTTTAGGAACCATACAGTAAAATCTTTGAGGTCTTGGTCTGACTATGATTTGGAACAGCAAGGACGATTGACCGAACCAATGGCTTATGATCAAGAAATCGATCAATACATCCCGATCAGTTGGGATGCTGCATTTCAATTAATTGCAAAACAATTACGAATGTTGGCAGATCCAAATCAGGCTGTCTTCTATACCTCTGGACGAACCAGTAACGAAGCTGCCTTTCTTTGGCAATTGCTCGGCAGAACATTGGGCACAAACAATTTCCCTGATTGTTCAAATATGTGCCATGAGTCAAGCGGGGTAGCCTTAACTGAGTCGGTTGGCATTGGTAAGGGTACAGTTCAGCTTGAGGACTTTGAAGAAGCAGACTTGATCATTGTCATCGGTCAGAATCCAGGTACTAACCACCCAAGAATGCTATCGGTGCTTCAGCAAGCTGCTCGTAGGGGATGTCAAATAGTAACCTTTAATCCGATCCTAGAACGTGGTCTTGAAAAGTTTATTCATCCTCAGGAAACACTACAAATGTTGACAGGGACATCCTCATCCATCTCTACTCACTACTTCCAACCAATAATTGGAGGTGATTTAGCTATGCTACATGGATTATTTAAGGCTATTCTTACCGCAGATAAAAAGCAAAAAAACATTCTGGACAAAGAGTTTATTGAGAATCATACGTCTGGTTTTTCGGAATTTAGAGATGAAATCGGAAGAACTGATTGGTCAGTTATTGAATCTGAATCAGGTCTTTCCAGAGCCCAGATTGAAGAAGTAGCAACCCTTTACTGTAATTCTAAAAAAGTCATTGCTTGCTGGGCTATGGGGCTAACACAGCAGAAACATGCCGTCTCTACGATTCAGTGTATTGTAAATCTATTACTTTTGTGTGGAAATATTGGGAAGCCAGGTGCAGGGGTATGTCCAGTGAGAGGACACAGTAACGTCCAAGGGGATCGGACAGTTGGCATCACTGAGCACCCAAGTGAGTCTTTCCTAAAGAATCTGGATCATCAATTTGGAATATCTTCCCCAAGAGATTCTGGCTTAAACACTGTCCAAACTATAAAAGCAATGGAGTCAAAAAGTGTAAAAGTATTCATGGCAATGGGGGGTAATTTTGCCAGAGCCACTCCAGATAGCTCAAGAACTGCGGAGGCGCTAACAAATTGTGAATTGACTGTGCAGGTCACAACAAAATTGAATAAAACTCATTTAGCTCACGGGAAAAAAGCACTGATCTTACCTTGTTTGGGACGATCAGAGTTAGATGTTCAAGCTTCAGGTAAACAGTCTGTAACAGTTGAAGATTCAATGGGTGTTGTTCATGCTTCAATAGGAAGAAATCAGCCAGCCTCTGCTCATTTGAGGTCAGAGGTTGCCATTGTGGCTGGTATGGCGAAGGCTGCGTTCCCAAAGAACCAAAAGATGTGGAAAGCACTTGAGGATGATTATGGATTGATCAGGGATAAAATTGAGTCAGTGCTGCCAAAATTGTTTGCAAATTACAATCGAAAGATAAAAAAGCCAGGTGGTTTTCGATTATACAATTCAGCTTCTGCAAGAGAATGGAACACCAAAACCGGGAAAGCTTGCTTTATCGCTAAGCCTTTACCAATCCTCAAGTTACCCACGGGCCAATTGCGACTTATGACTATTCGTTCGCATGATCAATACAACACCACAATTTACGGAATGAATGACCGCTATCGTGGAATTTTCGGAACTCGCAAAGTTATTCTCATGAATTCCAAAGACATGGATTCTTTGAATCTTGATCAGGGTCAAGAAGTTGTTATACAGAGCCACATGGAAGATGGTAGGAAACGTAAAGTTTCGGGATTTTTTGCGGTGCGTTACAATATTCCGCAAGGATGTGCGGCATCATATTTTCCAGAAACAAATGATTTGATTGCCGTCGAATACTTTGCTGACAGGAGTTTTACCCCAATTTCTAAGTTAGTTCCTGTGACAGTTAGTAAATCGACTGAATAAACTGTTTTTCTATGAGGCGAGATGAATAATCATATACTGATTACCGGAGGTGGCACTGGAATCGGGCGAGCACTTGCGGAAAGATTTGCGAAGAAAGGTTGGCGGGTGACAATTGTCGGTCGACGTTTGAATTTGCTTCAGGAAGTGGCTCAAGAAAATCCTGATAAGATTACATTTATTTCAGCAGATGTGGGGAAAATTCAAGATCGTCAAAAAATCGTTGATGAAGCAAAGGGAACGTTAGATTTGTTGGTACACAATGCAGCTGTTTTAGGTCCTGTAGGGCCTATATTAGATCAGAATCCAGAGAAATGGAGAACACATATGGCGACTAATGTTGAAGGGCCTTTGTTTCTGACTCAAGCTTTATTGCCCAACCTGGTTTTGAATAGTCGAGTGATTCATATTTCTAGTGGGGCTGCTCATCAAGGTATTCCTGGTTGGGGCATGTATTGTACCTCTAAAGCTGCTTTATACATGCTCGGGCAATTGCTCAAAGATGAACTTGCTCAAAGAAATATCTGGTTTGGAAGCGTTAGACCAGGGATTGTAGATACTCCAATGCAGGAGGAAATTCGTAATCTTGATCCTGAAAACTTTCCAAGGGTAGAACAATTTCGACAATACAAAGCAACTGGAGCTTTGGTTACGTCAGAACTTGTCGCACAGTACTTAGAGTGGCTATTATTGGAGGTTTCCGGGCCACAACTAGGTGAGCGGGAGTGGGATATTCGAGACAGCGAATGGCGATCTGCTTGGCAAAAGTGGACGTGATGCCTTTAAAACAACATTTTCAGAAGCCCAGAAATACTTCATTAGCATGACTGGAGCCAGTTGAACTTAAATTGTTTAAGCAGCTAGCTCTGCCTTCAAATCTCCAAGTTCTGCACCGCCTGCCATTAATTTTTTAATTTCATCTCCCTCCAGTTCCTGTGCCGTTCCCCTACCAATCACTTCACCGAGGCTGAGAAATGTGAATCGGTCAGCAATAAGTTGGGCGTGAATTTCATTGTGAGTGATAAGGATGATCGCAATATTTCCCAGTTTTTGGACCGTCCGGATGGTTTTTAAAACCTCCATTTGCTGTTTTTGACCCAAGGCAGAAGTTGGTTCATCTAGGATTAAAATTTTCGCTCCAAAATAGATTGCTCTTGCAATTGCCAGCGTCTGTCGCTGCCCTCCAGACATTGTCCCAACAGGTTGATCCGGGTTTGTGATATAAATACCAATCTTTTTCATCTCTGCAATGGTAATTGCGTTCATTGCCTTCATTTGCAACAGTCCGAATGGTCCAAATCCCCTTTTGATCTCCCTCCCCAAAAAGAAATTTCTGGTTACTGATGCTAAGGCATTCAGGGCGAGATCTTGATAAACAGTTCCAATGCCTGCATCAGAAGCCTCGCGAGGAGACTGAAAATGAACCACTTCTCCATCAACCTTGATCTGACCGCTTGTTGGTGGATGAACTCCGGAGAGAGCTTTGATCAGCGTTGATTTACCTGCCCCATTGTCACCGAGGAGGGCATGTACTTCTCCAGGGTAGACATCAAGATCAATTCCGTTAAGGGCAGTAAAACTCCCAAATTTTTTGACGAGGTTTCTTACCTCTATCAATGGTTTTTGATCACTCATCGCTAGACACTCCCAATAATTCTTTTACGAATATTTTCGTTTGTCAGTGCAGCACTTACTAGAACTGCCCCCAAGAAAACACGGTAGAATGAACCATCAATTCCAGGAATGTAGAAAAATGCCTCCTTAGCAATTCCAAAGATCACGGTGCCCAGCAAAATTCCAAGGATGGTTCCAAATCCACCTGTAAGAACTACACCTCCAATGACCGCTGCAGCAATAGCCTCCAATTCTTTCAAATTACCCTTTGCAGCATCAGCCGTATTTACCTCAAAGACTTGACAGGCTGCGAACATCGTGGCGCAAAAAGCTGTGAACACAAACAGTGATATTTTCACCCGATTTGTTGGAACTCCATTAGCTCGGGCAGCACTGAGATTTCCGCCGGTAGAATAAATCCAGTTTCCTGCCTGCGTTTTACTTAGGACGATGTAGCAAAATAAAGCCATAATAAGCCAAATCATAACGCATGCGTACAAGCCCGGAGCAAACCGGTTCCCGAAATTGTTGACGTTCCAGTCAACTGCGTAATAAAGCCAATCAAAGACAGACTGTAGGATATTGCCCCCAAAAAATTCTGCCACTGGTCGAGCTGTTGGTAGCGTATCTACGTAAGCCTTTGCTAGATCAAGGTCGGTAACTGCTTTTGCTTGCACTGCTTGCACCTCAATACCCGCATCAATTTTGGCTTGAAGCATTTTTTGCATTGCCTCATTTCCAGATCTGATGGCGTTGTCCAAGGATCTTTGCAGCGTTTGCAGCATTTTTTCTTCTTGCATCATAGTTTTTGTTACAGCAACCTTTTGATTTATATAGGTTAATTGCTCAGTTATTTTTGTAAGGGTGGTGTCTGGAGCAGATTTAAGGATTTCGAGGAGCTGATCATTTGGTAAGGCCTTTGCGGTCTCTCTTTCCATCTCTCCAAGCCCCGGTACTTCAATAATATTTTTTATATCAGGTAAATCTGTGACCGTTGTGGATCCAGCTGTTTGGTCGTCACGTTTGTTGAAAGCCCGGTAGCTTACCTCAGTCAAACCTCTGAGGAAGAAAAGACCTCCTAACGTTACAATGAATGAAGAAATTCCAGATTTGACTATAAACCATCCCTGAAACCAGCCAAAGGATAAGGTCAAACATAGAGTGATCAGGATTGCCGTCAACGGGGAAACATTTTGAATTTCAAAAACACGGAGGCCTTCGATCGTGAAACCATCTGCAAAAGATGGATATGGTATAATGATGGTGAAACCCCACTTAAGGATCATCGCCATACATCCAGCAGCAAAGCCAGCCATTGAACCTATGGAGAGATCAAATTCACCAGAAATGATCAACATTCCTGCCCCTAATGCTATAATTCCTAACTGGGCAATCACTCGAAAATTATTTCGGATTCCCAGAGCGTTAAATCCTTCTCCTGTAAAAGGATTAACGGAGAATTGACCTTCCGGAATAGAAAAATAACCCAGCATTCCAAAGAGCAATAGCATTACTCCAAAGGGACCAATTTCTGGCCGAGCTAGTAATGTCTGGAACCAGTTTTTTTCCTTATGTCGGTCACCTTCATTCCTTTCAAAGATGTTCGATGTTTCAGAACTCATTTTGATCTTCAGATAAAAAAAAAGGACTACATTTTTGCAGTCCTTTAATGATTTCAAATTCCTGATTTCAATTTATCGGTCGATACCTGCAAGGGCTGAAACTGAGGAAGCGTTTGATTTGTCAACGAATCCTGGACCTGATGGTATATTAGCTCCTGGCAAAAGGCCTGCACCTGTGTTGTATAGATGCAGAACTACTACAGGCATGTAGCCTTGCAGTCGTTGCTGCTGATCAATGGTAAATGAGACTTTACCAGAGTTGATCATGTCCATAACCTCTGGGCTCAAATCAAAACAAGATAAGTGGACTGACATGCCAAGATCTGACAATGCTGTATTGACACCCGCACATACGTTTGGTGAGACAGACAAAATTGCGTCAATATCTGGATTTGCTTGCAGAGCTGCAGTTGCTCTTGTGACGATGGTGGCTGCATCGTGGGTTGTGTCCACGGAAGAAATAATTTTTACACTTTCCCCATAACCTTCGCAACGGTCAGATAAGGCTGTGTTATATTGTTCAGGAGTCATGCAAAGTGCCTTTGTAGCGCCCTCAGCTTTGGCCCTAATGCCAGCTTTTTGTCCTGCCAACTTCTCAGGTTGTCCAACGTGCATCAAAGCCCCGAGGCTTGCAGAAGATTCAAGACCAGAGTTCATTGTAATAACAGGTATACCTGCTTCCACAGCAGCCTTAATAGCTGGGCCGAGGGCATCTGGATCTGGTAGAGAGATCACCATACCATTAGGCTGCGTTGCCGCAGCAGCTTGGATTGAACTCGCCATGTCAGCCATATCTCCGGATGGATTATAGATGTATTCAAACTCTGCTCCTACAGCCTGAGCAGCATCCTCACCGCCTTTTTGAACTACTGGCCAGAAGGGGTCCTTCCCCTCGCCGTGAGTGACCATAACATATCGCTCAGAGTGGCCCCCAGCCAATGCTGTCACTGCAAGCATCGCTACCGCAGCTACAGCGACCGCAAACGATTTCATACATTTCATTTTCATCTCCAATCAATAGTTAAATTTGGGTTTTGAGTCAAATTTTCCAGAACTAACCCACTTCTACAATTTCATACCATTTCCTACGGGCCTGTAATCGCTCAACCTGTATTATGAGTGTGAAAAAAACTGGAAAATGATTCTTATCGGCTTTCAGAAAGATAATTCTTTATTAGCCAACAACGCAATATAGCTTGATGAGGTTAGTTATGTCAAACAGCTTTGCAGAAAATTGATCTACAAAATATAAGTTACTTTTAGATTCATTAATTTAATATTAATTTCAAAAGGTTTGAATTGTCTGACTCAATTTCGGATCAGCTTTGTGATTCTGTCAAAAGTTATAAAGCAATAAAAATTGATACAACCCGGGAACTAAAAACTCGAACGCTCCGGTATTATGTTAGGATTTTGGGTCAAAATAATCCCTTAGTGCGTCTCCAAGAAGATTAAAGATAAGAACAACGAACAGAATAGCGAGACCTGGAAAAACAGAAACGTGCGGCGCTTCCCACAAAACGTAACGCCCCTCAGACAGCATGGCTCCCCAACTTGGGATTCCAGGAGGAGCTCCTAGCCCCAGAAAGCTAAGGCTGGATTCAGAAATGATAGTGCCAGCTAAACTGAAAGTAGTTTGAACAATCACTGGTGGCAAAATGTTTGGTAAAAGATGAAGGAACATTACCCTCCACGATGGCATCCCTGATGTTCTAGCAGCTAGCACGTATTCTTCTTCCCTAACAGACAGTACCTGTCCTCTAACAAGTCGAGCGTAAGCAACCCAACCAAGTGCTGACAAGGCCAAGATGACATTGTTGATATCAGGCCCAAGGACCGCCACAAGGGCAATTGCCAGCAATAATCCTGGAAATGCTAGGAGAACGTCAACGATTCTCATCAACACAATATCTATCCAGCCTCCAAAATAGCCTGAGAGCAAACCCAGGCTAACTCCAATCACAGTTGAAATACCAATTACCCAAAAGCCAACATAGAGTGAAATACGTGCTCCTGCCAGCAGGCGACTAAAAATATCACTGCCATTTTCATCAAGTCCCATCCAGTGATCGAAAGAGGGTGTCTCCAGTTGACGGATCAAATCCATCTTGTCAATGTCATACGGGGCAATCCAAGGAGCTAGCAATGCTGGAATTATAAAAAAGCTGAGGAGTATAAGAAAATAAAGGCGAATACGGCCTAGGGGACGGCTCATGAGAGGCGGATACGAGGATCTAAATAAGCATATAGTAAATCAATTACTAGATTTACCATGACGTAGCTTCCGGCAATGAACAGCACGCAACCCTGAACTAAAGGATAATTTCTACTGTTGATTGCAGAGATCAACAAGTTGCCTAGACCAGGCCAGTCAAAGATGGCTTCGGTGATAATCGCCCCGCTCAATAAAACCCCGACTTGTAGGCCAATCACGGTGACGATCGGAATGAGTGCATTTCGGAGCGCATGTCGAAATAGAATTCGTAATTCGGAAATTCCTTTTGATCTTGCAGTACGGATGTATTCAGCCTGAAGAGTTTCAACTACCGAAGATCGAGTGATCCGCGCCAGAATAGAAGCCAATGAAGTGCCAAGTGTCAATGATGGAAGAATGAGATGTTCCAAACCACCTCTCTCATTGACCGGTAAAAGGTCGAGATAGATTGAGAACACCAGGATCAACATTGGTCCAAGCCAAAAATTTGGAATGGAGACACCCAGCAAAGAGAAAATCATTGATCCCTGATCGATCCAACTTCCTTTGTTTACCGCAGCAATAAGTCCAAGTGGCATTGCCACCCCAATTGTCACGACCATGGCACCAAACATCAGTTCCATAGTTGCTGGGACGCGTTCCATGATTTCCTCAAATACTGGCTTCTTGCTAAAAAGAGAAGTCCCCCAGTCTCCCTGTAAGAGGTCACCAAAGTATCTAATGTATTGAATAATCAAGGGGTCGTTGAGGCCTAGTTGGTCTCTAAGAGTTTCTCGATCAGCACCTAGGGCAGAATCCCCCAGCATCAAGTCGATGGGATCCCCAGGTATGAAATGTAGAAGCAGAAAGACTAGGGTTGCGACTCCCCACAGAACTGGAATTAAGAGCAGGAGTCGACGCAGCAGGAAATTTCCCAAGGCTCAGTATTCCTTGGAGGACACCGGTTGCTGCTTAGATTTTGAGGAAGAAGAGTCCTTCATGGTCTCATGTTGATTTGAATCCGATTGATTGGCCTGGTTCAACATGGACTCCATATTTTCCATCATGGAGTTCATGAAATTTTTGCTAAACTGCAAAGTTGGCCCCATAAGTTCGCTCACCGCATCTTTGTCAACCTGCCCATCCTTTAGGTTTTGCTGAAATTGCTTCAGGAGGAGCCCTTGAACGTCCTGAATGTCTGGGAGGCCAAAGACCTGGCGAATCTCTTGTGGAGTTGCCTCAATGGAGATGTTGATTTTCATATTTCCTTGCCATTAACGGACAAACATCCAGGGAGCTTGTTTCTGGTAATTCGCTTCAAATATTTCAATATCTGACTGGTACTGAAGAGTCCAACCAATATCATCCAGTCCGTTTAGTAGCCGATGTTTGACAAATGAATCGATTGCAAAACTAAATTCCAATCCTTTTGGGCTCTGGACTTTTTGGTTGGGTAGATCAACTGTTAGTTCACAGCCAACATTTTCTTCAATTTCTGTGAAAAGCTGCTGTACAGAATCCTCTGGCAGAGCTACGAGCAAAATACCGTTTTTGGCGCAGTTATTATAGAAGATATCCGCAAAACTGGGTGAAATAATGCTTTTGAAACCATAATCGAGAAGAGCCCAAGGAGCATGCTCTCGGCTAGAGCCACAGCCAAAGTTGTCTCCTGCAACTAAGATTTGTGCGCCCTGATAGCGGGACTGATTTAGGATGAAGTCAGGATTTAGATTTTGCCCAGCATCGTCAAGAAAGCGCCAGTCATGGAAAAGATGAATTCCAAAGCCAGTCCGTTCAGTTTTCTTCAAAAATTGCTTCGGAATAATTTGATCAGTATCAACATTGACCTGGTCCAACTTAGCTGCAGTCGCAGTGAGTGTTTGAAAAGGTTGCATTCTTATTTGAATAGGTTCAGTTAAAGAGTTCGTGGATCTATAAAGTGTCCTGAGATTGCAGCGGCAGCTGCCATGACGGGACTTACCAAATGGGTACGTCCACCCTTACCTTGCCTGCCTTCAAAATTTCGATTACTGGTCGACGCACATCGTTCACCTGGTTTTAGGATATCGTCATTCATTGCGAGGCACATTGAGCAGCCGGGTTCTCTCCATTCAAAACCTGCTTCCACAAAAACATGATGAAGCCCTTCCTTTTCAGCCTGATTCTTCACAAGCCCACTCCCAGGCACAATCATCGCGTGAACCTTTGGATTGACTTTGTGGCCCCTCACAAAGTCTGCAACATTGCGGAGGTCCTCAATTCGAGAGTTCGTGCATGAACCAATGAAAACCCGATCAATGTTGATTTCAACGATAGGAGTATTTGGTTGGAGATCCATGTAAGCCAAAGCGCGCTCGATGGCTCTTCGTTGGTTGGTATCTTCAATTTGCTGAGGATCTGGAACTTGCCCATGTATGTCTGTGACCATACCAGGGTTCGTGCCCCAGGTCACTTGTGGAAGGACATCTTCAGCTGTTAAAGTCACTACTTTGTCGTATGTAGCTCCCTCGTCTGAAGCTAGCTGTTTCCAAAAGTTAACCGCTTGCTCAAATTCATTGCCTTTGGGGGCGTAGGGACGATTTACCAAGTATTCGAAGGTTCTCTCATCAGGAGCAACCATTCCAGCTCTAGCGCCTGCTTCAATGCTCATATTGCAGAGAGTCATTCTACCTTCCATCGAAAGTGCACGAATCGCTTCACCACAGAACTCTAGTACATAGCCAGTTCCTCCGGCAGTGCCAATTTTACCGATAATAGCTAGTATGATATCCTTGGCTCCCACTTTATTTGGCAAAGAACCACAAACTTCAATTTTCATGGTCTTAGGTTTCTGCTGCTGCAAAGTTTGCGTTGCAAGCACATGCTCTACTTCGCTTGTCCCAATCCCGAATGCTAGTGCTCCAAAAGCTCCGTGAGTAGCTGTATGTGAGTCTCCACAGACAATTGTAGAACCAGGTAAGGTCAGTCCCTGTTCAGGGCCTACTACATGTACGATACCTTGCCGCTCATCACCCAAGTCAAAAAGTGTGATGCCAAATTCCTTACAGTTCTGTCTTAATGTTTCTACTTGTTTGGCAGAGATGGGATCGGCAATTGGCTTATCTCTGTCCTTGGTTGGAACATTGTGATCTGGAACGGCGTAGGTAGCTCCAGTACGACGGATGGGTCGTCCAGCTATTTTTAGTCCCTCAAAAGCTTGGGGTGAGGTGACTTCATGGACCAAGTGACGATCAATGTAGAGGATATTATTGCCATCTTTTTCGGTAATGACATGAGAATTCCAAATCTTTTCAAACATGGTCTGCGCCATGGTCCCTCTTGCTTGGTTGATACTAGTGGTTGAGCTTGGCAGAACCAAGAATTTTATCTAAAAAGTTATTGATTGATGAAAGTCTAAAAATCCTAATATTATTGGTGAAAATACCGTGAGTCAAGTGATCAGCCACTGTGTATTTTATTTCAACGCTATTCATATGTTGCTAGACTGGTTATTGGATCTACCCTAGTTAATCCCAGATTTGCTGGTGAGTATAGTCTCAGCGCACGAATCAGCCTTCCTTCTTGTCTCATTAAGATTTCTCCGAGGTCAGTCAGTTGAACTCCCATCTTCTTCTCAAAAACTTGAATAGAGTGATCACAATCATAAAGAGAACAAACGAAGAGGAAAGCTGACTTCTTCACCTCTTCTCTTGGAGACCAAATATTTCTCTCAGTCTTTTCCAAGCTGTGTGGCCATGGATGGTTTGGAAAATAGAAACTAAGAGCGCTGCTAAGTTGATATTCTCTGCTAACAATGTATTGAGGATCACCCAATCCATTTGCCACCAGTAATTTCCTCATTTCATCAACAGTTTCTGGCCACTGGAGAAACTGATTGAATCGATTGCTGAAAGTGTCGTGGCTGACCTTTCTAAGTTGATCACCATAAGCCTTGATTTCAAAATCTGTGAGATGTTTGCCTAGGAATTCTTCAAAAGCTTCAAAGCTGTAGAGCCTTTTGTGATGTGCTTCCAGCTTGTGGATCACTTCCTCAGGGACACCATCACTAATCAGAAGTTTTGGACTGTCTAGTTCGTGAGCCTCCCATTCATAAAGTGGATCATAGGTGTTAACTACGGCTGCTGTGATCAAGCTGGCATTGATGAATAATGCTGCTCCAACCAAGGCTAACCTATATTTTTTCCAATGAATTGAGAGTACTTGGCCCAGAAGAATAGATAAGCCAAGGTAAAAGAGATTGGTCCAGTGTGGGTCTGCGATCGATCCTCTTAAACTCATGATGGTGAAGAAGAAAAGCGGATACAATGAGAGCACTAAAATAACGGATTCAGGATGCCGACCCGAACGAAAACGATCTTTCAAGCTTGTTAATCCCAGCCAACCCATTGTGGCCCAGAGGGGTGAGAATAAAAGTATATGGCCAATAAAAAAATGAAATGTATTTTCGCCAAATTCATCACCCCCCATCCCTCTGCCAAATTGAAAACGGAAGGAAATCCAATCATGGGTGGCATTCCAAAAAATTACGGGTGAAAAGATCGTAATTGAAATCACCCCAGCCACATAGAGCCAAGGCGATTTCAAAATGCCACGGGCGTCTCGATAGATCAACGCATGAAAGAAAAGTCCGATATAAAATAGAAGCATGACAAATTTGGATAATGCTCCAAGCCCACAGACAACTCCAATTAAAAGCAGCCACCGAGGATGAGGTTCACTATGATAGCGTACTAGCAGCATCAGAGCCAGTACCCAACAAAATACAAAAGGTTGGGTGATGTGAAGAAAAACAGTTCCCAATGTAAAATAGGGCATTGAACTCAACACAAGGAGTGCAAAGAGAGCCGCTTGGGAGTGAAAAATAGTGAGTGTTAAACAGAAGATCAGGTAAAGAATGGCTAAATTAGCAAGCTGAGCACCAATTTCTAGGCTAGCTTCATGATGTCCTCCTATGATGGTGATGATGCGCATCAGAAAAGCTACCATCGGAGGGTGCTCGTAGTAGGAAGCACTCAAAAAACGTGACCACACCCAATGGTCCAGCATATCTGGATGCGGGTTCAGAAATTGGTTCAGAACCAGAAATATAAGAAAGTTAAGCACAAGTAGGGCGAGTGCGGATAGATGAGTTCGCATGCTTCGGATCTACACCATTAGATGGTTGTTGTCAGGTGCTGACTATTAGTCAAAGTCTCTAATCCATTACGAGGCCTTGGTTTTGCGTTTTGGACGAGGTGGTGGTGCTTCTGAGATAATTTGCTCGCAGGTGGCCTTGTCTAGGGATTCAGCTTCCGTGTTTTTGGGAATTTTGAAATTTTTCTTATTGTATTTGATGTAAGGGCCATAGGGTCCCTTGAGCACTTGAATTTCGCCAAAATCGTGTAAGACTTGCTTTGCTTTGCTTTCTTTGCCTTGACGGATTAACTCTAATGCTTCTTCACGATCAATCTGCAAAGGGTCAATTTCCTTGGGGATAGAGTAGAATTGATTGCCAAGTTTCACATAGGGACCAAATCGGCCTCTATTAACAATAATTTCCTCTCCAGAGGGATCAAAGTTGCCCAAATGTCTTGGAAGACTAAATAGCTTGAGTGCTTCTTCCAGTTGAATTTCATGCATGCTTCGATCCTTGGGAAGTGAAGCAAACTTGGGTTTGTCTTCATCATCCTTAGTTCCAATTTGAACCATCGGACCATAACGACCAACCCTAACGCTGACCTGCCGGCCGGTTTGTGGGTCAGTTCCCAACACTTTTTCTCCTTTATCTGGAGGTAACTCCTGCTTTGCTGCAATGTTATCGTGAAAGGGCTGATAGAATTCGGTCATCATAGAGACCCAATCTCGTTTTCCGTTTGCGATCTCGTCAAGATCTTCCTCAATTCGTGCGGTGAAATTTAAATTCACGATGTCGGTGAAGTGATTAACTAAGTAATCTGTAACGACCTCACCAAGATCTGTTGGCCTGAGCCGTTTATCTTCTCCTCTTTCGGCATATTGACGATCTTGAATCGTGGAAATAGTCGGAGCATAAGTTGAAGGTCTGCCAACTCCCTCTGCTTCCAATTTTTT
>MDTD01012040.1_pt1 | contig 16009 bp, 14 predicted proteins | sample 811221 | NCBI WGS metagenome assembly MDTD01 (sample SAMN05326646, study PRJNA326480) | marine metagenome | isolation source: seawater | place: Pacific Ocean: South West | collected 2011 | reverse complement strand
CGAGGGGTGGTTGATGCGCTTGGTCCAGGACATTTCGGAGATGTGGACCAGACCTTCGACACCTTCTTCGAGCTTGACGAAGGCACCGTAGGACATGATGTTGGTGACGTGACCCTTGATGCGGGCGTTGACGGGATACTTGTTTTCGACTTCCTGCCAGGGGCTGGATTCTTTCTGCTTGAGTCCCAGTGCAATCTTGCCCTTGTCCTGTTCGATGGACAGGATCTTGACTTCGATTTCCTGGTCGATTTTGAGCATGTCGGACGGGTGGTTGATACGGCCCCATGACATGTCGGTGATGTGCAGAAGACCGTCGATACCGCCGAGGTCGACGAATGCGCCGAAGTCTGCGATGTTCTTGACGATACCCTTGACGAGGTCGCCTTCGTGGACGTTGTCGAGCAGGCGCTTGCGGGCTTCTGCACGTTCGTCTTCGATGAGTTTACGACGGGAGATGACGATGTTGCGACGTTCTTCGTCGATCTTGAGGATCTGGGCCTGAATGGTCTGGCCGATGAAGTCGCCGATGTCGCCGGGGCGACGGATGTCAACCTGCGAAGCAGGCAGGAAGACCGGCACGCCGATGTCGACGAGCAAGCCACCCTTGATCTTACGCATGACTTTACCGTCAACGACGTCGCCTTCTTTGTTTTCGTTGATGATGCGTTCCCAACCGCGGATGCGGTCAGCTTTACGCTTGGAGACGAGGATGTCGCCGGTGTCCGACTCGATGTCGAGCAGCAGGACTTCGACGGTATCGCCGATTTCCACGTCTTCGGGATTATCGAATTCGTTGCGACGCAGGGTGCCTTCGCTCTTGAGACCGACTTCGACGAGGAAGTCGTCGCCAGCACGACCGATGATCTTGCCGGTGAGAATCGTGCCGGAGTTCAGGTCGTCGGAGATCGAGCCCAGGAGGGATTCCATGTCGCCGGAAGCGACAGCGGAGCCCAGTTCAGCTTCGAGCATGTTCAAAGCTTCTTCGTCCTCGATACCCAGCGTTGCAATAAGGTTCTTGTCTACCATGTGAAAATGTTACCAATCTGTCAGTGACACTTACCCGGCCTGCCGCGCGGCAGACTACCTCGGGTCGCAGGGTTTGCTTGGGTCGGAAAGAAGTGCTCGAACGAGCCATCCGATCGTCACAACGCCTGCCTGATTTAGCACTTACACGGGCCCTGCACGCGCAGAGTCTAAGCCGTGAAAATGGCAAAGAGTCAGATTGTAGCATGGGCAAGTGGGTTTGTCACCATCTTTGTGGATAGAATGTGGAATATGAGTCATTGAAAAAACGGGGGTTAGCGCGATTTTGCGATGGGGTGTGAAATGCCGATTGCAGAGGCCCGCTAGACGTGTTGCGACGCAATGTCGATGCCCTTTTCGATATCAACACAAAAGCCGTGCTCCTCCCGGGGCAGGGGTTGACTTGATGCATCACCGGTACCCCATTCCAAGGCAACCCGCCACGCAGGAGCGTGACGTTTTTTTTGCAAAGCGATGGATGACTTGTCAGATTCACCATTACACCAGAATTTGCTTGTTTCCCGCCCGCTTGAATCTTACGGTTAACGTATGAGTACCACCCCAATCAAGTTGGCTGACGCCCAGGTTTCTGCCCGATTGGAAGAGCATCCGGAATGGTCCCGTGAAAATCATGCCCTGACCCGGACGTTCGTCTTTGTGGATTTCGATCAGGCCTTTGTGTTCATGAGCAAGGTCGCTGAAATTGCCAAACAGATGAACCACCACCCCGATTGGCAGAATCGCTACAACAAACTCACCATCAATCTCACCACCCACGATGTCGATGGCATCAGCGAGCTGGACTTTGAGATGATGCAAAAGATCGATGCGCTGCTGGATTGTTGAGATAAAAAAAGTGGGCGACCCGATTTCTCGGCAGTCGCCCTTTTCAATCGTGCGCCCAAGTGGGCGGGGATTATTATATTTATCGGAAAGATTTACTTTCTACATAAATCATAGATTTTCTTCGATTTTGTGTCAATCTTTAATCCCAGATAACCAGCGAGATATTTCTTGACTTCAGAATCTTTTAGTCGATTTTCGGAAGTTAGCTTTTCTTGAAGGGTATTGAATTCAAAGCGTAAAGTTGGCTCTACAGCGATTCTCTCACTTGCATTCATCAACATGTCACAACACTGAATACAGTCATTATTTTTACTATCCAAGTGGTAACAACGTGCAATATTGGCTACTTCACGTATGTGGTTTTGGATATTAAATTTCGAATGCTCTGTGTCGAAATCTAAAAACATAACCATATTGTGTGGTGGTTTTGATCTTTTGGCTTGGCAAAGTTTGTCTATGAAGTTGATGATGATCGATTGTTTACTTTGTGTGACCAACCAAGGTAAGAGACAAAATTTTACCCCTTTGAATCGAAACACCTCATCAATCCATCTTGTACATACATGTAATGTGTCCATTGAAGGATCATTCCAATGAATTTCACGATTGCACGTGATGCCATGGTTGGTACGACATTTCCACAATCGATGCATAAAAGACGCAGAGTTTGGTACAACTAAAAATCCAAGCCTGCGTGGTGATCTTTTGGATTCGTCGACGTAGATATCCCAAGGAGTCTTGTTTTGTTTCATCAATCCCCCATAGATCAGCCTTACTTGCCGGACACATCATTGAAGTTGATGCCGTTGCGCTGGAGCAGGGTGCCCATGGCCTGGTAGTAGGCACTGATGGCGATGTTGTAGTCGACGACGGCTTGAATCTCGCGGGCTTCGGCGTTGGCCAAGGCTTCCTGACGACGGAGTTTGAGGTCGAGGAATTCAGGGCTCAATGCGGCACCGGCTTCTTCCTGGGCTTCCAACGCACGAAGGTTTTCAGCAGCAGCGCGACGCGAGGCCTGTTCTGCACCAATGACGCGATACGCGGTAATCAAATCACGCTGGGCATTCTTGATCTGCAACACCACGGACTGAGCCTGGTTCTGATAGTTGATCACCGACGCACGGCGTTCAATCTTACGCTGCTCAAACAACGCTTCGGCTGCACGGTTACCCAACGGTGCTTCAAACTGCCCGCTGATCAGGTAGTCGATCAACTTGGCTTCACCAGCGGTATCAACCGCATCGGGCATCGATTCACCCACGCCGTTAAACCGCACGGAAGCAGACAAATTCAAGACCGGCAAACGCTGGTTATCCGCAACACGTTGACGCACGGCAGCATCATCAATCTCAAGCAAGGCTTTGCGAAGTTCCGGGCGGTTCTGCAGGGCAATGCTGATCGCATCAAGCAGACTCACCTGCATCGGGGCGTCCACCGGCGAGTCCAAAGGAACAATCAACGTTTCGTCGGAGACCGGCAGGTTCGGATCGTTGACCAACTGCTTTAACGCGTCGGATGCTGCACGCACGGTGTTCTGGGCACGAATCACATCTGCACGACGTTCTTCCACGAAGCTGTTGGCTTCGGTGATCGTGGCAGGGGAGGCGTCGAGGACCGAACGCTTTTCGATCTGGTCGCGGTCTTTGATGGTTCGCTCAAGCAGACGTTCCTGAATGAGCAGGTTCTGACGGGCAAGGACCAAAGCCCAGTAAGCCGACTCGGCATTGTGGACCGCAGCGAGCAGTTGGCTGCGCAGGTCTTCGATGCTCTGTTTGCGGCTGGAGACGTTGAGCTCGATCTGGGCCATGTTCACATCCGTGCCGAAGTTGCGAAGCAGCGGTTGCTGGATGTTCAGCAGTAAGCCCGAGGTGTACCAGTTGTCGGTGGAGTACCACGACGAGGAGCGGTAGTTGCTGACGATTTCCTGTTGGATGGCCACGGTCCCGCCGGTGGTCAGCGTTTTACGAAGTCCCAGGGTGGTTGTTGTTGTGGTGGTCTGGTTGGGACTCAACGCCAGACTGCTGGTGGGCGGTTGGGCGTTGTCGACTTTCTGATAATCCACCGAAGCGTAGAACGTCGCATCGAACACCGCCTGCGCCTGGGTGATAAGTGTGTCGTCTACGGATGGGACCAGTCGGGCGATCTGCAGAGTGAGATTATTTTCGACCGTGCTCTGGATCACACGTTGGAGATTCATCGAGACGGTGGGGGTATTGGTTGTATCAAAGAGGTCCGGGCCGTAGTCCGCCTGGGCCGAGATATACGCGGTGGGGCCAGACATATTGTCCAGTTCGTTTCGCTGCTCAGTGCTGAGTTTCTGCTCAACGGTACTGACGGGGCGACTGACCTGCACTGGCTTGGCGTCGGCAATGCGATCGGTGTACCGGGCATTGGTAGCAAGCAGTCGCTGATGCAGCTCAGACTCCATCGAGCGATCCATTGGACTGTTACAGGCTGAAAGCGTCATGGCCCCCAGCAACGCGGTGGTAATGATTGTGCCGTGTCTCATGATCGGGCCATTGTACGTAAATGGTTTGCGATGTGCGCATTTGTTTGTCCAAATCCGGTTACAATTTCCCAAATGAGTGAAATTTCTTCAGATCAACAAGTCATGGAACTGGCTGGCCAACACCTGCACTTCGTGGGGATCGGTGGGTGTGGCATGTCGGGTTTGGCTCGAATCGTCCGAGGCCGCGGCGCCCACTGCACCGGCAGTGACATGACCGATACGGATGTCACCCGGGCCCTTATCGCCGACGGCATCCCCGTCGTGCTTCAGCAGACCGCTGAAAGTGTCCCTGCCGACTGTGATATGCTCGTGATCTCCGCTGCGATCAAGTCCGATCATCCCGAAGTCCGCGAAGCTTCCCGCCGCAACTTGCCGGTGATCAAGTATGCCCAATTACTCGGGCGTCTGATGATCGGTCACGCCGGGATCGCCATCGCAGGCACGCATGGCAAGAGCACCACCACCAGCATGCTCTGTCACCTGCTTATCCAATCCGAGCTTGATCCGAGCTTCATCGTCGGGGCGACCTGTTCGCAGATCGGTGGCGGATCGCGCGTCGGCAAGTCCGACATGCTCGTTGCCGAAGCCTGTGAATTTGACCGATCATTCCATCATTTCCACCCGACCCATGCTGCCGTCCTCAATGTCGAGGAAGATCACCTGGATATCTACAAAAACCTCGATGACATCATTGACGCCTTCCACGTCTTTGCTCGCAAACTCCCCGAGCATGGCAGCCTGCTGATTCATCACGATGTCCGCACGCGCATCGCTGCGGGTTTGGATTGTGATGTCCAGACCATCGGTTTTGCACCGCTTGCAGATTGGCAGGTTCTGGTCAACGGTTCATCCGTCGTCCTCAAGGAGCATGGCTCGCCCGTCGCCCAATGGCAGAATCCCATGCCCGGTGAACACATGGCCTACAACGCTGCCGTTGCGATGGTGCTTGCGCATCAGCGCGGTGCTGCATGGTCGCAGCTTGTCTCAGCCATCGAGAGTTTCCGGGGGCTGGATCGACGCATGCAGGTGCTCGGTGATGTGAAGCTTGAAAGTGGCAGGGTTAAAGTCATTGACGACTATGGCCATCATCCCACCGAGATTGATACCACGCTTCGGGCGCTTAAACGTCACTACCAACCCAAGCGATTGATCTGCGTGTTTCAGCCGCATCAGCACAGCCGGACCCGCTTTTTGCTTGACCAGTTTGCGACGAGTTTTTCTGCTGCAGACATGGTGATCGTGCCGGAGATTTACTTTGTGCGTGATTCGGAAGCCGAGCGTCAGTCGGTGAGTAGTCGCGATCTCGTCGAGCGATTGACCAAACGAAACATCGACGCCAGCCAGCTTGATCCATTCGAGAAAATTACCGACCACCTTGCCTGGATTGCCCGCGACGGTGACCTGATCGTCACCATGGGCGCAGGCCCGGTGTGGAAGGTTTCGCATGCGTTGATGAATAAGTGATCCTGTTACCCTTACGAGATGCAACATGAAAACACACCGATTGTGCCCGACGCTCATTGGACTCCTGGCGAATGTGTTTTTGGTGTTCAGCATCAACGCAGCTTCCACAGGCCGTGACGCACTGCTTACTACTCCGAAGACGGACGAAAACCCCCAGGCTGCCAAGCCGGTGATCCTTGAAGGCCAGCGGATTCAGGCCATGATCGATCATGCCCATGACGGTGATGTGCTTCGCATCCCGCCGGGGGTGTACGTGATGGATATTCCATTGAAGATGGAAAAGAAGTCCGACCTGACATTGCTTTGTAAAGGCGTGCATTTTCAGACACGTGATCTGATGGCACCGGTCTTCATCATCAAGGACTCTGAAAACATCAACATCATCGACGGCCACTTTCAGCATCTCGAACCGCTTGGCGAATACCAATGTGATGGCCCGGTTTTCTCCGTCATCAACACCAAAAATATCCGGTTCATGGGGACGCAGATCAATGGCTGCGGCGCGGTGGGGATCGCTGCATCCAAGACGCGAAACCTGCTGGTTTTCCAGTGTCATCTGCATCACAACACGTTTTCTGCCATCACGCTCTCAGGTTGCAGGGATGTTGATGTGTTCAATAATCTTTTTGAGAACAACGGCCAAACCTACAACGCTTCAGGATGTCGCCATGTTCGCATGCAGGGCAACCAGGTCATCCAAACCGGCAAGGGCTATTGGGATACGACTGAGTTCCAGAACGTCTACAAACAGTTCCGCGATCCACTCAAAGAAATGCCTAAAGAAAACCCAGGCAAAGAAATCAACATTCCGGAGTAATCACAGAACATCATGTCCGACGCACAACACAAACTCACCGACCTCATTGGCAAGCTCATCGACGATGGCAGTGAATGGGGTGTTCAACTCGTTGCATATCTTGATGGGCAATGTGTCGTCGATCTTGCCATGGGCATCATGGATGACAAGACGCGCGCGCCGGTCACCCAAGACACACTTTTCCCGGTGTTTTCCATCAGTAAAGGTTTCACCGCAACATTAATGCATCGACTCATTGCGCGGTGTGAACTCACGTATGAAACACCGATCTGTGAAGTCTGGCCGGAGTTTTTACAAGGCGGTGAGGAAAAGAAAAACATCACCATCAAGCATGTGATGGGTCACGTCTCGGGGATGCACAACATGCCCATGGGCTTGGATGTTGATCGGTTTTGTGATTGGGATGCGATGATTGATGCCATCGCCAAAGACAAGCCTGCGTACGCGCCGGGGACGGGTAAGGATTATCACGCGATCACGTATGGCTTTTTGCTTGGCGAAGTGATGCGTCGTGTGGATGGTCGGTCCGTGCCTCAGATGTTACGCGAGGACATCGCTATGCCGCTGGGGTTGGAAAATGACTTGTTTATGGGGATTCCCGATGCGGTGGAAGATCGCGTTGCAACGTTGATGCACATTTATCCCGATGGTCCGCCGGATACGGATTCTTCTACGCCGCAGGCCATTCCCGGTTGGACGCAGCCGCTGTATGCGATGATGAATCAGTCCGCGCCACGCAGGTCATGCAGTCCCGGATCAGGTGGGATCATGAATGCCCATGCCATTGCCCGGCATTACGCGTCACTGCTTCCCGGCGGCGTGGATGGTGTGCAGTTACTTGATGATGCGTCTGTCGCGTTGGTTACCACGCCATCGTTTCCAAAGGTGGAAGGTCAGAATTTTGGCTTGGGTTACATCCTTGAAAAAGACAACCTGCCTTCGGGCAATGTGTATCCGACGTTCGGGCATGATGGTCATGGCGGATCACAGGGCTATGCCGACAAGTCATGCAAGCTTGCCGTGGGCATGACACACAATCTATTCAGCCCGGATCATCAGGGTGGGTTGATCATGGCCACACTGCGTGAATCATTGGGTTTACCTACGTGATGTTGACTTGAATTCACTTTTACTATGCCTCATGCTGTCGATGTCAGAAAATCATCACTCCGCGCGCGAAAATGCCTTGTATTTTGCCTTGGCATGTTGACATAATCGGTTGCAACTCAAGACACACGAAAGAGGATCACGATCATGTCCACAGTCAAAATCGCATTTCTGGGTTGCGGCGGATACATGCGCAATCATGCCTTGCGGATCCAGGAGATTGACAATGCTCAGTTGGTGGCACTGTGTGATGTAACCATCGAGCAGGTCAACAAATTCATTGATACCAATCTCAAGGATGTTGCTGAGAAACCTGCGGTGTTTACGGATGCAGCTACGATGTACGCCCAGGCCAAGCCGGATGCGGTGTTCATTGCCACGCCGCATACACTGCACTTTGAGCATGCATGCCAGGCTTTGGAAGCGGGTTGTCATGTGTATCTTGAAAAACCGATGGTCACCAATCTGGATCAAGCCTATGCGTTGGATGAAAAAGTCAAAGCGTCAGGCAAGATTCTCGTGGTCGGGTACAACAGTCCCTGCTCGCCGGAGTTCGCGTTTCTTAAGTCTGTCATCGCATCCGGGGTGCTTGGCAAGCTTGAAATGGTCAACGGTCACATCACCCAAAACTGGCGTGAACTGACGATCGGTCTTTGGCGTCAGGTTCCTGAACTGGCCGGTGGAGGGATGGCGTATGACTCTGGCGCCCATTTACTCAACAGTCTCTGCTGGTCGGTTGAGAGTGATGTCGATACGGTCTTTGCGATGGTGGACAATCACGACACGCCGGTGGATATCAACAGTGTGTTTGTGATCAAGTTTGTCAATGGTGTGATGGCCAGCATTGCCGTCAACGGCAACAGTCACAGTCATGCCGGCCCGCTGACATTTATGTTCGAACGTGGTCGCATCGACATTGATGGCTGGGCTGGGACATGGCTTAAAATGTTCAAGGACGGCAAGGAAATCAAGTACCCGCCGATCACCGATGACATGGGGCATCTCACCCCAACCCATAACTTTATTGATACCATCCAGGGTAAGACGCAGCCGCGCACCAGTCCGCGCAACGGCATCATTCAAAGCCAACTCATGGATGCGATCTATGCGTCCGCCGAATCCGGTTTGCCGGTAAAAGTGCCTGCAAAAGTCGTGAAATAGCGTAATTTTACGCGAAAAGTGGATTTTTTTGAGATGTCAGGCAATAACTTTGCCGATGGGTCGTTTTACACGAACCGACCGCGACACCTGCAATACGGCGATTTGCAAGGAAGCACCTCATGAAAAACCCCATCATCCCCGGCATTATCATTGTCCAATTTCTCATGCTCGGCATTATTCTGAGTATGGGCGCTCAAGCAGATCAGGAACAGCAACAGCAGCAAGCTCAATACAAACCTGCTGCCTGTGAACGTGATGGACTTAACGGGCCGCTGAGCGATGTCAGGCGTCACCACTTGTCCCCGCAGCAACTCACCGAAGGCCTTGCCAACGAGTTGGGCGTTGACGTTGCCAAGTTTGATGAAGTGTTCCGAAATCTCGAACACCCACGTCCATCAATGCGGCATGACGAAGCCGAAGCAATCAAACAGAACAATCACAAAGTCATTGCCAAGACATTTGGTCTGGATGAAGACACCGTCGTCAAGGCGATGCGTAAATTCCGACCCGGTGGGCCGATGTCCCCGCGTCGTGATCGGATGAATCAACGGCCGGACACTGAGCAAGGTCAGCCCCTGCAGCATGGTGATGATCGTGATCACGGACGACCTGTGGAAGCGGTTGCAAAGGAATTGGGTGTGACGGCAGAGCAATTCCGTGAAGCTTTCATGAAGGTGATGCCTGCCCCGCGTGGCGAGGAGCCGACCGATGCTCAGCGCAAACGTAATCGCCAGGTGCTCTCCGAAGCGTTGGGTGTTGATCCTGAAAAACTCGATGCGGTGATGGACAAGTATCGCCCCGAAGGCCCCAACCAGCGCCCGCCACGCCCTGAGCCTATGGCCGCATCAACGCATACCGATTTGACCGAATAATCTCAATGTAAATTCTCCCGTTGGCATTTTGCTGCCAACCCTATTCTTAAGCAAACCAGTGTCCACCCCGCACTGGTTTGCTTTTTTATTGGAATCAAACAGTACCTTCGTGTGTTGAGTGCATACACTAAGTCGTTTAAACAATAAATCTCCACCTTCGTCACTCCCGCGCAGGCGGGAGTCCAGTGGAACCTGCAAAGGCGCACAGAATGCCACTGGATTCCCGCCTTCGCGGGAATGACAGAATGAATGGATGCATTGACTATCGTTGTTTGAAGTACGCTATAAACGCAAACGCACGCTTTGAAACACAAGGAATCCAACACATGTCCACGACCCCCAAACTCACTGCCAGGCAACGCGAGTTTATTCTCAGTCAGCACATGTTCTTTGTCGGCACTGCGCCCATGGTCGGCGGGGACGACGGGCATATCAACATCTCTCCCAAGGGACTGGCTGGCAGCTTTGCCATTCTTGATGACAGCAATGTGGCCTACCTGGACTTCACCGGCTCGGGCGTGGAGACCATTGCGCACATCCGTGAGAACAAACGCGTCTGTGTCATGTTCTGTGCGTTTGAGGGTTCACCCAACATTCTTCGCATCCATGGCAAAGGGCGCGTGGTCTTGCCGAATGATGACGCGTTTGAAAACATGCTCCAACATTTTGAAGTGGACCCGCAACACGTTCCGGGTGTTCGCTCAATCATTTGCATGACCGCGCAACGGATCAATGATTCATGTGGCTTTGGTGTCCCGTTGTATGAGTATCAGGGCCAACGCACACGTTTGACCGAGTGGGTTCAAAAGAAGGGGCCTGAAGGTGTTACCGACTATCAGGCCAGAAAAAACATCACCAGTCTCGATGGCTTACCGGGACTTGATTTTTAGTACCAACACTACTGAATATGTACATCGGTGAGTTCTTCTTCATGCGTGTGATAGGCCGGATGGATCACGTGTTGGAAGACGCCTGCGCCGATGAGACTGCCGATGATGGGAGCGAGGATGTAGACGGTGAAGAATCCACCTCGTGGTCCGGGGATGGCAATGTCCCCCCAACCTGCAAAGTAGGCGACCAGTCGCGGTCCAAAGTCACGTGCCGGATTAAAGCCTGCCTGAGACAGCGGGGCGATGATGCAGATGAGCATGGCCACCGTCAGGCCGATGGATGCGGGTAACAGATACTTGCCCGGCCCGCCGGCGTTGCGCGGTTCGGTGACAGCAAAGACAAAGAACGCCAGGAACGCCGTGCCGATGAGTTCTCCCATGAAGGCCTGCAACGTGGTAACGCTTGCATCGGTCCAGTTCATTGTCTTGGCCACAGCCGGGTTGGGGAAATATTCGCCATAGATCATGGCCGAGAGTTCACTGCCTGACTGCCCGCGCGCGATGGCGTTGGCGGTTTCAAAATCGGTGATCAAATGTTTGAAGAGCAGGTACAACGTCGCTGCAGCAAGGATCGCACCGAGCACTTGACTGGCGATGAAGCCTGGGACTTTCTTCCATTCAAAGCCGCGAAAGACGGCAAAGGCGAGTGTGATCGCAGGATTGATATGCGAGCCGGAGATGCTGCCAAAGGTGTAGATGGCCATGGCGATCGCAACCGCCCAGACCGTCGCGACCTGCCAGATACCCGAAATCATCCCGGTCAGCACAGCCACGTGGACCGATCCGACCCCGAAGAAAACCAGAATATATGTGCCCAGACACTCAGCGACACATTGACGAAACAAAGGCGGTTGTTTCATGTTCAGTGACTCTTAACCAGATTGTTATCACATACCCAATGGACCAACACGAATCATAGCGGGATTATTTCGACAAAATGCGAAATGAGAATTTTTAACACAAAATCGATAATTGACCTTTGAGACCAAACGGCCCAATGAACGCGCCTGGCATGATGCGATGTGTCTACGCGGGGGATCACAACGCGCACCATGACCAACATAGAACACGCAGTCATCACTTGGCAGTGACCCTTTGCCGGGGTACCATGCCCGACGTGACACAACATATCAACATCAAATCGTTTACTCCCAACCAGTTCATTGATGGCACCTACGCGATCCAGAACTGTCAACTCGGTCAGACCCGCACCGGCAAGCCGTTCCTCAAGTGTCTGCTTCAGGACGCAACAGGTCGCGCACCCGGTCGCATGTGGAATGCCACCGAAGAGCTTTTCAGCCAACTGCCCACCAACGGCTTTGTCTGGCTTGAAGGTCAAACGCAGCCTTATCAGGGTGAGATGCAGGTCATCATCCAGAAGATCGCTGCGATCAATCCGACACAGGAAGATCTGGCGATGCTCCTGCCGACCACCGATCGGGATGTCGAGGAGATGTTCAGCCAGCTTTATATGTTGGTGATGAGTTTGGAGAATCCGGCGATCAAGGCCCTGGCAGAGACCTACATGGCTGACGCAGCGTTAATGGAAAAATTCCGCGTCGCGCCCGCTGCCATGACGCTGCACCATGCCTACCTCGGCGGACTCCTTGAGCATACCTTGAGTCTCATGCAACTTGCTGACGGCATGCTCGAACATTACCCCCAACTCAACCGCGACATCGTCCTCATGGGCCTGTTTCTGCATGACCTGGGTAAGACCAGCGAACTCACCTGGCAAACCGGCTTCGGCTACACCGACGAAGGCCAACTCGTCGGACACATCGGCCGCGGCCTGACCATGCTCCACGACTACATCCGTCAATGCGAAGCCGATGGCACGAAAGTCCCCACGCCCATTGTCATGGTCTTGGAACACATCATTCTCTCCCACCACGGCAAACCGGAGTTCGGCGCATTGAAAATCCCCTCAACCCCCGAAGCGATTTTCATCTCGCACCTCGACGACCTCGACGCCAAAATGCAGATGGCGATTTCGACCAGTCGCAGTGATGATGACCAAGCTGAAGGCACCGACCCAAACGAACAGGCCGGCGGCAACTTCACCGAAAAAATCTGGGCATTGGAAACCAGACTCTACCGCCCTGATCCGACGACGGTGTCGGAGTAACCCGAAGCATCACTTCACACACGCTTGACTCACGTTCCAGAGCTGTAACGCGGTCGCCTTTGCATCTTTGACTTTGCCTGATTGGGAAGCATTAGTCGATCACTGGCAATGTGCTCAAATCAAATGGTTCGTTGGCTGAGAGTTTGGCTTGCTTTTTGGTTTCATCGTTCAAGATCACAATCGCAGAGACAATCAGCACCATCAGCGTGATGGAATTGACCAGGGGAAAGAGTCCAAGCAGGGACATGGCAATCCCCATGGATATGCCAAAGAGCCTGCGACCAAGTCCAAAAATCAAAATGATAGAGAGGGCTGAATTGGTCAGGAACACAATGATGGCGGCTTTCTCCATGTCTTCAGATACCTTAGCCTCCATTATGACCACAACAAATATTGCGATGGAGAACACGAGACTTGCGCAGGCCGCTGACATCCGCCATTTGATGCTGGCGATTTCTTTGGGTGTGCGTGGTGGCTTGACGGGAATGAGACTGCCAGGGGCGATCGGTTCAACCAAGGGGGCGTGTAACGTGCCGGGTGAGGCGATGTCCTGCCGAAGCCCCGCAAAGCCTTCACAGGTAGCCAGAATGCCCATCGCCATGAATAAGCCGTTGATACCGATGCCTATCGGGTTGACTGCAATCGCGGAAAACAACAACGGCAGGGCTGTCGCTAGGATAAATACAATCCCGCAAATCAGAAACAACATCGTCGCCCAGAGCGGGGTTGGCGGTGTATACCGCGTTTTGCATTTCTGACAGACGCGGTCCAACGTGTAGTAAATCGACTTGTTGGGACGAATGCGATCGTAAAGTTCCGACGAACAATGTGGGCATGTATGACACACCGTATACGATTTGGTTTCAGAAGGCATGTGAACTCCAGAGGAAAGGACAGTGTGTCAAACACGATCAACATTTGAAAGATTCTGGGTGTCTGAATCCGTTTGCGCGGGGATCAAGGGCGGATCACCCCATTGCCAGTGAACAGTAAATTGTGGCTCGTTTTCCTGATCAAAAAACGACTCAACATGCTCAGGCAGTGTGAGTGGTAGAGCGGGGCCTTTCATGAGTCTTAAATTTCCTGTAGCAAATGAACCTACTGCGACTGCACCTCGAAAGGTTGTGCCAGGGTCGACAAAACCAGAGTTGGCACGGATTAAAACACCATCGCCAAAGCGAACGCGATTGCCTTTGCCTTCGGGGTATTTGACATTTGCTCCGGTCTCAAGAGCAATGACTTTGCCTTGAGCTTTATCAGGAATGGTGAATTCGGTTTTGACATGCCCGTATCCTGCAGGAGGACACTCAATATAAAACACCATGGGACTCAGTCGGACTTCTCTGCCAAGTAATTTAGGTTTGGGGCGAAACGCGACTTTGGCCAGGACACGTTTGTCGTATTGATTTTGGAAAGCAACCGCCATGACAGCTCGCCCGTTTTCCGAACCGACTGCAGGATAGTACGTAAAGCCATCACGATTGAAGTAGGATTGGGTGATCGTGCCCAGGTAATCAAATGCCAGGTCTTTCTGGTTGCTTAATTTCAGATAGATCACAAGGAGTACGACCCCGAAAGCCATGATGCCAGCACTGATCACCCACATGATCGGCATAGAAAATTTAGCATTGCGAGCCGAGACCATATCAATCAGAACGAGTGCAAAAATTAACCCAACTAAAATCGAGATGACTGCAAATGTAATGCAGATCGCTTTTATTGATTCTCTCAACGTACCCTCCGGAAATCAATACAGATAATGATGCCTGATGACGAGAATAGAAAAGCTGGTCAACGTAAGCAAATTCGCGAATGGGCATGTTGGTTGCTTAGAAAGTTCTGAGATGAACCTGTTTCGTGTTTTACACACCCCGTCCACAATCCCCTTGCATCTCACACCCGACTCTGATATATTGCTCGGCTCGAATTGTTTATCCGCTAATTGAAATAGAAGGTGATGCCATGTTTGCAGTCATCGAAGATCTCGGCAATCAAATTCAAGTCTCCGAAGGTGACATTATCAAAGTCGCTAATCGTGAGCTTTCCGAAGACGTCGCAACCCTGACTTTCGACAAGGTGCTCTTTGTCGGTGGTGAAGGCGAAGAATCCAAGATCGGCCAGCCGGTCGTCGAAGGTGCTAAAGTCACTGCCGACATCCTTGCTGAAGAAGCTGGCGATAAGATTTACATCACTAAGTTCAAGCGCCGCAAGGGTTACAAGCGTAAAAACGGTCACCGTCAGCCCTACATCAGCGTCAAGATCACCTCGATCCAGGCCTGATCCCCCCGGAAGTTTACTTCTGGCGTTGGACATGGGGTGATGGGTTGCTCGCTGGTTTCTCAGGCCGGTGAAGCACACAAAGTTCAACCCCTAAAGTCCGGTCTGACAGACGAATACAGGCAGAACACGAAGGCTGTGATCGCTAAGGTCACAGCCTTTTTGCTGCGCGGGTGTTGAGTCACTTCCGGTTGGTTGTTTCTTATCCGTAATAACCGTTGAGGGCTGTTAATATAAAAACTCCGAATCACCAGATGATGATTCGGAGCCGTATGGGGTGCATCGTCTGCCATGGCAGTATCGATGGTTTGCTTCCTGTCAGCAGGCCTCGTTGGCCAGATTGACCCGGGATTGGTTTTGAGCCCCCGATTTGAATCCATGTTTTGCTCGTGTACCCCCCGCACACATGACGAGCAATGGGTTTTCACCGGAAAGCTTCTAATCATCTGCCAGTACGCCTGACTTCACAAGAAGTAGCTGTATTGTAGTACCACATGTGTACACGTCAATATAAAATGTGATATTATTTTGACACTTGTTATCTATTTTATTTGCGCCAAGACACTTGCAATCACAAAAAAATAAACGACCATAGCACCATGACCAAACGTCGGTTTAATGTGTTGCACGTGTCGGACCAGGCCAAGGAGTTTGTCGATGAGATGAGCGATTGGTCGGGCATTGATCGTAAAACCATTGCAGACCGTGTTTTCAATTGGTTGGGGCATCAGCCACGCGAATTGCAGGCAGCGATTCTGATGTCTTTCCCCCAGGCGTTTCAGCAGGATTTTGCCGAATTGATGCTCAAGCGATTGGCCGAGCAAGCGACTGCTGATGAATCATCCTGGTTGACTGGTAACAAACCTCGTTCTGAGCAGGTTTCTGATTCTCAGGCGTCCACCATGCCATCAGGGG
>MDTD01096454.1_pt1 | contig 16010 bp, 14 predicted proteins | sample 811221 | NCBI WGS metagenome assembly MDTD01 (sample SAMN05326646, study PRJNA326480) | marine metagenome | isolation source: seawater | place: Pacific Ocean: South West | collected 2011 | reverse complement strand
TTTTTAGCAGCGCTTGGGCACCATCCATTTGGGTCGACATGGTAAAAATAGGTTTGTGGGGGCTAAAGACATCAATTATCTAGCATTGTCGAATTAAAAATAGCCAAAAAAAACAAAAGAGACCTCATAAATATCCACACTAAGATCAAAGATTGATCAAAAACAGCAAAAGAGCACAGGTAATCCGTCTGATATTCTCAAACATAACCTTTTTTGGCGTCACCGGGATCTAGTCGGAGAACCCGGTGGAGTGGCTTCCAGAGGAAGGAGTGTTTTTGAATTAGAGGATCGAGGCGATTTGGGGATGATCGTCAGGATCATTTTCCCCCAATAATGCGAGAATCGCGTCAATTGTAGCGAGGGCGTTCCCCTCAAGCCGATTGTTGGCGTAGAGATAGGCCCGGCGGCCGGGTGAGGTTTTTTGCAGATGATGAATGAGGTTGGCTGAAGCCTGCCGAACCCTTTGCCGGACCTCGACAGTTCGATCGTAGGGCATAAAGGCCTCTACTGCCTCGTCGTAATTACGTCCCCGCTTCAGCAGCAACCTGCACCCGGTAGGAGATGTTTCCGGATTTGGCTGTTTCAGTTTTAACTGTTCATGGAGGTCAGGCATGCGCTGCCATTGATTGTAGACATGACCCACGGAGTGACGGTCGAGGGTGTCGAAGTAGGGCTTCTGCAGAAGGGAGGGATTACGTATCTCCACCCCGAAGTCCCATTCACTGGTAGGTAGCTTGGATAGGAATGAGTCCAAGTCGGAAACAAACTCTCTCCCAGCTTGATAATCTCTCGGGTAGAACCGGGAGAATTCGAATATGATCAGTCCTGTTCGTTCCCGAAAAGGAACAAGGGGCGAGAGAAATGATTGCAGGAAAATATCCGCATTGAGGTAGCAGGGGTTTGGTTGGCCCGAAAAATCCCCGTGTCTTTTGTGGGATGGGAAATTTTTGATGGTGATTGTGTCGGTCACCTTGTGGGAGAACCGAAAGTCAGACGGGGACTTTTCTGCGAGAGCGGCGAGATATCTCTCGGACGGAAACCTGTAGTAGGAAGCATCAACACAGACTGTCCGAAAAATATCAGCGTATTCCTCAAGACAGGAATCCTGAAAACGGGATTTCGAGAACTTTCCGCGGAACTTATAGCGTTCAGGTTGGTAGAGTTGGCCAATCCAACCGGGATATTTCCACGATGACGTTCCAACAAAGATGTCCTCGCTGGCAAGTCGATCGAGAGCGGTCTTCAAGGAGGAGAAGTCAATCATGGTCTCTACCGGTAGCTTTCGGTCCGGTATGCGATGGCTTCATGTGCTCGCCGGGATTCTTTCAGGAAGCGAGAGTAGCGGGGAATTTGTCCTTCCAGCACTCGAGAGCGAGACGAACTTCCTCGGTTTTCCTCCTCGGCGAAAGTTCCCAGACGTGTGGCGCTCCGGGGTCAATATTTTCCAGTAAGCGGTCGTAATCGAGGGTGCCAGTGAAAGGCACTCGATGGTCCCGATCAGGCCAGATGACATCATGAACATGGGCGCCTATCAAATAAGGGTGCATGGCTTTAAGCCATGCTTCGTGTTCGAGCAGTCCAAGGTTATGCTTGAGCTGAACGTGACCAAAATCATGCCAGTAGCCGACCCACTCGTTTTCGGAGAAGCGCTCCTGAATGAGAATCATCTCCTCCTCGTTTGGCACATCCTCATACCTTGAGCGTGATTCGATCGCGAGTTTGACCTTAAGCTCCGCCGCTTTCTCGGCGACCACTTCCAGAGACTCGAGGGCGCGCTGGAAGTAGAGCTCTCCTGTCCGCTTTCTCTTTCGAATGCACTTATTCCTCAGTCTATCAATCTTTGGTTCGGCATCCGGTTGTTCCGAGATCAGGTCTCTTAGCCGCCTGGTCCATTTGCGGTGGGGCATTCGAGGAACGGATCCCATATGCAGAACAAGATAATGGGCTTTAAACTCGGCGGCGACCTCCAGCGAGGCGAGGGTCAATTTCAATGCGCGGGCGCGTTCATAGGCCCGATGAGAAGTGAATTCATAAGCGTCAGGAGCGTCGATCATTACTTCCGTGGGAGAGGGGAAGTAATTGTGAACACCGCAGCATCGAAACGCACCGCCCGCAAACGCGGCGCGTATTCCGGGTAACTTGGCAACCGTCATGCCATGACTGAGTTCAATATCCGTGATGCCAAGCTCAAGGATTTCGTCGATCATGGCCTCCCCATCCGAGTGGCGGGAGTTGTTCCAGCAAGTAGAAAAAGCAAGCATGTGAGAATCTGATACCCCGTATTCGCCTCGTTAGAGCGAGACAGGAGGTGCTACCCCGGTCAGGAAGTCCCGGCCACATTTCGCGATTTAAGGTGCCGGTTCACCAGATTACCATTTCGCTGCTACAGCGGCCACTTCCCTTGAGCTTCGATGAAGGCGCAGCAGATAAAGACCGTTGAAAAAGAAAAGGGCCGAGAGAAAAGCTACGGTTAACTGCATCACTGCCATGGTCGAAACATGGTCGTCGTGAGCCATTGCCCGTGCAATTTCCGTAGTTCGCAGCGCGTTGTGCATGAAGTCTGCCTCACCACTGCCGATCGCAGCCTCTACGTAATCTTTGTCTGCGGTGGAGTATTGAGCAAATCGTTGCTGACCATTGTAAATGATTGGGACGGCTATAAGCAGGCAGAGAGCAACTCCGAGATTCGTGAGCAGGATCAGCGGAAGTCGGGTAGGCCTTGTGGTCCTGGCGCGGGGATTAGGATGAAGAGGCTTCATTAGCTGAGACTTGTTGGATCGATTGCCAGCACGAATTCACCTCGTGGCTCATGATCAGTAAAGGTCCCTAGCAATTTCACGGTTTCCCCTCCATAAATGTTTTCAAATTTTTTACTTAATTCTTTCAGAATACTAACGTGCACTTGAGGTTCCAATTCCGTTAATATTTCGAGCGTTGAAACGAGTCGGTGCGGGGACTCAAAATAGATGGAGGTATGGTTTCTCTGGAGCGCCTCTTCGAGTTCTCTTCGGCGCTTTCCTTTCTTATATGGGAGAAATCCGCCGAAAGTAAATGGAAGCGGGGGCAGCCCGGAAGCCACGATGGCCGTTGTTACTGCACTGGGTCCAGGAAGGACTTCGTAGGTGATCCGCTTTTCGATGCACGCGCGCAGCAGACGGTAGCCGGGGTCGGAAAGGCATGGCATGCCAGCATCTGAAATCACTGCAATTTTTTCCCCTTCCAGTATTTTCCCAATGATTTCAGGAATTTTTCGCGATTCGTTGTGATCGTGAAGGGATGTCAGAGCTTTATCGATTTCGTAATGCCTGAGTAATTTTCGAGAGTGCCGGGTGTCCTCGCAGGCGATCAGGTCCACTGAACGGAGTGTTTCGATAGCTCGTAAAGTTATATCCGCCAGGTTTCCGATTGGTGTTGGAACGAAGGAAATACTGGGAGCGGCAGGCTCAGCGGGCATGGGAAAAATATATAGGAGTCCTTATCCTGCCGGAAGGATAGAAAGGAATGAACAGATCATATGGATTCTTTCTCCTGACGGGACGGGGAAGGGAGCTAAAAGAATCTGGAACCGGGTATAATTAGAATCATCGTCTGCTTCAAGAGAGGACCCCTCAAAATCCTTCAGCGAATTGTGCGACCATGCTGTCTGTTGCTCTCTTGATAGCATCAACAAGAGCGCTCTGTTGCGCCGTTTGCAGATTTGGATCGACGAAGAAACGGGTGGTTCCGGTTGCGGTTCCGGTTGCGAGAATGGTGGCGGGGTTTTCTGCGACCACAAGAGTCCATGCCAGGTGAACCTTCATCTCCAGTTCCTCAGACCGCAGAGTGTCCTCTCTCGTTGAGCGAACCTGAGCATATTCAATGGTTTTCAGATCCGCACGAAGGTGAGCGTCCGCTCGGTCAATCGTAGAGATAATGTAGGTGCCATCTCTGGCAAGAGCATCGACAATGCTGCTCGTGGCGAGGGCTGCGGCCCTGGGTATCTGAGTGCTGTTCTGGACAGTCGCAACGCTGACTGTGCTGATCCCAGCGAGGTGCACAGGTTTCGCATTGCCCCAGCGGTATCCGCTACAACTGGTTTGGCCCAGGGAAAGAAGGCTGACTGCACCAAGGACCGGTAGAAGTCTACGGGCCAGAGCTGACCTTGAACAGTTGATCATGAGGTTGACTAATCGCTGCCCTCCAGGCTTTTCAGACGGCTCTGGGCGCGATCATGGAGTTCACCCGCGTTCGATTGGCGAATGACCTCCCTATAGTAGAGAGCGGCCGACTTGAATTCTCCCTTACTGTGGTAGAATTCGCCGATCTCGAAGGTGCGTTGAATGTCCCGGTTGCGAATTTCCGAGATCCGGTCTCCAGCAGTAGCGGCCGATTTAGATTGCGGGTGTGCTTGGCGCAGGTCCTCAAAGGTGTGGAGTGCACGATCGAGATTGGAATTATCACGATTTCCCTTGGTTGCTCCCGTGAGCAAAAGTTCGCCAATCTTGAGTTGAGCTTCAGGCGCCCATGAGGATCGAGGATACTCATCTACGACGTTCTGGTAGGCTGCTACGGCCTCGTTCATTTTAGACTTCTTTTTTTCGTAGACCGACCCAATGGCGAACTGAGCCTTGGCAGCAGACGGTGAGCGAGGTGCATTATCTCTGACAGTCTCGAGCATCGATACCACTTTGCTGGTGTCGAACCCCGGCTTGAACCAAAGCAATTTGCCGGCTGACTGGCCAGCCGCGGCGGAATGAGCTAGTCTTGACTGGTTGTCCCGTGCCTTCGTGTAAAGCACGGATCCTTGGTAACGGGTAATCAATGTCTGATAGGCATCAAAGGCCTCATCAATTTTTCCCAGCTCTTCGAGAAGCTGGGCCTGTCGGAATCTCGCAGCGGGGGCAACGCTCGCGTTCGGGAATCGATCTGCAGTGGTCGCATACAGGCGGAGAGCCTGTTTCTTTCTACCTGCATCATCGAGAGATTCAGCGCGCTGGTAGATCGCTCCTGACTTATTCCCTGAGGTATCGCGCCTACCGGCAACCGGAAGATCGTTGTCGGGTTCCGTGGCACAACCTGCCAGGAGAAGGATCCACCAGCATGAATGAAAGGAAGACCGGCAGAGACCGTTCATGGCTTCACGCTAGTTGTAATACCAGAAAATCCAATGCGATTCTGGACGCCTAAGAAATACAAATCAACCACGTGATTTGACAGGAGTAGGCCAGCAAATTCCGCCGAAAAGATGGATTTACTCCATGCCCATTTCACGAGCACGAGCCGCGGCGGTATTAACAGCTTCAATACAGGCAGCCCGGAAAGCGTGAGCTTCAAGGGCCTCGAGCGCAGCGATTGTAGTGCCCCCGGGAGAAGTCACCATGTCCTTGAGGACCGCAGGGTGCTCGCCCGTGGATTGAACCATGGCTGCTGCGCCAAGCACGGTCTGCGTTGCCAGTTGGCGTGCTTGCTCACGCGGCAATCCGTTCTGCACCGCACCATCCGCTAGAGCTTCTATGAAAAGATAGACGTATGCCGGACCGCTACCGGATAATCCTGTTACGGCATCCATCAGGGATTCCTTGACCTCGACAGCCAACCCCACTGCGCCCAGCAGGTTCTGGGTGGTGGTTGCATCGGAGTCTGTCGCGGTAGTGCCACGGCTGTAAGCAGCAGCTCCCTGACCAATCAACGAAGGGGTGTTGGGCATGGAACGAATGATGCGGCCACCTCCATTGATTTCATTTTCCAGGCGTTTGATCGTAATGCCAGCTGCCACCGAGATCACGAGCAGGGATTCAGGAGTGCTACCGGAATCTCTGATCTGATGCATGACCGGTTTGACATCGTGGGGTTTCACGGCGAGAAGAAGAACGTCGGCATAGAGAGCTACCTCAGCGATTGAGTTGCCTCCGGTTACGTCTCGTTCAGCAAGAAAGGACTCCTGTGATGAGGGCACAATATCGTGCACCATGACATTCTCTACAGGGACCGCTCCGGCGTCGATTGCTCCGACCGCGAGGGCTTTGCCCATTTTTCCACATCCGATGAGGCCAAGTTTCATGTGGGAGAGTTTCAAGTTTAAGGAAGCAAAGTTCAAGTGCTTGGGGCTCGGGATAAACAGAATAGTGCCGGATAATTCAGCTTTTTCTTGAGAACTCGACAGCTCAGGGAAGACTGGGATCATGCGAAAGTTGGTGGATAGGTCCCAGTTCATCGCAGTATTTCTGTCGTGTTTCTGCAGCGTGGGGCTGGAGGCAGACACTATTCCTCTTATCGGACCTCCTGTTGAGGCTAGGACGGTCTTTCCTTTCTCTGTGGGGCAGGTCGTTCATCCGGTCGTTGCGAAGCTGCCCACTCCGGATTTTGTTGATGAGATCGTGTCGATACCAATGGCGATTTCCTCAGGAAGTCCACTGGCATCCCGACACGTTTTACAGGGGCTTGCTCATATCCAGGCGGCATGGGATTTTGAGGCTTATCGACATTTCTGTGAGGCGTTGAAATTGGACCCTGACTGTCTTATGGCCTACTGGGGTATCGGGCTGGCCCTGGCCGCTCCGAATAATGAGTTTACCCAACAGCGGCAGGTGGCTGTGATGCGGATGATTGAGTTGATCGATGCGACTCGTGAGGTCCAGGGTAAGCAGGTGCCGATTGCTACCAAAATGGAGCAGCAATATGCGCTGGCCCTCGCCGAATTGTTCAGGTTGCGGGGCAGGGTAGGCGAGGCTTTTGGAAAGCTTTCCGAGACCTACCCGAACAACCTCCTGGCGAAGTGCCTCGCCATCTACCTGCAGCGCGATGGATTTGACCGGTTTGGGCCCAGGGCGAAGCAGGCTCAGGCGATGGATCAGATGGCGGAACTTGTTGAGACCCACCCTGACAACTTGGCAGTTCTCGGGTTCTGGGTGATGCTGCATGGTGAGGCGCCTCAGGCGACCACCAAACTTCGGGAGGAGATTCTACCTGTTGTGAGAAAGATTGCTCGGACAGTGCCGGAGTTTCCTCCCTACCAGCATTTACTGGGACACTTCGAATGGCGCTGTGGAAACCATGCCCTCGCCGAAGCTGCGCTAACACGGGCAAGTAGCTTTTACAGGGCTCACATGGAAAAGCATAAGCTGAGCATCCATGAGCACGATGGCTGGATCCGCTCTCAGCTCTATCTTGCTACTGCCATGCAAAGTCGTGGACGTTTTGACGAAGCAATGGCCATTGCGCTCAGTCTTTCACGGCTCGAAGTGGATCCTGAGCGGTTGGGTTCCAAGGGAGCGAGTATGCTGATGTGGGAGGCCAGAACCTTACCTGCTCGTCTTTATATCGCGAGAGGCGATCGGGGTGATTTTTCCAAGGCCATTGCGACCCTCCCCGGAAAAGGAGATCCCTTCCTCGAGAAGGTCAAGGAGCGCACGCTGTCTGTCTTTTATCTTGAGTGCATTATGCAGTATCTCGAGTGCAGAAGGGCGCTTGAGGAGCAGAAGATCGACCAAGCCGAGCAGAAGGCATTGGCGCTTGGCTCAATACAGGAGAGGATGGAGGCCTTGAAAAGTCAGGCCATGAAAAGCGCCTCTCTCTCTGAATATGTGCGAGCCCTATCAGGTGTGAAAGTCTACACCGCAGAGGTCCGGGGATTGGTTGCCCTGGCGCGAGCCACCTCAAATTCACAGCGGCAAATTGCGCGGAGCTGGTTCAAGACCGCCATAGATAAGCAGCAGCGCCCGGCACTTCTGATGCCTCCAGTGGTGCTCTCCCCGATGGAGGTGCGACTTGCGCAATACTATTACGCTTCAGGAGAGAGCCAGAAGGTTGTGGAAAGCTACCAGTCTGCGATCAGGCGTCGGCCCAATGATCTTCAATCGTTGCGGGGCTACCGTAATTCTCTTGCCGCAGTAGGGAGGGAAGAAGAGGCCGCCCAAGTTGAGACAGTCATTTCGGCGGTGCAGCAATAGGCCTGAGGTCAGGCCGCTTCAACCTCCGTGGGTTTGATGCCCCGGAGTTCAAATACCCGCAGGATGGTGGCCTCGATAAGATTCGCGGGGCAGGATGCACCTGCGGTGACTCCTACGACGACCGGCCCATCGTCAAAGATCTTGGAGGGATAGTCGCTTTCAATCTCTTCGCGTGACTCAAGGTCGTAATTCGCAATTTTTTCAAACGAGGCGAGGCAACCTGCATCCTGAATGAAGAAGGTGGGTAGTTCTTCCTGTCCAATTTCCACAAGATGAGTGGTGTTGGAGCTATTGTAACCTCCCACCACGAGGAGTAGATCCAGCGGGTTTCTGAGCATTTCAAAAAGCGCATCCTGTCGTTCCTGAGTTGCGCCGCAGATTGTATCGAAAACCTGGAAGCGCTCAGAAGATCCATCCCGTTGCGTAATCGCAGCACTGATCCGTCGCTGGATTTCCTCTGTTTCGCTTTTCAGCATGGTGGTTTGGTTTGCGACGCCAATATCATGGAGATGAACTTCTGGATCAAAGTTGTCCGAGGTCGCGCCAGCAAATCTTTCGAGGAACTCACTCCGGTCTCCTGCACCACGGATGTAGTCACAGACGTAATCCGCTTCCTCCAGCGTCAGGATGACGAGGTAGTGCCCTTTGCCGTCTTCTCCCTCGGCACGCGATGCAGTGGCTCGGGTTTCCTCGTGTCCCTTTTTTCCATGAATGATGGAGGTGGCCCCGGTCTTGGCGTAGTTGCGAACTCGTCGCCAGACCTTCATAACATCCCCACAGGTGGTATCTATGACGTAGCAGCCGGCCTCCCCGATCTTATCCATAAACGAAGTAGGAGCGCCAAAGGCGGGAACCAGAACGACATCCTCCTCAGTGAGGGATTCATACTGTTCATCCATCTCTTTCCATGGAAGTGAGACGATCCCCATTTCCTCCAGTTGCCTGTTGACCTCCGGGTTATGAATGATTTCTCCAATCAGGAAAATACGGTTTTCGGGGAAGACGCGGCGAGAGGCATATGCCAGATCAATCGCTCGCTCCACCCCATAGCAGAACCCGAATTGCTGTGCCAGTCGCAGGGTCGTCGTGCCAATAGTAAGCGTTCCTCCGGCTTTTCGTAGCTTTTCGACGATTGGAGAGCGATAGTGCTTCTCGACCTCTGCCTGGACTTCTTCCATGACATCGGGACGACGCACGTTGACGCGCTTACGCTTCTGTGGGGGAGCTTTGCTCAAGGGATAATAGGGAAACTATACTTGGGGAAGACGGTGGGAGCAAGGGAAGCCCTCCTCGTTTTTGCGGAAATAGCCGATGGTCAGCGGTTGCCTTTTTCCCATGAGAAGTAGTCAGGAATTGGGGAGGAAATGTGCTGATGCATGCGTCCAGCGTATCCGTTCGGTCTTCCGGGGACGTCGGGGTCCTTGGTTGGCAACTTCAGGATGCGCGGTTTATACGGTTCGAGAATACGCTGTGGTTGATGTTCAAGGGCGTTGAGAGCCGATACCGCATGATAGGCGCTCGAGACCGTTGGATCCGCATTAGCGAGAAGGACCTCGATCGCATGCTTTTGTCCAGCGTCACTCACAGGATAGGTCGCCAGCACCTCGGCGGCAGCGATCTGGACGCTGCGGGAAGAATCCTCCAGCAGGGTCGTGAGGAGCCTGGTATGATTCTGAGTCACTTTTTCGCCAAGGTAAAGACAGGCCAGAGCAGCCCAGTAGCGCTGGGCGGGAAGGTCCGCTTGAAGCATCTGGAGGATTCCCTTCTCCGACCCCCTGGGATCAAGGAGGATGTCAGAAGCTTTGCGAATCTTTTGAATGGGGTAGAGAGTTCTGTCCCGTGCAAGATCGGCAGGTGTGAGCGAGTGCTTCCCTGCGAGGTCATGAAGCATGCCTTCCGGAAGAAGAGCGACATCAAAGGTGTCCTCCATGTTCCGGTAGAGTGCCTCGCGCATCGACAAGAGCGTCTTTCGGAAAGCGGATTCTTTCGCAAGGTTCCTTGTCTCGTGGGGGTCTTTTGAAATGTCATAGAGCTCCTCTGGTAGCTTTCTTTGCCAGAAGGCAGACTGAATCTTGTTGAGTTTACCTTCCCGGTAGAGGCGACGCCAGATACGGGTAGCCTGGGTTTCCATCTGGTAATGCAGGGCTTGCCCGTGGGGAAGGTGAGGCATGAAGTTGCGGATGTAGACGAATGTGCCGTTGGTCACGGTGCGCGAGCAGTCAGGGCGCTCGTCCATGCGGCCACGGAAACCGAAGGAGTGAACAGGCATGGCCGTGACGTGTTTACCAGCGAAGGGCTTCCCCTGTTGGAAGGCGGGAGGCTCTATCCCGACCAGAGAGAGCATCGTTGCTCCCAGGTCTACGAAACCAACAAGTCTCTGCGAAACTCCACCAGATTTGTATTCCGGTGGTCGGAGGTGTTTCCATTTCTCCGGTATGTGCATGATCATGGGGACATGCAGGCCACTCCATCCTGCGTAGCGCTTGCCCCGAGGCATGCCGGATCCATGATCGGCCCAGAAAATGACGATGGTATCCTCCGCGAGACCTTCCTCCCTGAGAGCACGGAGATGGGCGCCGAACCAATCGTCCATTCTGGTGAGACCATCGTAATACTGGGCCCAGTTGTCTCTCACGGCTGGGACGTCGGGGTGGTATGGAGGAACCTGAACCTTGGAAGGATCGTGTGTTGTCTTGCTCTTGCGAGATCGAATACGACTTTCGTGGGTGCAGGTCTGATTGAAAATCGCGAAGAAGGGCTGTCCTTTCTTTCGCTTCCTGTAGTGTGCCTTGTTGGAGGACTCGTCCCAGATGGTCCGGATGTCATGCTCAATGTTGTAATCGGTCTTCGAGTTGTTGGTGCAGTAGTAGCCGGCCTCTCTCAGGTATTCCGGATAGAACTTCAACCACTCTGGTCTGGCTGCCTGAGAACGCATGTGATGTGCCCCGAGAGAGGGTGCATACATGCCACAAATGATGGTTGTCCGGGCCGGGGCACAGACTGGGGCCGTGGAGATGGCATTGCGGTAGAGAAGGGAGGACTTCGCGAACGTGTCGAGGTTGGGAGTGTCGGCGTAGGGGTCCCCGTAACATCCAAGATGCGGACCGTGATCCTCGGCCGAGAGCCAGAGAATATTGGGTCGATCAAGGGCTATGAGGGGAGATAGTCCGGCCCCCGCGAGGAGAAGGGCCAGAAGTAAAGTTCTGATTCTAAACATGGTGAGGAAGAGCAAGGTAGCTTCTGGCGTTTTCATAGCAGATGTTGCGGATGAGGGAATCAAGGAAGTGCCGATCATCCGGGATCTCGCCATTCTCCACATCCTCGCCAATGATATTACACAAAAGTCGGCGGAAATACTCGTGTCGCGGATACGAGAGAAACGATCGTGAATCTGTCAGCATCCCCACAAAGCGAGAGAGCAGTCCTATGGAGGCAAGGGTTTGCAGGTGCTCAGTCATGCCCCGCAGGGTATCATTATACCACCACGCGGAACCCCACTGGATTTTAGCTGGAACAGGCCCTTCCTGGAATGACCCACACGCTGAGGCGAAAAGTGCGTTATCCCTGGGGTTCAGATTATACAGGATAGTCTTGGGGAGGGAGTCATGCTGAAGGAGGTTGTCCAGAAATTTGAGCAAACGCTCTCCCTGCGGCCAGTCACCGATGGTGTCAAAGCCACTATCTGGACCGAGTTTCTCAAAGAGACGGGTGTTTGGATTCCTTACTGGCGCAAGGTGGAGTTGCATGGTCCATCCCTTCTCATTGTTCCAACGGCCCAGATGCTGCATGATAAATCCGGTAAATCCATCCGCCTCGCTCTTTGTGGCCGGACTTCCTTCACAAGCGCGAGCGAAAATTCTCGTCGCTTCGTCCTGGCCGCATGGTTGGGCGGGGCAGTAGGCCATCCCGTGATCCGAGAGGCGGCATCCGGCAAGGTGGAAGTCATCGTGGCGGACACGTAAGGCCTCGATGAGGTCCTCCAGAGTCTCTACCTCAACGTTGCACCGTTCTCCCAGAGCTTTTCGGAAGGGGTTCAAAATCTGCGGCCGTTCGACCATGACGGCCTTGTCCGGTCGGAAGGTTGGATAAACCCGGGTCTCGATTTCCAGGGAGGCGCAGGCCTCATGATAAAAGAGGGTTTCGGAGGGGTCATCGGTCGTGCCAACGGTGTCGACCTTGAATTGATCGAGAAGGCCGTGCGCACAAAAGGAGTCATCCTCGAGGCGTTCATTGGCCTCATTCCAGATGGCCTCGGCGCTGTCTGGGTTGAGCAGAGTAGTGATCCCAAAGCAGCGACGGAGTTCCAGATGAGTCCAGTGGAAGAGAGGGTTGCCAACGCTACAGGGAACTGTTTCAGCCCAGGCTTGGAATTTTTCGCGGGGCGACGCGTCACCGGTAATATGAGACTCCGGTATTCCGTTCGCCCGCATGGCTCGCCACTTGTAGTGATCTTCGCCGAGCCAGAGAGTACTAATGTTAGTCCAGCGCTTGTTCTCTGCCACTTCCCCGGGAGGAAGGTGGGTATGGTAATCAATGATTGGCAGGGTCGCTGCGACTTCATGGAAGAGGCGCTCGGCTGTGGCGCTCCGAAGAAGGAAGTTTTCATCCATGAAGGCTCTTGCCATAATTGGATGCTAGAGGTGGATGGCCGGGTAGTGAACCGGAATCTTTCCGAGGGCCATGAGCAGGAATACGGCTTAGGACCCGTTTCCGGAGTAATCGGATCATCCCTCAGGATGGGGAATTACCTACGGATCCTGCGGTATTCCGGGTTCACGCACTTTTCCTTCCACTGATTGAGAACTTCCCGCAAGCCGGCATCTGACTCAGGGTATTGTCCCTGGTCGTTAGTGCGCTCCTGCCACTGAGAGAGGATTTGCCTGTGATGCTCCATGATTCCTGCGAAAGCAGGGTCGGTTGCGAGGTTTTTTATCTCATGAGGATCTCGCTTGAGTTCATAGAGTTCTTCCTCAGGGCGAGGCCCGAAGAAGATCTCATCAGTCAGCGAGGGAAGGGTGCCATTGGCATGACCTTCCCGAAGGAATACTACGTACTCCCGGTTGTCCCGATACTGGGGTTGGAGGAGGGGGCGGTCGGTGAGAAAGTTCCGGATATAGCGATACCGTTCACTGCGAACGCTCCGGATGTAATCGATCGTGTAGTCACAGCGGTCCCGGGCAGAGATCACGTATTCACGGGGCGAAAATGAATGGGAAAAGAGATCGACTCCATCGTAGTGGGAGGGGATTTCAATTCCCGCCAGCGCAAGGGAAGTGGCAGAGATGTCCAGGGTTGATGTCAGTTCATGGCGAACTGTTCCCGGTTGGATGCGGTCATGAGGACCAGAAATAATCAGCGGGACATGAGTGCCGGCTTCGGTGCAGAACTGCTTTGCCCTGAGGGAGTGATTGTTCCCGTGGTCTGTAAACCAGAAGATGAGGGTGTTCTCAAGAAGGTTATCCTCCCGGAGGTTGGCCAGAATTTTCCGGGTGTCCTCGTCTGTCTGTCGGACGGTGTCGTAGTGGTGGGCGTGCCACTTACGGAACAGGGCGGTGTTTGGAAGATAAGGGGGAGGGGTGACCGAATCGGGATCAACCTTATCAGGCCACTTTCCTGTGTTACTTTTGCCTCCTGCAAGCTGGATCTGACCGAACCAAGGTTTGCCCTTCGGAAGGCTGCGCCATGCACTGAAATCCCGTCGCTGGCCTTTGACGCTATAGAGGTCGGAATTTTGAAAGACGAAGTTGTAGTCCTCTTTTCCGCTGTTGAAGGTGAGGTAGCCTTGTTTTCGGAAAATCTGGGGGATCGTCGTGATCCCCTCGGGGAGCTGAATTGCTCCCGCCTTGGTCCTGGAGGACCGGTGATTGTGCAAACCCGTCGTTGTCTGATAGGTGCCGGTGATCATTGCGGATCTGCAAGGCGAGCAGACCGGCGCAGGAACATAGCACCGGGAAAACCGCACTCCTGATTTAGCGAGTGCGTCAATATTGGGAGTTTTATTTTTGTTGATGGGATCCCCATAGCAACCAAGCAGGGGGGACATGTCTTCAATGAAGACCCAGAGAATGTTTGGCTTGTTGGCGGCTGCCTGAGAGACTTGCAGGACCAGAAGCAGTAGCGGAAGGAGCAAAAGTTTCAAGGTCTCTGGCCCTACTCGGCGTGTTTGGGAGTGGGGTGCCACCTACTGAATTTCCGGTCGGTCAGCGCCATGGCGAATATCCATCGCGGCAGTCACGAAGACCGCTTCCTCGGCGATATTCTTAGCGTGATCTCCTACCCGCTCAAGCCACCGAACAATAAAGTGCAGGTCAAGATAGTCCTTAATGCGATCACCATCGTTTTCCATGCGGGAGGTCAGCTTTTTGGAAACCGATTTCTGGGCCTCGTTGAGCTCAGCGTCCTCGGCCCTGATTTCAAGCGCGTGTTTAAGATTTCCCGCTGCGAATGAGGTGACGCTCTTCTGGAGGAGGCCGATCGCCCTCTTGTAGATAGGTTCTACGAGCCTTGTCTCGGCAATTTCAAGATTTCTATTCATCTTCCGCGCCCGCCGGGCGATGCTCACGGCCTGATCACCCACTCGTTCAAGATTACCACAAACTTTCATGATCGAGATCACCTTCCGGAGGTCAGTGGCAACCGGTTGGTAGAGAGTCATAATTCGGAGGCCTTCTTCATCGATTTTCATCTCAAGGTGATCGACCTCGGCATCCTCTGCGATGACCTTGTCGCACAAGGTGCTGTCACGCTCAGTGAGTCCACGCACAGCCAACTCGAGGTTGGCGATTACTTGATCGGCCATGGTATTGAGATCGGCACTGATCTTGTCCAGGGCTTCTTGGAATTTCCCTAGAATGTGCGGTGTTTCCTCTTGCATCTTGCTGTTCGTGGTCAGGATGGTTTATCCGTAACGTCCTTCGATATACATGGCCGTCTTCTCCTCTCTGGGATTCAGGAAGAGTTGGTCGGTAGGTGCATGTTCAATTATTTCTCCAAGATACATGTAGATGCACTCGTCACTGGCACGTTTCGCCTGACCCATATTATGGGTAACCATTACTATGGTAAAGCGTTCTCGCATGGTGCTGACGAGTTCCTCCACCCTGGCGATGCCGTCTGCATCGAGGGCGGAGCACGGTTCGTCCATGAGAATTACCTGTGGTTTGAGAGGAAGAAGGCGGGCGATACAGAGTTTTTGCTGCTGCTCGAGCGTGAGTCCAGTTGCTTTCTCTTTCAGAATGTCCCTGGTAGCATCCCAAAGTTGCACTTCCCGGAGGGCGGATTCCACAACGTCGTCGAGGTTCAGATCGCGTAGTTCGCGTTTGGGGGTATGGGCTTTGAGCCCAAAGAGGATGTTCTCGTAGATTGATATTGGAAGAGGGTTAGGGCGTTGGAAGACCATTCCAACGGCCTTTCGTAGTTCGGGAAGATTAACATCTTCGTCATAAATATTCTTTCCCATAATGGAGATCTCCCCATTCGTGGTGACGTTTCCGTAACGTTCGTTGATTCTGTTGAACGAGCGTAGCAGCGTTGTCTTTCCACAACCAGAAGGGCCGATCAGCGATGTGATGATTCCCGGCTTGATGTCGACCGATACTTTGAAAAGAGCCTGGAAGTCGCCATAGAAGAGGTCGACATCGCGGGTGCGGATACTTGCAGCAGAATCGGACATTGTGGACTAGCCCATTTCGCCCGAGAGGTAGCGGGCGGTTAGTTCGTTCTTAGGATTGGCAAAGAGTTCGGGAGTAGGACCCTGCTCAACAATCTCTGAATTATTGAGGAACATCATGTTGTCCGAGATTCGTTGTGCCTGCTGGATGAGGTTGGTGACAAGGATGATAGTCATCTCACTCTTAAGAGAGGTGAGGACATCCTCGATTTTCATGGTAGTGACCGGGTCGATGGCGATGGAGAATTCATCGAGGCAGAGAATCTCAGGTTCGAGTGAGAGCGCGCGGGCGAGGGTGAGGCGCTGCTGTTGGCCGCCGGAAAGCTTGGTTCCGAGAGATTTGAGTCGGTCCTTAACCTCGTCCCAGAGAACCGATTGTTTGAGGCAGCGCTCGACTAGTTCGTCGAGTCGAT
>MDTD01039370.1_pt1 | contig 16011 bp, 5 predicted proteins | sample 811221 | NCBI WGS metagenome assembly MDTD01 (sample SAMN05326646, study PRJNA326480) | marine metagenome | isolation source: seawater | place: Pacific Ocean: South West | collected 2011 | reverse complement strand
TGGCCAAAAACCATGCCACTTACTGGCCAAATTGAAATGCGATTTGCCGGCCAAATTCATGCGATTACGCAGAGTGGGTGTAACATAAGAGAGAGTATCTGACTTCTCTGGTTGATTGAGCGCCAAAGAGACTCATCAGGGGAGAGTTAAAACTACTGCTTACAAATTTTCCTTGTTTTTTACTGCATAATCCCGCAGAGTTGAAGCAGATGGTAAAGAAAGTCAGTTGGCAATAAAACGACCGTTTCCTTTGCTCCGTCTTCGTTTCCGGTCGGCACCAGCGATAGTCTCACTATTTTTACGCTGGTTTCATTTAATTTCGGTTCGTCTAAATCATTATGCGCTCAGTCTCAATTAATTTGCGCCCAAATCGGCCGATGATCTCACGCCGCCACAGGAATACACTGTTTTGGTATCGATAGTGTAAACAAAAAATATAAAAGAAGAAGAGCAGTCTAAGACTGCTCTTCTTCTGAAAACTATTGTTGAAAATCTACTGTATCAGCAGCTTTGATTCAGCAGTTTTTTCATCAAGTATTTTGTACTCGTCTAAAAGACTTTTCTTGATTTCAGAAAACTTCGAATGAACATCACATTCAGAGTTGATCCATGCAAAGTACAGGCAATACATAAACCTTTTGTTTCTTCTCGCTTCTTGCTGGATTCTACTCAAATAGTTTTTTCCGTGCCTTTTCAGTAATTCTTCCAAAGCATCAGCTCCGATAAAAGCCAATGCTTCCTTGTCTGGTGCAGCTTCCGCTAACCCAAGAATTAGCTTCCATCCTCTTTCTGGATTATTGCAAACTGATTCGAATACTTCATTCCAAGCCCAAATATCTTCATCATCAGAATTTGGTCTATCAAAATCGATGTTTCTAAAGCTTCTAAAGTAGGAGTTTTGAAGCTCCGTTAAGCTTGAATTTTTCATGTATTTACCTTCGTCATTCATTCACCAATCACCATTCTCTGGTACAAGTATACAGCAGAAGACCATTTGTTAGATTGGAATTGGTACTGGTACTGGACCCAGAGGTACCGGAAATGGCAGAGGAATATTAGTATTTGGAAATTTGGGCCAGAAATCTATCGGGTCAAAGGGTGGAGTCCTTTTCTGATCTTCTGGTTTTGGTTTTGGCTTCGGCTTCAAAGATTTTGCGTCAATTTTTGCTGCTTCTTCTGCTTCATCAGGTGGATCTCCGCAGTGTCTGGCAAATTTACCCAGCTTGTCTTTTAGCCTGTTCTGAAGTTGACTCAGTGCTTTTCTGTGCGAATCAATTGACATTTTCCCTTTTTCTTTCAAGTCTAAAGGATTGTCTTTAATTTCTTGTGCCCTCCTGTTAACAGTTTTTGTGAGATCACTGATCTCTTCCAAAAGTGCACAACAGTCTACCTTCATCAGACCAGTTGGATCTGTATAGTTCAAAGGACTGTTGCTAACATACGCATAGAGGTTCAGATCATCTTCATAAAGAAGAGGATCTGGTTGAAGAAATCGCCCTAGTGTAGGTGAGTAATACCGATTTTTGAAATAGTATAGTCCTGTTTCCTCATCATAGCGCTGTCCAGTGAAACCAAAAGTGGTGCCTGACAGACTATTGCTTTCTCCCCAAGGTGAATAAGCATAACGATTTGTCACCGTTCCAGAGTTGTTAGTTAGAGACATTATTGAGCCAAACCTATCAGCGTGCATGTATGTGAGCGCGCCACCCGCAGCAACAGCAATCAACGGTTCATTGGAATTTACACCATACACGAAACGATTTTGCAGTGTATCGCTTCCATCGTAATCAGCCAAACGATGCCAGTTTGCGTATACATATCTGGTTTTTGTATTGTTAACATCCTTTTGAATTTGGCGATTCATCGGATCATAAACATAATCCACGCTTGTTGAACCATTTTCAGCGGAAATCAAATTATTTTCCGTGTCATAATCAAATCTCCAGACACCATCATCGGTCAAGCAACCATTGTTGTTGTATCCCTTGTAGAGTCGACCGCAGCTTCCTGAAGCATAATCATACTGGTTCAGCTCGTTGATCTGGTATTCGAGCAACTGATCAACGGTCGGATGCCAACTATGTTGGTTATCAGAGATTGTTTGACTAATGAGTTGTTGCGCTTCATTGAAGCCATAGGCAAAATCAAGATCTGAGCCGTTGAAGGCGTGCTCAATGGATGACATGTTGCCGTTCCATTCGTAGCCGTAGTCTGTCTGGACACCGTTGTCGAAAGTCATCGATGTTCTTCGAGAGAGAGCATCATATTCAAACTCAACAGCAGGAGTTGATGAGCCATTAAGCTTTATATCAGTCAATCTGTCGAGTTCATCGTATATGCGTTCTACATAAAATCCGTCTGGATAGTTGATTCTTGTGACATTCCCATTTTCATCAAGAACATATGTAGCTGCCTTTCCATCCGGAGCTTCCTCTGAAGTCTGTCTACCTGCTGTGTCATAGCCAAATTCCCACTCGCCCGTTGCTGGGTTGCCCGTAACAACTGGTGTGCTAACACTAGTAAGACGCCCAGCAAGATCGTAAACAAAACTTACAACAGGCATGCCATCAGGTGATTTCTCAATAATTCTGTTCAAAACATCGAAATCAAAATCGATGGAATCACCTATTCTTGTAAGCATACTAGTTAAGTTATTGTTTTCATCATAAGAAGCATTTTGTTCGAAAGTTCCATCCGGATATATGGTCTTGTCGAGCCTATCAAAACCATCGTAGGTGTAGGAGGTCACATTCCCTTTTGCGTCTTCTACAGTGGCTTTCAAACCATTGTTCGTATAAGTATAAATCTGACTGTCAATAGACGACGGATCGATCACTTTTTTCAGGAAGCTTCGCTCATCATACTCATACTCTGTGACTCTGTTCTCTGGATCAGTAACTTTCCAAAGGCGATGTAGCTCATCGTATTGCTTTGTAGTTTCGTTTTCCAGGGGATCTTTAAGGCTTACTAATTGGTTGGCTACATTATAGCCGGCTTCATATATCTGCCAGGGGTGTCCAACATCGCCAGTTTGACGCTCGACTGTAAGCCGGTTGTCATTCTTGTCGTAGGTAATGTTTGTGATATAGCCGAAAGGTGCGGTATTCTCAATCTGAGTCAGACGACGTTTGTCATCATAAGTGTACTCCGTCTCATTTCCACGCGGGTCAGTAACCGAATCAACATCACCCCAGGCATTGTAATCTAAGACCGTAAGGAGATTTAGCTGTCCCATGCCTTCATCGACAGTAACTTGCTCTAGTACCTCGGTAGTGGTGTGATATTCAAACTTTGTGACTATTCCTGTTTCATCGGTGCGGGTAAGTACCTGACCTCGTCCGTTGTAAGTCATGGTGACGGTCGGAGTAACCATACCAATGTCTGGGCGCTCGATGGTTTCGAGATTGCCAGTACCAGAGTTGTAGGAATAGGTGGTTGTATTTCCACGCCCATCCTCATGAGTAGTAACTTTGTTGTAAGTAGAGTGATATGTGAAAGTCTCGACGATGTCGCTGAGACCGGAGCTGGGCTTTGCAGAGCGAGTCAGAGTCAGTATGTTGTCTTTGCCGTCGTAGGTCCAGCTCACGGACTCGCCTTCCGGCATAGTCTTATTGGTAGTACGATTCAAGCCATCATATTCATAGCTTTTTACGAAGCCGAGTTCATCGACTTTTTTAATGGTGTTTCCTGCAGAGTCGTAATGCCGGACAATGCTTTCACCTAGAGCATTCTTGAACTCAGTCCGCCAGCCAGCAAAGTAAAACTCTTGCTGCTCGCTGTTCATATCGAGCTGAGATTCAATACGACCTAGTGAATCATAAGTATTAGTCACCATAGCTGATGCTGGATTCTCCGGCAAGAAATAGCTTTCAATCTGGCCTAGCCCGTCATAGATGAACGTCGTGTCTTCTCCCATCAAGTCAGTGATTTCGTCTAGCTGCCCATCGACATCGTAGTCATAAGAAACAGAACGTCCGTTCCCGTCAGAAACTCCAGTGAGCTTGTCACCAGTATAAGTGAGAGTCAGGGTCCTTCCCATTCCGTTTGTCACTGAAGTGAGCTTACCGGAAGTATAGGACAGAGTAATAGTCACACCGTTGGGAAATTCAACGGTTTTGAGATCGCCATCGGTGTTATAGGTGTATTCCACCTGCTCTGGTGTGGTGACAGTGTATTCACCAGAGCTTTCGGAAAGTTCCCAGCCTTCATTGACCGTTGACTGATAAGTTCCGTCGGGCATAATAACGAACTCAACAGTTGAACCTATAACCTGGGCAGAAACCACATTAAGAGTCATCTGATCACACCACCAGTTAGCAGTGAGCCAGGCGGTAATCAGTTCAGAAATTTCCAGATCATCGTTATCTACAAGATTGATGCACGTATAGAATGAGACCAGAGATGCAGCTGCCTGAATCGGAGAACTAGAGCCAAGACCGCGGAAGGCTTCGGTAACAAGTGATGCGCCAAGCTGCCAATTGTGACTCCAACCCCACCCCATTGGACCATCTTTGAATCGATCCGCGGAGCTGTAATCGACATCGAAGCTAAGCTGATAAGGGAAGGAGGAACTACCCAGTGTCAAATCTGTCTGGCGGTACTTGTAAGCACCACTGCGAAGACCAACTGGATCAGACTCTTCTTCTTCGCACTCCTTGCATTTGCACTTCTTGCCTTCGCCCCATTCACCAGCACTACCTTTCGTGAAGCCAACAAATCCAGCAGCTGCACCATCGGGGTTTGTGAGAGCCCAGCCAACTGCATCGAAATTGCCGACGGTTTGCCAGCCATCTTCCGGAAGAATCACAACATAGCCACTACTCAGATATCCAGAGATGTAGGAACTCACGTTGTATGGAGAATAGTCGGTAAGATTAGGATCAACGTATGTAGCATATGTGCTGCTGTCGCCTCGATAAATCTTATAGCCGTTAGCATTAGCCACTTCAAGAATATTTGAGATGTTCACACCGGGCTTGTCGGTAAACTGCTGAGGTACAAGGCGTTCTAGCTGATTAGCGTGAATAGCCCATGCCGCTCCAAACTGTCCTGGTGTATCCGCATCTCCGTCAAGAGCGCTAACAGGTCCACTGTATCCGCTGCCATCAAACTGAACAGTACCTTTCTCAGTATCTCTGTTAATTGCGAAAGCCCAGTGGTGCGTGGTATGCCGACAGTTAGTCAATTTCCCAATGATGTCTGCAGCGATAGAGCACTCAGCGGCATACTGATACCACATTACTGCAAGCTGGGATCCAAGATAGTCTTCGTCGAACTCACCTGCACCATTAGCTTTTGCATCAGCGACTCGCTTTTCATGGAACTCGACCATACCCTTGCTTGTATCGCCGAAAGTCAGACCCAGGAGCCAGTACATTTTTCCAGTACCTTCCCAGGTAGGGTAGTTTGCTCGCGTAGAAAGATAGACCCACTCGTCATACCAAGTGACTGGGTACGGGTGGACAAAGTGAACATTGAAAGTGACATAGGTACCAAGAGCAGTGGTGCTACCGGTCGCAACCAGAGTCCCATCCACTCGCAATTCGGCCTGAACAGAGGTGTTGTACCAGACCGTGATGCGCTTTCCATAGAGTTCATCGGCGTAGAAAGACTCGCTGATGCCATATGAGTTGGTGATATCAACAGTGGTACGATAACTGTTTGGGATGGTCGACCAGACAGTCGGAGTCACTTCGCTGTCGAGGTAGTCGAGCGACGTGTTGCGAACAGGCGAAGAAATCTGATTAATAGACTTGCCACCGATGATATCGTCCATCGTCGCAGTCGGATTGTTTGTTTTGATGTAATCGACCAGTTCCATGGTGTAGTCAGAAAGTTCTGACTTGATACCATCGAAATCGACATCCTGAATCCAGTTGCCGCTGGTATCGATGGTGGCGCCAGTTTCAGCCGCCGCAATCAAGGACGACCGGCTATAACCCATAGCCGTGCCCAAGTTGATGCCGCTGGTGCTGGTGTAGCTCTTGTAGCTCGGGTCGAAATAGTAGTCGGTAGAGTCAATTGTCACTTTGACCCAGATGTGACTCAGGGTCATGCGCCATTCAGTACCGGTCCAGACGGCTTCGCAGGGGATGCCGCCACGCTGAAGGACATAGTAAGCGTTGTAGATGTTGGACGAATCCGTACCCAACCAGGCTGCGATTTCGTCATTCGAGAGGTCCAGGTCGCCGAACACAAAGCTTGCAGTGTGTCCTGCTTCGGTCAGCAGATCCACCATGAGCTGGCACTGATCCCAGGGGTTGCCGATGCCGTCAATGAGAGCACCCATGGCACCCTTCTGCAGACCGAAAGTCGGATAGTATTCGATCTGGTTGTAGACGTGGTAGTAAATCAGGTCAACATCGTTCTTTAGAGCGCGGGCAAGCTCCGCAATGGATGCGGGGCTCTGAACGGTGTTGCTGGCATTACCAGGCTGAGCTGCAAAGCTCTGAATAGCTCCTGCGCCAGAAGCAGCCTTAACCTTCTTCGATTCGAATTTGGGCCGGAAGGTCACTTTCTTCTCGGTCCGCTCCGCCATGATTTCACGAGCTTTCGCTGGCGAAATACCGGCAACAGACTTGATTGAGCCACGGCTTAACTGAGCCAGGTCGTCCGCCGAACGTTGATGTGGTGCGACGATTTTGGTCTTTCTTTTACTCATATTGAGTTTCCTTTGTTTGGATTGAAGGATGCACGAAGAAGCAGAGTTTATTGGCTGCCGGAACTCGTGCTGACCTAGAAGCATTTGGCAGATAGTGCCAATGCTGAATCGGGATCCAATCTATTGATCGCCAAGATCAGTCGAACTTTAGTTCGACTGATCAGGCGATGGTGACGACGACCGAAGTCCGGTTTCCGTTGTCGTCGTAGAAGTATTCGACGGTATCACCGTTGCCAAAGGTGATCTTCTTGAGCCATCCCTGGGGATAGTAGGTGTAGGTTGCGGAGTCGCTCATATATAGCTCCATTTGTTCATGTCTGATACTGACCTTTACTCCTCATCGCCTGGAATTCCCAGCAGGTCCAGACAGTCCCATGAAGACGCGGTCAGTAATTTTTCGATTAATGTCTGCGCCGCAGAATTCGCACTAATAAGGAATTCTGGCGGCGGCTCTTCCAGCTTCGCCAACCGCCTATGCAAAGTACATAGGTCTAGTCTCAACAAGCCAAACTCCCATTAACACAACAACTCAGGCAGCCTGCAGGTAGCTTGCTCTTGCCTGAACTACAAAATGGGTTTGGCTGATCCTGAAATACTGTATTTGGATCTCGATAGAAACATTGCCTGGGAGCAAGGCTTCATTAAAAAGGTATTGAGGAACTTTACTGTTTTAGATATCTAGAAAAACTGATTCCGTTAGCAGAAAAAAGGAGAGCACCTGTATTCCAAGCGCCCTCCTTAGCATGAGGCTAGCTAGAACTCTGATTTTTGCTCAATCCACTTTTAAACGGCTCTAACTTACACTGTTCAAGAGTAAATTTGCGCCAAGCCTCTAACTGTTCTTCTACAGCTTCAATCTTTTTCTCTCTTATAAGTTTAGAGATCTGTTTACAACGGGACTCAAGTTTTGATTTCCATTCAACACTATCATCTCGCCCAAATCTATCTATTACCTGAGATACCAATTCAAGCCGATGAACAGCTTCCTCATATCTTCCAGCAAGAAACAGTGCATAACCTTCTTCTTCCAGATCATTTATATCGTCGTATCCGCTGTTTCTAATTCTCTGGAATTCAATGTACTTATCTAATTCTGTTAAAGACTCCAGTATTGGAAAAACATCCACCCGTAGTGTGTGAATCAGTCTATCCAAATCTTGTTTACTTGACAGATCCCAAAGTGCCCTGTTGTTTTCTTGAAGAATCTCATCGCCTTGAAAAGGAAGTCCGAAAGCACCATAGCCGCTCCTTATTGGAAAGAAGTGTATTGGTTTGTACGCCAGAAAAATGATGAGATAAATCCTAGTAGCTGCGAGCTCTCTATTTGAAGATTTGAATAGTAAACCAATGACAGTAGGACAGAAAGACTTATATAGCAGCATAAGACTGCCGTTTCTTTTGCAGAATGTCCAGTTAGGAAATTCACTACTGATCTTCTCCACTATTGCTTTCTGTCCCACTTTCAAAATCCTCCTTTAGAGCCTAAAAATCGGAATACCCTTGTATTTGTCAGGCAAGTTCTTCCTGATATGAGCTTCTTGCCCTCTTCCTAAATCACCTGCAGTTTTCCAGTCAAATATTACCAAAGGTTCTCCCAGGGCATTCTTAAAGAGAACATCTACTCTAGCTGATCCTTTGCCATAACTATCCTTTACACCATTGAGGTATGATACTTCTGCTTCCAGATAAGGGCTGTGCAAGTTTTTGATGAAATCTGATGCAGCTTTATGGAATTTTGTTCCATATTCCTTATTGTATCCGCCACCAGTTTCATCTACAATCCCTCTACCAGCAGCCTGTAGGGATTTCTTCAACTTCACAGTTGTTTCAAGCTTTTTGAGCCCATCGCTTCCCGCATGCGCATCAACAGCATCTTGAGCAGCGTTATTGACTGCAGCACTGGTTGCAGCAGCAGCGGCTCCCGCTCCAGCGGCTATACCCGCTCCAGCACCTAGACCATCACCAGCTGCTGTACTCCCAAGCCCAATAATGGGAGGGAGAAATATTGGAGGCGGAACTTTTTTCCTCTTCCGTGCGTTTGCGCCACCTCCAGAGGCACCTCCACTCCCAGTTCCATTGTTCCCTCCTCCGCCTCGTCCGGTGGTACCACCTCCGGTACCAGTAGTGTTACCACTCGACCCAGTGGTACCGCCGCCGGGACCTGTGCTACCGCCACCTCCTGAACCTGTAGGACCTCCTGTAGGAGCACTAGAACCACCGCTCGAACCACCGGTACCACCACCAGGTCCTCCTGTAGTAGAACTACTGCCATCAGTCTTCCTGGCAAGGTTAGTAAAAATTGTTGGAATCAGTCCTCCATCTACAATCTGTGGAGAAGCTACTCCACCGCCGTACTCTAAGATACTAGGTGCATCAGTCCTATTGTTGAAGTTTCCAGAACCGGGATTCTCCGTTCTTCCGTCATTAGCTACGTACAGATCCGAGAATCGACCTATTGCGGCAATGTTCTCAAGACCAAGAAAACCAAATTTGGCAGTGATTGAGGTTGAGACTTCGCCAAACGGACCGTATGCGAACGAGGAACTTCTTGTTGATGTGCTATCACTAGTCGCTATGATCGAACCGAATACATCAGCATGAAGATAGGACCTATCTCCAGCAGCGTTTACTGCAAGAAGCGGCTCGCTTGTGCCCGTTCCATAAATGTAGCGAGACTGGAGCGTATCGGCCCCATCATAATCAGCAATGGGCAAGCCACCATGCACAACATGTTTTGTAACGGCACCATCAATTGAAGTAGTTGCTTTTCTATCAATCGCATCAAATCCATAAGTCACTGCTGAACCAGATTTTGAGGCACTAGTCAATCTGTTTAGAGAGTCATGACTGTATGTCCAAATACCATCAGAACTCAAAGAGCCATTGCCATTGTAAGCGTAGTTTTTACTGTTGACAGATGGATACTGGTTTAGGCTGTTTGCATTGCCATAAGAGAAAGCTGCTGACTCAGTTGGCTCCCAAACAAATTCAGCCTTATCTACTGTTTGACCAAGCAGTTGACCCACTTTGTTATATTGGTAGTCAAAAGTTACTTCGTCAGACCCAGAAAATTTGTGTGTGACTGAGTCAACGAAGCCATTGTTTGCATACTCATAGTTCGTTTCAGACCCGCTATCATACTGAATCTTAGTTCTGCGTGAAAGTTTGTCATATGAGATTCCGACAGCATTCGAGATGTCTCCGTTTAGCTTGACCCCTGTCATCCTGTCAAGTTCATCGTAAGAGTATTCTACGTAATATCCATCTGGGTAGGTGAATTTTGTGGTATTACCATTAGCATCAAGCTGAAATTGAAGGACTTTTGCATCTGGTCTCGTTTCCTGGATCAGACGTCCTGCTGTATCATAAGAAAATATTGTATCTGAACCATCTGATACTTTAGTGACTCGTCCACTTAAGTCGTATTCATAGCTAATTGGGCTTAATCCGGGAGCGGCCTTTTGAGATACTCTATCAAGCTCATCATATAAAAAGTTGATGACATTTCCTGCCCGGTCACGCACGCTGGTTACTAGTCCATTTGCATTGACAGAAAATTCTTCGTATGAGCCGTCGGGAGATATAATCTTTGTTGGGCGATCAAAACCGTCAAACTCGTAAGTCGCGACATTGTTCCTCGCATCTTTGAAGCTTGAGATCAAATCGTTATCAGAGTATTCATATGTTGCTGTTACAATTCCGGCATTGTTTGTTACTGAGACAACTCTATTGACGTCATCATAGCTGTACTCGACTACTCTGCTTTCAGCGTCAGTTACTTTCCAGAGTCTATCGACAACATCATATTCGTAGCTAGTCGTGTTTCCGCTGTCATCAGTTACTGATTTCAACTGATTACGATCATTATATGTGTAGGTCATAAGTTGCCATGGATTGGCAGGAATTCCCGTCTCTTTTTTGATCTGCAAAAGACGACCGTTTTTGTCATAGACATACTCTGTGACATAGCTAAGCGGTGAAGGCGCATTTGATTGAAAAAGCCTGCGCAGATTGTCATATTGATAATTTGTTTGATTACCTTTGGGGTCAGTCACTGAAACTACGTTTCCAACCGAGTCATATCCAAAAGAGGTAGTAAGATTTAGACGTCCCGTGCCTTCGTCTTGTACGACTGATTCGAGATCCTCTTTCGTCGAGTGGTATTGGTACCGAGTTACCATTCCGGTTTCATCAGTTACACTTTCAATTTGTCCACGACCGTTGTACGTAAATGTCGTCGTAGGAGTCTGGGAGTTAACAGCTGGGCCCTGGAGTGAAACAAGCAATCCGCTATTTATGTCGTAAGAATAGGAAGTGATGCGACCTAATGCATTTGTCGCTGTTTCTAGCTTTTTCCAATTGGCATCATAAGTGTAAGATTGAACGATATCAGTTAAGCCGGAACCGGGTTTTGCCTTCTCTGTTGACTTGGTTACATTGTTGAATTTGTCATATTCGTATAGAGTACAGTTACCTTCTGGAGCAGTTACTTTCGTAAGTCGACGCCGCCCGTCATATTCTGACTTGGTTTCATTCCCAAGTGCATCGACATATCTGATTCCATCTCCGAATCTGTTGAAATAGATCAGCCTTTGAGTTTTGCCATTAGGATTGACCTCTTCAGACCTGCTACCGGCAACAAACAATTCCCAGGTGTTTCCATTATGGACTTGCTGTTTGATTCTTCCTAGACTGTCGTAAGTGTTTGTTATGGCAGGCACAAGGGGTGTCTCAGGCAGAAAGACTTTCGTCAACCGACCAGGTTCATCGTATTCATAGGTTGAAATCTCACCATTTGCGTCGGTGAGATTGGTTAGGTTGCCGGCTAAATCATAGTTGTAAGATACGCTGCGCCCATTCCCATCTGACACACTTGTGACTCTCTCACCGGTGTAGGATATGGTAAGTGTTCGACCCATTCCGTTTGTTACACTGGTCAATTTCCCTGATGAGTAGGTAAATGAAACTGTCACTCCAAATGGAAAGTTGATTTCATGAATGGTGCCGTCAAGATTGTAGTTGTACTCAACGCCTTGCGCTGTCTTAAACGTATAAGTATCGTTGAGATTTTTCTCCAGAGTAGCCGAAGTATCCGTGGGGGCTAAATAGCTACCATTTGGTTGCTTAATGAAGAAGATGTTTCCCTCGGTGAATTCTACTATGACTACGTTCTTAGTGAGCTGGTCGATTAACCACCGATTACTTAGAACCGCTGTCATGTATTTTTTAAATGGTTTTGTAAGATCTTTAAACAGATCGATGCTTACAAAAATTTCGATCAATGCAGCGGCACCTGCAATCGGGTTGTCCCAACCCATTCCTCGCAAACCATCGGATTCTACTGTTGCCGAGAGGTTTAGGTTGTCTGTCCAGCCACGACCCAACTTTCCGTCGTCATAGCGACTATCTGAATTGTAATAACGCTCGAACGTAAGCCCATATGGATATGCCGACGATCCAACTGCCATATCGGCAGCTTTATAGAGGTAGGCTCCTGTCTGCAGGTTTGTGGGATCTTCGCCATCATCATCATCGGTATCGCGCCTTGGTCTCTTGGGGATCGTTTCTGGATCGGGCTTCTTCATATCTGAAGTTCCCCCCTTAAAGCCACCAGTAATAATACCGAGTGCCCCCTTGAAAGGGCTAAAGGCAAAGTAACCGTATCCCGTCCACTCATTAACTGTAATACTGCCATCTTCTGGTATCGCGACACGAAGACCGTTGTTTAGAAAAGCTGTTTCTATATCTGTTAATGTTTGGGATGGATAGTTTGTGAGACTTGGCTTCACCGTACCATTCCAGTTGCTGGTCTTGCCATCGTAGATCTTCAGTCCACTTAGGTATGCCGTATCTACAAGAGTGGTTGCACTAATGCCGTTAACACGATGATCTATTTGCTGCACGGACAGCGCTTCAAAGGCAATGATATGGAAAGCAATCGAATCATCTGTGTATCTGATTATATCTGGATTGTTGTCTAAGGCGGAGGTTCCCCAGATGACGGCTCCAAGATCTCCAGCAATTCCATCCTCATAGCCCACTAGACCGCACTGATGGTGAAAAACTGTCTTAGATTTGCACATTCTGTTAATGATGTCTGCTCCAAAACTTGTTTGTGCATTCCATTTGTGCAATTCAACTTCAAGCCACTGTCCAAGGACGGATTCAGATTCTGGTGCCCCACCTGCGGAACTCTCTTTTTTCAATCTCTTGTTGTGAGACTCATACATCTCTCGACCGCAATTTCCCCATGCCTGTGCGATAATGTACGACTTTCCTGCCAAGACTCGAAAGTAGACACTTTGGTCTGCAAAAGTAGTTGGATAGGGATGAGTTATTGTTAGCAGTACTGAATTGAAAGTACCTGTTCCTTGGGCAGAGCTAGTGGCGATCAAAGCACCATCCAGACGAAGCTCAGCCTGAAGACTACCGTTGAAGGTAATGGTCAACCTCTTCCCATGAATATCTGAAGAGTAGAATGACTCATCGATCGTATCGTACTCAATATCTAGAGTGGATTTGTAGTTGTTGGGAATGGAAGCCCAAATGGTTTCCGTAGAGCCTGACTTTTTGTATGGCAGTGAAGACTGACGCTCCTGTCCCGATTGAGGGACAATTTCTCGACCACCAAGAATGTCGTCCAGATTTGCACCGTCTTGGTTCTGTTGTATCCAGGCAACCAGGTTGGCAGTGTAGTCATCCAGGTTGTCTCTAATATTTGAGCGATTAATGTCTTTCACATAGTCGGCAGTGATAGTGGCACCACTTTCAGCATCACTGAGAAAACTTGCGGCGTTGTAGCCCATCGCTGTTGCTAGATCGATGCCAGACTTGTTTGTGTAAGACTTCATTGCCGGGTCAAAGTAATAATCCGTGCCGTCAATATTGCAGCGTACCCAGCAATGACTAATCTCGATCCTATCTTCCGGAGATGCCGTCACAACAGTGTTAGGAATACCCCCATTGGAAAGAAGATTACCGGCAGCAATAGAGTTCGATGTATCGGTGCCAAGCCAGTTACCAGCTTCGGTTGCCGAAAGGTCAATCTCACCGAATACGTAGTCCGCGGTGTACCCTGCTTCTCGAAGAAGCTGAACCATCAGATCTGCAATGTCGAATGAGTTTCCTACTCCGTCAATGAGGCACCCTAAAGCACCTTTCTGACTTCCGAATGTTGGCAAAAATTCTATGTTAGAAACAACAAACTCATTGATGAGATCAACATCGTGCCTGAGTGCTCGGGACATTTCTGCGATTGAGCCAACACCAGCAACAGTGTTACTGGCTAGGCCAGAAGCGATGGTCATAGGCTTAGCCTGGGGAAAGTCTTCCATTTTGAGTTTCGAAAGCGAAACAGCTTCTTTGGTGACTCGCTTTTCCAAAATGGATTTTGCTTCTTCTGGCGAAACAGCACCCTGCTGAGGTTGGGCGCCATAGTTTTTAACCGGTCCAAATGGCCGGTCTTTTGTTCTTTCTGTTTTCATATGTTTTAAATCCTTGAGTTGGATTGATTTTGTGGACATGCAGCTGAGAGACTTTCAGCCGCCGAAAGTACTGTTTTTAGACTTTTGAACTTAGACTGAATGAATAAACTTACGCTGGAATCTGCAAAATACGCTGAGCAAAAACACAATCATCCAATCAAGCAAATCCTTACAGGGGAAGAGGGATCTTGAATGTGCCGACTACCGACGGCTGTATGTTACTAGCGTATCCACCAAGGCAAACAATGCCTGAGTTGTAGCCGGAAGAATAGAGACTGCCTGCATCCGTCAGGATGAAGTAGCGTTGGTTGCCTTCATCACCGTGAACAAACACATCAGTGATAGCCTCATCACCATCAGAGATAGTGCGAGGCAACTGAACCCATTTGAAAGCTCCAGGATACTGTGCACTCGGAATGCCAGGCTGACCCATGTCAATACCACTATAAGCCAGGCGGCCATCATTCAATAGAAGAATCATCTGCCCATAGCCATTAGAAGCAGAATGCCTGCTGAAAAACACCTTATTAACCGTCCCTGGGACCGCAGCCGGAACACTTGGCGTAGTAATGGGAGAGACTGTATCGTTCCTGAACAATTGTTTATTAGTGTTCATCCCCCAGGTATATAGAGTTCCCGAGGAGTTAATGGCATAGCCTATGCCCCATTGCGCACAGCCGATGGCAGCGTCTGAAATGTTCGACAGCGCTGTCACTTGAGTAAACTCGTTACGCGCTGTGGTGTCACCAAGCCCAAGCTCTCCATTGCCATTGTAGCCAACTGTCCAGACATTGCCGCTCGTGTCAACGGCAAGTGCATTGCCATAGCCGTAGATGCTGCCATTTGCAGAGATGGATGCAAAATCAGTGATTGAAACTCCCCCGCTCTTCTTGGCTGCCACGAAGGCACCACTGACAGCAGTAGTGTTACCCGTCGCTAGCTGACCGTAGCTGTTGTAACCAGCAACAAGCAGAGAGCCATCGCTCATGAGCAGGTAAGCAGAGTGACTGCCGGCATTCTCCGAAGTTACAACTTCCATGACATTTGGAGATGTCGACACACCTGCGCAAATGTCCGGGGTCGAGAAGTTGGTTGTGGGATTGGTGGCATTGCCCAGGTGACCACTGTTATTAAGACCGCACCCATAAAGGTTGTTGGCAGACGACAAGAAGTATACAAATGCACCATAAGTGTATTGCTTGCTTCCGAATGCCCAGACCTTATTAATGCTGATACTATTGTTGACAAAGTATTCGATACGCTTCATATAAAGGCGATTTGTAGTATCACCATGACCCAGCTGGCCATAGTTGTTAGAACCGGTGGAGTAAACCCATCCGTTAGAGAAGACAACATACAAACTGTCATTCGTGTATGCCCAGTCCACGATTGTCGCTCCTGCAGGAGGAGTCGTTTCCGGATCAAATACAATTCGCTGTGCTGGCATCGAGAAGTAACCCGAAACGCCACACCCCATTGAAGTTGGGCTGCAGTGCCCCCAAGTAGCCAGTTCGCCGTCATCCAGCATTACAACCATGCGCTCAGCAGGGAAAGAGCCATATTGGAATTTGGGCAAAGCAGCCACTGATGCCGAACCAGAACCTGCGGGTCCCTGTGGACCCTGAGGTCCCTGCGGACCGGTATCTCCCTGCGGTCCCTGAGAACCGGCCGGACCTGTGTCGCCTTGCAATCCCTGAGGCCCTGTAGGACCCTGGGCACCGGTAAGACCCTGCGGGCCTTGTGGACCCTCCGGACCAGTCAGTCCTTGAATACCCTGAGGTCCCTGGGGACCCTGCGGACCGGTTGCGCCAGTATCTCCTTGCAGACCTTGCGGTCCTTGAGGTCCTTCCAGACCGGTCAAACCTT
>MDTD01196458.1_pt1 | contig 16012 bp, 18 predicted proteins | sample 811221 | NCBI WGS metagenome assembly MDTD01 (sample SAMN05326646, study PRJNA326480) | marine metagenome | isolation source: seawater | place: Pacific Ocean: South West | collected 2011 | reverse complement strand
TAAAAAAACATTTGAAGGAGTAATTAATAATCTAGAAAGACGATACTTAGAGACAGATAGTGACTGGATGAGAGAAGAAATATCACAGTATCAATCTGATACGAAATGCGAAAAATGTAACGGTTATAGATTAAAAGATGAAGCTCTTTGTGTTAAAATAGAAAATTTAAATATTAGTCAAGTTACTGAAAAATCTATAATAGAGGCTAAAGAATGGTTCTCATCATTAGAGGATAAATTAGACCCAACTAGGTTAAAAATTGCTCAACATATACTTAAAGAAATCAATGAGAGGCTTGATTTTCTTTTAAATGTCGGTCTTGACTACTTAACATTATCAAGAGAGTCGGGAACTTTATCAGGTGGAGAGTCGCAAAGAATAAGATTGGCATCTCAAATTGGGTCAGGTCTTACAGGGGTGCTGTATGTATTAGATGAACCGTCAATTGGATTACATCAAAAAGATAATATTAAACTAATCGATGCTTTAAAAAGATTGAGGGATCTTGGAAATACAGTAATTGTAGTTGAACATGATACTGAAACAATGGAAAATGCTGATCATATTGTGGATCTTGGCCCTGAAGCAGGTAATAAAGGTGGAGAAGTTATTGCAGAAGGAACATGTGAGGATATTAAAAAAAATAATAATAGTATAACAGGAAGATATCTTTCTAATAAAAGTTTTATATCAGTTCCTAAAAATAGAAGATTAGCTAAAAATGGTAGATATTTAGAAATTCTTAATGCATCTGGAAATAATTTAAAAAATGTTAATTTAAAAATTCCATTGGGAGCTTTTACTTGCGTTACAGGCGTTTCAGGTAGTGGAAAATCTACTTTAATTTTACAGACTTTATTTAATGCACTAAATCTTTATCTAAATAATAATAAAACAAGAAAAGTACCTTTGCCTTTTAAAGGTATTAAAGGTATTGAATTAGTTGATAAAATAATTGATATAGATCAGTCGCCAATTGGAAGAACTCCAAGATCAAATCCAGCAACATATACAGGTGCATTTGGACCAATTAGAGATTGGTTTACAAATTTACCAGAGTCTAAAAGTAGAGGATATAAGCCTGGTAGGTTTTCATTTAATGTTAAAGGAGGTCGTTGTGAAGCTTGCGAAGGTGATGGCGTAATAACATATGAAATGCACTTTTTACCAGATGTTTATATTACATGTGATGAATGTAAGGGTAGCAGATATAACCGTGAAACTCTCGAAATAAAATTTAAAGGTAAAAATATATCTGACGTATTAAATATGACAGTGGATGAAGGATGTGATTTTTTTGAAAATATAAATACAATTAGAGGAAAACTTCTTACACTCAAAAAAGTTGGTTTAGGCTATATTAAAATAGGTCAACAAGCCACAACTTTATCAGGTGGAGAAGCTCAACGTATTAAGCTTGCGAAAGAATTGTCAAGAAGATCAACAGGTAGAACTGTATATATTTTAGATGAACCAACTACAGGTTTACACCAACATGATATAAAAAAATTATTAGAAATTCTTCATACTTTTGTAGCAACTGGAAATACTGTAATTGTAATTGAACACAATTTGGATGTAATTAAAACAGCAGATCACATAATTGATATAGGGCCAGATGGTGGTATCAAAGGTGGAAAAATTATCGCTGAAGGTAAACCTGAAGATATCATTAAAATCGATAAGAGTTATACTGGTAAATATTTGGCTCCTCTATTAATCTCAAAATATAAAAAAATTGCTTAATATCACAAATCAATGTATAAATTTTAAATGAGCGGAATTTTACAATCGTTATCAAAAACTATACAATTTTCATTAGCATTAACTATTTTACTATTTTTAGGACTTTATTTTTTAAATGGCGGTTTTGATATAGATCTTCTTTTTTGGAGTTGGTTGTTAAGATATGTTCATGTAGTTGTTGGAATTATGTGGATTGGTTTATTATGGTATTTTAACTTTGTCCAAATTCCAAATATGGCAAAGATACCAGATGAACACAAGCCTGCTATAGGAAAAGTCATTGCTCCCGCAGCTTTATTTTGGTTTAGATGGGCTGCTCTATTTACTATTTTATCAGGTTTAATTTTAGCTTACATAAACGGTTATGTTCACGATGCAATGACCCTCGGAATTACTACTGGTGGGGGTAAAAGCACAGCAATTGGTATCGGAATGTGGCTTGGTTTAATAATGGCAATCAATGTATGGTTTGTGATTTGGCCAAATCAAAAAAGAGCTTTGGGTATTATTGAAACTGATCCAGACACTAAAGCAAAATCTGCAAAAACCGCAATGTTGTTTTCCAGAACTAATACTTTATTATCATTGCCAATGCTACTTTCAATGGTTGCAGCTCAAAACTTATATTAATTTTTTTCTTCCTCTTTTTTGACTATAGTATGATGGTCAACATTTAATTTTACTAAGACTGGATTTGCTATATATATAGAGGAATAAGTTCCTACTATAACCCCCAATATCATAGCAAAAGAAAAACCTCTTAATATTTCACCTCCAAGAAAAAATATTGAAAGTAAGGCCAATAAAGTAGTTACAGAGGTTAAAATAGTTCTGGATAAAGTTTCGTTTATTGATTGATTAGTTAAATCAAAAATATTTAAATCACTATACTTTTTAAGATTATCACGAACTCTATCGAAAATAACTACAGTATCATTCATTGAATATCCTACAATTGTTAATACCGCAGCAACAATTGATAAATTAATTTCAAGTGATAAAAAGGAAAATATACCTAAAGTAATAATTATATCATGAAATAAAGCCAAAATTGCTCCCAAGCTAAATTGCCATTCAAATCTAATCCAAATATAAAATAACATTGCTGCTAGAGATAGAGAAATTGCAATAACACCTGATTTAAGTAATTCTGAACTGACTTTGGGGCCAACATTTTCGACACGCCTAAAATTGATTTCAGGAAAAGATTTAGAAACTTCATTTTTCAAATTATTAATAAACTCTGGATTATCTAAATTAGTTTTCTGGAACTTAACTATATAATCTTTATTATTTCCAAAATTTTTAACTGTTAGATTAGATAAATTTGATTTACTAAAGACATCCCTAACCTTAGACACAGAATGATCTGAGTCATTTAATCTAATTTCAATAAGAGTTCCACCTTTAAAATCAACACCATAATTTAATCCTTTTAAAAATAAAAAAGACAACGATATAATTATTAATATAATGGAAACAAAACCAAAATATCGATAATATTTATTAAACTGGATAGTATTCATTTTAAATTAATTTGCCTTTGTCTTTATTAGATTTTACGTAAATTGAACTTAGTAGCCTTGCTATAAAATAAACAGAAAATAAAGTTGTTAATATTCCAATTCCTAAAGTTACTGAAAAACCTTTAACAGGTCCAGAACCCATCAAAAATAATATAATTGCAGCTATTAATGTAGTTATATTTGCATCTATAATCGCAGTTCTTGATTTTACGTAACCACTATCGAAAGCAATAATTTGATTATTCTCTTTTTTAATTTCTTCTTTTATTCTCTCAAAAATTAAAACATTAGCATCGACCGCCATACCTACGGTTAATATTATTCCTGCAATACCTGGTAAAGTTAATGTTGCGCCAAAAAGTGTTAAAACTCCAATTAGTAGAAGTAAATTTGTTATTAATGCTAGGTTAGCAATTAATCCAAAAACTTTATATTTATAAATCATAAACAATACAACCAAACTAAATCCAACTATAAGAGAAATTATACCAGCTTTTATTGAGTCTTTCCCTAGATCTGGACCAACAGTTCTCTCCTCTATGATGTTCATTGGAGCTGGGAGAGCGCCAGACCTTAGTAATAAAGCTAAGTCCGTAGCACTCTGGAAAGTAAAATTTCCACTTATTTGACCAGATCCTCCAACTATAGGCTCTCTAACAGAGGGGGCACTTATTATTTTTCCATCAAGAACTATTGCCAATTGTTTACCAACATTTTCTGTAGTCGCTTTTCCAAATTTTTTAGCACCCACTCTATCCAAAGTGAATGAAACAATAGTTTCATTATTTTGCGTATCCATTCTTGGATTTGCATCTACTAGATTATCTCCATTTAAGATAATTCTTTTACTTACTGTGGCTTCTTCAATACCATTATCAAATTTTAATACTTCAGTGCCAAAACCGTCATTTTCGGTTGATGATACGAATTGAAAAGTTAAATTAGCAGTTTTACCTAGAAGAGATTTAATCCTTGTCGGGTCATCTAATCCTGGGAGTTCAACTAAAATACGATTATTACCTCTTTTAAGTATGTTCGGCTCATTAGTCCCTGTTTCATCAACTCTTCTTCTTACTATTTCGACAGCTTGATCCAAAGAGGATGAATTAAGTATTACAATTCCATAATCTGATAAATAAAAAGAAAAAAAATTTTCATTATTTTCAACAATATACTGATGTGTTTTAAATTTTTCAAAATATGGATTTAGTTCTCCCTCTTTATTTAAAAGATTTGATTGAACCTGATCTATAGACAATAAATCACTTTCAAATAAAATTTTATTATTTTCTATTGAAAAATTTTTTACTCTAATAGATTTACTATTAAAAAACTTTTTTAAATCAATTAATTTATTCTGTAAAGTTTGTGAAATAATTGGTTGATTGTCTATTTCAAGCAATAAATATGACCCACCCTGCAAATCTAATCCAAGATTAATTTTGTTTTTAAATAACTTATCATCAAATAAAAATAAGTTAGAAAAAGTTAGATATGATAAAAAAAAAGTGATTAAAAAAATAGTTATAATTTTAATTTTTGAAAAATATAACACTTAAAAACAAATTATTTTTTTATTTCTTGGCTATTAACTAGAGCTTGTATTCCTGTTGCTTTAACAATTTCGACTTTGACATTATCAGAAATTATTACTTCAGCTTTCTCAGCATCAATAATTCTTTCAACTATACCAACAATACCGCCAGAAGTTACAACTTTGTCACCTCTCTTAAGATTATCAACCATCAACTTGTGGTCTTTAACCTTTTTTTGCTGAGGTCTAATTAAGAAAAAATAAAAAATTACAAATATTAATATTAACGGGATAAATTGTGCTATTCCTGAATCCATAAATCTCCTAATTAATAAAATTCTTTATACCAAATAATTAAATTTCTCAACTCTTAATTGGTGAAATTTCATCCATATTTTTCATATATGGTCTTAAAGCTTCTGGAATAGTTATACTTCCGTCTCTATTCTGATAATTTTCCATTACAGCAATTAATGTTCTTCCCACAGCAAGACCACTACCATTTAATGTACCCATTAATACATTTTCATTTTTTGAATTTCTGTACCTTGAATTCATTCGTCTTGCTTGAAATGTTCCACATGATGAGCAGCTAGAAATCTCTCTATATTTTTTTTCTGATGGTAACCAAACTTCAATATCATATGTTTTTTCTGCACTGAAACCCATATCTCCGGTACATAAAATAATTTTTCTGTAAGGAAGTTTGAGCTTATCTAATATTTTTGTAGCAGAGCTAGTCATTCTTTCAAGCTCCTCTAAACATTTATCATTCTCTACGATACTAACTAATTCAACTTTATAAAATTGATGTTGTCGAATCATGCCTTTCGTATCTTTGCCATAACTACCGGCTTCTTTTCTAAAACAAGGTGTTGATGCAACAAGTCTTAATGGTAAATCACTTAACTTTAGAATCTGATTTTTAACAATATTGGTTAAAATTACTTCAGCTGTGGGAATTAGAAATTTTCTATCATCATTTATATCTAGCTTAATTTCAAATTGATCATTTTCAAATTTTGGTAATTGTCCAGTCCCAAACATAGTACTTTCAGAGGCCATCAATGGAGGCGAAATTTCATTGTATCCATTTTCTAATGTGTGTACATCTAGCATAAAATTTGACAAAGCTCTTTCCATTAAAGCTAATTTATCTTTAACAAAAACAAATCTTGATCCGGTAGTTTTAGCTGCTAAATCAAAATCTAACATAGATAGATTCTCACCTAATTCATAATGAGATTTTTCTTTAAAATTTTTTGACTCTATGTCACCATTGGTTTCTAAAACTTTATTGGCACTTTCATCAGATCCTATTGGAACATCATCAGTAGGAATATTAGGTATTGACGAAAGAATAATATCTAATTCTTTTTTAATTTTTAATTGACTCTCTGTTAATTCTTTTATTTTTGAAGATATTTCTTTTGATTTTTGAAACATCATTTCGTCTTTAGCTTTTGAAATGTCTTTTTTTTGTTTTTCTAAAGTTTCTTTTTCTTGAATTAATTTTCTATTTTTTTTATCTAAATTAAGTATATCATCTATTTTAGTAGTATTGTTTCTGTTTGATATTTTTTTTTTAAAAACGTCAAAGTTATCTCTTATATACTTTATGTCATGCATTTTCTTGTTCTTTTTCTTTCTTTATATTTTTTGACTCAATTATACCTACAGATAATATAGATAATTCATATAATAATAAAAGTGGTATTCCTAATCCAAATTGCGTTATTGGATCTGGAGGTGTAAGAACTGCAGCAATAGTAAAAATAATTACAATTACATATTTTCTCCTCTCTCTTAAAAATTTAGCATCAACGAAACCAATTCTAGCAAGCAAACTTAGTATTACAGGTAATTGAAAACTTAATCCAAATGCGAAAATCAATTTCATTACTAAAGATAAGTATTCATTAACTTTTGCTTCTAATTGTATTGGCAAATTAGTACTATAACCTACACTTTCAAAACTTAGAAAAAATTTAATGGCTAGAGGCATAATAAGGTAATAAACTAACATTCCACCTAATAAAAATAGTATTGGTGTCAAAACCAAATAGGGCATGATTGCTTTTTTTTCGTGCTTATAGAGACCAGGCGCAATAAATTTCCAAACTTGAATAAGTATAAAAGGGCTAGTTGCAAAAAATGCAGCAAAAAAAGAAACTTTTATATAAGTCATAAAGGTTTCTTGTAATGCCGTAAAAATCAATCGTCTTTCAATATCATCATTCTTAACTGCAGAAGCATAAGGTTCTACTAAAAAACCGTAAATATGATCTGAAAAATAATAGGAAATTCCAAATAAAATAAACAAAAAAATTAATGAATTAATAAGTCTTTGCCTTAATTCGGTTAAATGACTTACAAAATTTGTATCTTTATCAGACATCTTTTTTTTTACTTATATCAGAATGATCAGTTGATTTATTTTTATTTTCATCATAAATTTTTTCTGTTTCATCTCCTATAGATGATACCTCATTTTGAATATTTGAAACGTATCTTTTAACTGAGCCAATCCATGAGCCCATTTTTTTTAACATAATAGGGAAATCCCTTGGGCCAACAACTATAATTGCTATTGAAACGATGATTAAAATTTCTAACCAGCCAATCTGTGGCATTGGAATTAATTATTATCTTTTGAGTCTTTGTTTTCTTCGGAAACATCTTTAGGCGGATTTTCTTCAATGGCATCAGATGACATACCTTTTTTAAAACTTTTAATACCTTTGGCTACATCACCCATTAAACTGGAGATTTTTCCTCTTCCGAATAGAAGAACTACCAAGATAACAACAACCGCAATTTGCCAAACACTTAAGCCCATAGGTTATTTATATACGTAATATTTATTTTTTTAAAGGATCTTTTTCAGAAATTTCATCTTCGGATAAAGTATCATTCAACATTTCATCTATATTAGAGTAAATATCGTCATTTTTTTCATCTTGCTTTTCTTTATAAAATTTTCCAGTTCCAAATATTGATTTTTCAACTGATGTTGTATCAATTAAACCAGCAGCACCAAGTTCATCTACTGTTGGTAAATCAGAAAGCTTTTGAAGATTAAAATGACTTAAAAAATCTTCAGTAGTAACATATTGAATAGGTTTTCCTGGTACATCTTTTCGTCCACCTGGTTTAACCCAATTCAATTCCATTAAAATTTCTAAAGTATTTGTACCAAAAGCAACACCTCTTATATCTTCTATCTCTGCTCTTGTAACTGGTTGATGATAAACAATAATAGATAATGTCTCTATAGCTGCTTTTGAAAGTTTTTTTTCTATAGTTTTTTGTTTTGACAATAAGTTCGACAATTTATCTGAGGTTCTAAATGACCATTTATTAGATATACAAATTAAATTGATACCTCTATTTGAATAAAAATTTCTTAATTTTTCTAAAGCTTTATTAACATTAATTTTTTTTGTTACTTTGTTCTCTATTGACTCAACATCTAAAGGAATAGGTGAGGCAAAAATAATTGCTTCTATTTCTTTTTCCTGCTCAGAAACTTTAATCTCAGGGAACTTAACAATATTATTTTTCAATTTACTCATTGTTACGAATATATATCTCTCCAAATATTTCTTCTTGTTTTAATTTTACATTTCCTTCTTTCGCAAGTTCTAATGATCCTGCAAAAATTCCAGCGTTTCCAGTTCTTTTCATATTTTGATTTTTTTTAAAGATTAAAGGAATTAAATCAGTTAAATTTCTCCATTCAGATAATTCATTTTTAAGTTCTTTAATTCTTTTAATACCTTCTTCCATTGTAAAAACAGGTAGTTTAGGGATATTAATTTTTTGAAAATCTTTGGTAGATATTATGGTTGCATATGTTTTTAAAATATCAAATAATTTTAAAGAATAATGTGAAATACTATTTATCTGAACCCTAGTATTCATACCTCGCATAAATATGTCTCTTCCTAATCGTTTTCTTTTTAACATTTGGTCAGAAAGAAGTCTTATTAATTCTAATTTTTTTAATTGTACTTTAAGTTTTTCTGCAATTTCAAATGCTTTGAACTCTTCTTCTTCATCCAATGGTAAAAGTAATTTTGATTTTAAATATGTTAACCAGGTTGCCATTAAAAGATACTCTGATGCAATTTCTAAATTAAGATTTTCATTCTTCGATATATAATCATTAAATTGATCAGCTAGCTTTGTTACTGATATATCTTCAATATTAACTTTTTGAGATTTTGCTAAATCTAAAAGTAAATCTAATGATCCAGAAAAATTATTCAGATCTAATTGAAATTCATAAGAATCAAAATTTGACATAATTTAATCTAACTTAAAAGTTTATAAAATTCAGATGTTTTTTTTATTATGAACGAATTAACTTTTGGCGCAATACGAGCTAAAATATTCATTTCGCTCATATTAGCATTACAATGCAATACTAAGTTGCATCCTGCATCATAAGCTTTTATTACATTTTCATTAAATTTATATTTGAGTGCTTTCATAGATATATCATCAGACATAATTAAATTTTTAAAACCAATTTTTTTTCTAATGTAAGAAATACCCTTTTTTGAATGAGTAATACAATTTTTTTTATCTATTGCTTTAAAAATAATATGAGCAGTCATTGCAAACATTGCTTTTTTGTTTTTAAACATTAAGAAATCATTTTTTTCTAAATAATTTAAATTATTACTCAAAATTGGAAGTTTTAAATGTGAATCATTTCTTGATAAACCATGGCCAGGTATATGTTTAATAACGGTTCCAATTCTTTTTTTATGAAAAGCATTAATAGTAATCTCTCCTAATTTATTGACAATTTTTTTATTATAAGAAAAAGCTCTATCACCAATGATATTATTTGAAAATGTTCTTCTAATATCTAATAAAGGGACTGTATTGATATTTGCGCCAATTAAATTTAAAACGTAAGAAATTTGATCAACGTAGACATTATAATATAAATTAAACATTTTGGGACTTCTTTGGTATAAATTACCAAAATACGTTCCTGAAAAAATTGAATTATCTAAAATTTTTTTTATTCTACTAACTCTACCGCCCTCTTCATCAATTAAAATTGGATAATTTGGATCTTGAATTATATTTTTAATAGAAGATGTAAGTCTGTTAACTTGACTTATATTTTTAATATTTCTTTGAAAAAGAATTATGCCCCAAGGCTTATTTTTTTTTATAAATAAAATTTCATTTTTAGATAATGATATGCCTTTAATACCACAAATAAAAGATTTTCTTAATTTAATTTTCATTTTTTAATAATTCCCAAAAAGAATATTTTTTTTTGTCAGAGATATTCTCTTTGCTTAAATATTTTACAATATTTTCTGTATCATTAGTTATCAAAGGGAGAGTAGATTCAAATTTGCCAATATTTTTTTCCACAGCATTTATATTTCTGAATGTTTTTTTTATATTAATATCTGAAATATAGAAATTTATTGTTAAGAAAAGAAATAATGAAATAATTAAAAAAAAAATAAAATATTTTATTTCTTTGATCATTACATTTTTTCTGGTGTCGATACACCAATAATATTCATACCTGATATTACAACATTTGAAATAGCTTTAAGAAAAATTAATTTATCAGAGGTGATTTTTTTTTGATTGTTAATAAATCTTTTTTCAGGATTTTCTATACCTAAATTCCAATAAGAATGAAATAAAGAAGATAATTCATATAAATAAATTGGAATTCTATGAGGTTCAAGTTTGTTACAGGACATATCTATACACTTGGGCCACTCTGATAATTTTTTTAATATTTTAATTTCCTCATTCGAATACTGGAAATCGAAACCACTATAATTAATTTCATTCTTTATATTTAAATTTAAATGTCTAAAAACAGAACTAATTCTTGCATAACAATACTGAACATAATAAAGAGGGTTATCTTTTGATTTTTCAACTACATTGTCAAAATCAAAATCTAATTCTACATCGCTACTTCTATTCAACATAATAAATCTTGTAGCATCTTTTCCAACCTCATTAATTAAATCATCTAAAGTAATATAATCACCTTTTCTCTTAGACATCTTAAAAGGTTTTTTATGTTTAATAAGTTTAACTAACTGACTCACTTTACAAATCAGCTTCCCATTTGTTTTTGACAATGCATCAACGGACGATGAAATTCTTTTTATATATCCAGCATGATCAGCACCTAATATGTTTATTAAATAATCAAATTTTCTATTCAATTTATTATTATGATAAGCCACATCGCTTGCAAAATAAGTCCACGATCCATCTGCTTTTTGTAAAGCTCTATCTTTGTCATCTCCAAAATCTGTAGATTTAAATAACAATTGCTCTCTTTCAATCCAATTTTCGTTATTTTCGCCTGCTGGAGCTTTTATTTTTCCAGTATAAACAAAATCATTTTTTTTTAGATAATCAACAACCTTTTCTACTTCTTTATTAATGACAAGATTTTTTTCACTAATAAAATTATCGTGTTTAATTCCAATATTATTAAGATTTTTTTTAATTAATTTTAATGATTCATTAATAGATAAAGTTGTTAATTCATCAGAAATATTTTGAAAATTACTAAAATCTTTTATTTTATTTGAATTAATAATATTTTTTGCAAATACAATTAAATAATCGCCTGGATAAAGTTCATCATTAGTATTTGGGAATACTTCATTGTATAAAATCTCTCTAATTCTAAAATAAACTGATTTAGTAAAATTGATTATTTGGTTCCCATAATCATTTACGTAATATTCTTTAGTTACCTTATGTTTATTAAAAATCAAAATGTTTGAAATTACATCACCAAGAATTGCCCCTCTACAGTGACCAACATGCAAAGGACCTGTTGGATTTGCAGAGACAAATTCAACTAGGTAATTATTTTTTTTTTCATTTAAATTAATTCCAAAGTTTTTAGAATTTTTTATTAATTCTTCAATAAACTTGGTCCAAAAAATAGGTTTAAATTTAATATTTATAAAACCTGGTTTTACTACTGAAATATCATTTATTAAAGGATCGTTTTTTTTTAAATTATCACATATTATGACAGCTAAATCAGCAGGTGATTTATTATTGATTTTTGATAATACCATTGCAACGTTTGTGGATATATCACTATTAAATTTGGATGGTGGTATCTCTGCTGTTATTCCATTTACTTTATCTGGTAAAATTAATTTTCCACTAATTGATAAGTCTTTTATTAGTTTTTTGATTTTATCCAAATAAATCTCAAAAATATTCATTTAATCTTATTGTAAAGGTTAATTGCATATCTGTCAGTCATTCCTGATATAAAATCTGAAATAGCTCTATAATTGTTTTTTTTCAGATATTCTGCTGATATAAATTTTTCTGGATTTTTTTTAATTTTTTTAAATAATTTTTCGATAATAAACTTACCTTCGTTATTTTTTTTTAAAACATTTTTATTATTATACATTTTTGTTTTTAAGAAAAATCTTATTTCATTTTCAGATTTTTTCATTTCATTAGAAAATTCAACTAATGATACTTTTCTTTTGGCAATATCTTTAAATGATTTAATTTTATAAAAATTTATATTTTTAATTGTATTTTTAATTAAGTCTTTAATCATTAAATCTATAGAATCTCTTATAATTTGATATGTAGCAATTTTATAATTTTTTTTATTAATTTTATTCATATATTTTTTGTAAATATTTCTAAAGAAATTAATTTCTATTAAGTCATCTAATTTAAACATATTTGCATTTATACCATCTTGTATATCATGGTTATTGTAAGCTATATCATCAGATATATTAGAAATCTGCGCTTCTAATGATGGATAAGTATTAAATTTAATTAAATTTTTAAAATTTTTAATACCAACTAGATTATCTACTGTTGTTAAGTCTTTTAAAGGACCATTATGTTTTATTAGTCCTTCTAATGTTTCTACAGAAAGATTTAATCCATCAAACTTTAGATATTTGTTTTCCAAAAACATAACTATTCTTAAAGTTTGCAAGTTATGATCAAAACCACCATACTGATCCATCATTTCATTCAAAGTTTCTTCTCCAGCATGACCGAACGGAGTGTGACCAAGATCATGCGCTAGACTTAAAGTTTCAGACAAATCCTCATTTAATTTTAAATACCTTGATATAGAACGAGCAATTTGAGCAACTTCCATTGAGTGAGTTATTCTTGTTCTATAGTGATCGCCTTCAGTATTTACAAAAACTTGCGTTTTATGTTTTAATCTTCTAAATGAAGCACTGTGAACTATTCGATCTCTATCTCTTTGAAAAGGAGTTCTGTATTTAGATAGATTTTCTTTTACAATTCTACCATTACTTTTAAATAAACCAATCTTTGAGTAATTTTTCATACTTTAAAATTATATATTAAGTATTATATTAGTAATATCAGCGATCAATTATGATAAAAGAAATTAAATTTACTGATAAAGCACTAAAACAGATAAATACTCTGTTGTCCAAAAAAGATAAAGGATCTTTTTTTAGAATCGCCATTAAAGGAGGCGGTTGCTCAGGATTTCAATATGAATTTACTATTGATAATTCAAAAGCAGATGATGATTTGAATTATGAAAATATATTAATAGACAAAACATCAGCGGGTCTTTTAAAAGGTTCTCAAGTTGATTATGTAAGTGAATTAATTGGTTCTCAATTTAAGATTACCAATCCTCAATCTAAGTCGTCCTGTGGTTGTGGTGTTTCATTTTCTTTATAATGCTTATATCCTCATGGAATGTAAATTCTGTACGTGCGCGTATAGAAAATATAAAAAATTATCTTAAAAAATATAAACCTGACATACTCATGATGCAGGAAATTAAAACAGAAGATTTAAATTTTCCATATAACGATTTTTCTTCTTTTGGTTACGAAAGTCATGTATTTGGTCAAAAAAGTTATAATGGTGTTGCAATTATTTCTAAGCATAGGTTGCAAAATATAAAATTTGATTTGATTAAAGACAAATTAAAACAATCAAGAATAATTTCAGCTGAGATAAATTATAAAAATAAAAATATTCAATTAATAAATATTTATACACCAAATGGCAATCCTGTAGATACAGAAAAGTATGAGTATAAAAAAAAATGGCTTGATGATTTAATTAAACAATTAAAATCTCTAATAAAAAAAAATCCTAATGTTATTCTTGGAGGAGATTTTAATATAATTCCCTCACCTGAAGATGTTTATAATGCAAAAAGTTTTGAGAATGATGCTTTATTTAGACTTGAAATTAGAAAAAAATTACGCCAAATAATTAATCTTGGATTTTATGATATATACAGATATTTTAATAAGACAAAAGAAGGTTATACATTTTGGGATTATATGAGAGGTGCTTGGCAAAAAAATAATGGCATGAGAATTGACCATTTTTTAGTTTCAAATTCATTAATAGATAAAATTAAATCAATTAACATTAATAAGGATCCAAGAGGTCGAGAAAAACCTTCAGATCACACACCAATTGAAATTAAATTAACTTAAAGATATAATTTTATTGAATAATTCTTCATTAATATTTCTTGGACCTCTGTCTAACCTGTTTTTATGTCTTCTTTCACCTGGTAATCTGACGCTACCAATTGATTTCATTTTTTTGAAAAATTCATGTGCATGATTATCCCAATTACCATTTGAAGTTTTTTCTGGTGAAATCGCAATTATAAATTCCCCACCACTTGGTGGTCCTCCATCATTATTGTCTTTTGCTGCCGTTTCGTAACTAAAATTATCTCCAACTAAAGCTCCTGCCATCAATTCAACCATCATCGCAATAGCTGATCCTTTATAACCTCCAAAAGGAAGTAACACACCTCCATCTGCAATTTCTCCAGGATCACTTGTCTCTTTTCCATCTTTTGTTAATCCTGTTCCAATAGGAACTTTGTGACCTTCTCTTTTAGCAACTTGAACCTCTCCCATTGCCATAGATGCTGTTGCCATATCATATACAACTGGCGTTTTGCCTGGTCTTGGCCAAGCAAATGAAATTGGATTAGTGCCAAATAAAGGTTTAATTGCACCAGCAGGTGCTACAGCGGGCTTGTATGATGTGCAAGCAAAAGCAACTAAGCCTTCTTCAGCTAACTTTTCTGTTTCAGGCCATAGAGCAGCCATATGATGAGAATTTGTAATTGCAAGAACGGCTACACCATTTTTTTTTGTTGCTTTAACAAGTATTGGCAAACCTTTGTTAAGAACTACAGGTGCCAAGCAATTATTACCAAATACTTTTATAACTGATTGGGAAATTATTTTTATATCTGGTTTGCCTTTTCCATCAATTTTTCCACTCTTTAATCCACTTACATATGCTGGAAGTCTAAATAAACCATGAGATAATGAACCATCTCTTTCAGCATTCCTAATAAGATCAGCTAATATAGATGCGGTTTCATCGTCGCAGCCATTTGCAAGTAGGGTTTTTTTGGCTAAATCATAAATTTCATTTAGTGAAAGACTAATTGTTTTCATAAGTTTGTTTACTCTACTTTAATTCTTCAGTAATAATCAATATATAAAAATTTTAAAAATGACTTTTGAACTGCCAAAACTTGATTATTCTAACAATGGTCTAGCACCAATTATGTCTGAAGAAACTCTAGACTTACACCATGGAAAACACCATCAAACATATATTACTAATTTAAATAATTTCATAAAGGACACCGACATGAGTTCTATGTCTCTTGAAGATATAATTTTAAAATCATCAAAAGATAAAAATAAAACTGGAATATTTAATAATGCAAGTCAACATTGGAATCATAATCTTTTTTGGAAATGTATGAAACCAAATGGTGGTGGTTTAATGCCTTCAAGGTTAGAAAAAAAAATAATAGAGGACTTTGGAAGTATAGATCAATTCAAAAAAGAATTTATACAAGCGGGTATAACTCAGTTTGGATCAGGATGGTGCTGGTTATCTTTAAAAAATGATAAACTCACAGTCACTAAAACTGCTAATGCAGCTAATCCACTAATTGATGATATGAAGCCGATTTTAGGGTGCGATGTTTGGGAACATTCTTATTACATAGATTATCGAAATGCTAGACCTAAGTACCTTGAAGCATTTATTGACAACTTAGTTAACTGGGAAAGAGTTGCTGAATTGTTCGGATCTTAGTTTGTAAAGATTAATGTTAATTTAAAATTTAAATCTTATATCATG
>MDTD01194102.1_pt1 | contig 16015 bp, 11 predicted proteins | sample 811221 | NCBI WGS metagenome assembly MDTD01 (sample SAMN05326646, study PRJNA326480) | marine metagenome | isolation source: seawater | place: Pacific Ocean: South West | collected 2011 | reverse complement strand
CCAAGTTCTTTGCCAGAATTTTTCATTTACTTTTGAATTATAGTTTAATGAAATTCTTATCATGTTAAGCTTAAATAGTATAAAAAAAATAAAATCTCTAAAAACAAAAAAGGGGCGCTATACTGAAAAACTATTTTTGATTGAAGGGGAAAGATCGGTCGAAGAATATTTACTAAAAAGTGATTTAATAAATGAGGTGATAATCTCGAAATCAAAAGTTAAAAACTATGATTCTATATTAGATCTGTGTGATAAAAAGAAAATTGACATATTTGTGGTCTCAGACAATATATTTAAAAAGCTTTCAGACACAAAAACACCTTCGGGATTATTAGCTACCTGTAAAATCAATTTATTAGTCCAAAAAGAATATAATTCTAGTAGGTGGCTTTATTTATATAAAATAAAGGATCCAGGAAACCTAGGAACTATTCTAAGGAGTGCTGCTTGGTTTAATATAAAAAATATTGCTTTATCAAAAGATTGCACAGATCCTTATAATAACAAAGTAGTTCGGTCAGCAATGGGGGCTCATATATATGTAAACATCCACCAGGGAATACAGATAGAAAAATTTGTTAATAATAATTATTTAATTATTGGTGCAGACCAGGATGGAGATAACACTATAGAGCAAATAGATCTGTCTAAGAAAATCGTATTGTGCCTTGGTGGAGAATCTGAGGGTTTTGATAATGCAATAATTAATAGAATTAATAAACTCATTTGTATAAAGAAAATTGGTAATGGTGAATCATTAAATGTTGCCATGGCAGGATCAATACTTATGAATTACTTATCCCAAAAATAAAAAATGGGGCATTTTGAAAGATGCCCCATTTATAGTGCTGGTTAATATTTTTTTGCACTTAAAAGTTACAAAACATAATCTTACTGATTTCGTGAAACAACAAATATTTTAAATTTTTTATTAATAATTCATGTTTTTTTTATGAAAAATGAATACCGTAACTTCTGCTCAAATTGATAACAGTGGGTATTATTTTCATGAGTAATCTAATTGGAGTTAGAGGTGTATTTGGCGTCGTAATATTATCAATTATATCCGCATTTTCAGTAGGTGGTATAATTATAGAAATATTTTCTTCATCTTCTAATCAAATTGATAAAATATATCTATATCTATCATTCATTCTTAGTCAAGGGTTCATAATATTACCTCCTATATGTTATTTAAATTTTAAAAAAAAATCTATATCCAAATCATTTAGAATTAAACAAGTCTCATTTAATGTCATTATAAATTCTATAATATTTAGTATAGGGATTATAATTTTATTTGATGCTCTAGATAGATTCATTAATCAAATTATCCCGACCCCAGATTACATAATTAATTTAGGAAAAATTATGCAACCTGATTCTACCTTAGGTTTAGTATTTTTATTTCTTGCAATTGTAGTAATGGCTCCAATTGGAGAGGAGATAGTTTTTCGTGGTTTTTTACAAAAATTTTTAGAAGAACACTGGAAAGATATTACCAAAGCTGTACTGGTGACTAGCTTATTTTTTGCAATAATACATTTTAATCCATATTGGACAATTCAAATTTATTTATTAGGGTTAATTCTTGGATTTTTATCATGGAAAACAAAGTCTGTGGTACCAAGTATTATTTTACATAGTATTAATAATGGAATTGCATTCATATTAACTATCTCTGATGGATATAATGTTAATTTTTACCTTTTGGGCAACCATGTTTCTCCAGTTTTTATCATTATAGCTATTTACCTATCATACTATGGCATGAGTAAAATCAATCAAATGAATACATAATATGCGAAAAGAAATATTCAACCACGAAATAAATATTTTAAGAGATACATATAGAAGGCTCTTAAGAAGAAATGCAAGAATTAATCTAGTAAAATTAACTGGAAAAACTCATCCAGCTGACCTTGCCGAAGTTTTTAGACATTTTTCTCATGAAGAACAGTTTGAAATATTTTCTTTGATGAAGGAAAATGAGCATACTGCAGAATTTCTTGTAGAATTAGATGATGCATTAGTAATTGAATTATTAGAAAATGAGAGATTTGATAGAATAGTATCAATTATAAAAAAAGCATCTACTAATAATCAAAGTGGCATTTTAAATATTTTGGAAGATGAAAAGGCTCAATCAATAATTGAATTGTTAAATGCTGAAGAACAAGAAGAAATTGCCGAAATCATGGGTTATCCTGATGATAGTGCAGGGACTTTAATGAATACTGAAGTATTCACTTTACATGAGAACATAACAGCGGGCGAGGCAATAAAAACTCTCCAAGATCAAGAAGATGCTGAAATGGTATTCTATCTATACATCACAGATGATGATGATAGATTAGTAGGAGTGATTTCGCTTAGAGCTCTAACTACGACTCCTTCATCCACGAGGCTGAAAGATATCATGATAAAAAATATTCATTCAATAAGACCGGAAACTGATCAAGAGGACGTAGCAAGAATAGTCGCTCAATATAATTATTTAGCAGTCCCAGTGCTTGATCAAGATTCTAAATTATTAGGTATAGTAACAGTAGATGACGTTGTGGATGTTATAAGGGAAGAGGCAACTGAAGATTTTTTACGTATGGCAGGTGCCGGTAAAGATAGAGAAATACTTTTAAAATCTAGCTGGGAGAATGCAAAAGCTAGATTGCCATGGCTTTTTGCTAGTTGGATTGGTGGCGTTTTAGCAGCTTCTATAATTGGAATATTTGACGATATACTAACAAACATCGTTGCACTAGCTGCATTCATTCCTGTAATACTGGGGATGGGCGGCAATATTGCAACGCAGTCATCTACAATCATAGTACGCGGTATGGCTACTGGAAGAGTAAACATAGGTGGTGAGATTAAATTGATATTTAAGGAAGTAAAAGTCGGATTGATACTTGGCACACTCTATGGAATACTACTTGGTGTGTTTGCAAACTTTGCTTTCACAGATACACCAGATAGTTTAGGCTTTGTAGTTGGACTTAGTATATGTGCTTCGATGATTATTGCTGCAACAGTAGGCACTATCATACCATTAATATTAAGAAAGCTAGATATTGATCCCGCTATAGCTACAGGGCCATTTGTGACAACAAGCATCGATATCTTAGGGGTGTTATTTTACTTTCTTATAGCCAGTATTTTTTTACAAATATAAAAATGGAACTTTTTTTACTGTTTGGGGCAGGATTGTATTACTGCTTCATTGTTATAATTATTTCCGGTTTACTATTTAAGCCAAGGACACAAACTTATACTAAAAAAACTTTACCTTTTACATCAGTAGTTATTGCAGCAAGAAATGAAGAGCACAACCTTCCTATTTTATTAAATGATCTCATCAATCAAACAATAGATAAAAATAATTTTGAAGTAATTATTGCTAATGATAGATCTGAAGATAATACAAAAGAAATAATTAATGAGTATTCTAATAGATACAAATTTATTAAAGCAATTCATATTAAAAAAAAAGGTGATATGGCACCCAAAAAATATGCGCTAGAAAAGGCTATAAATAAATCTAAAGGTGAAATCATCCTTGCCACTGATGCAGATTGCAGGGTCTCGAATAATTGGGCAACATCAATGGCATGCTTAGTTAACGATACAAATAAAGTAGTAATAGGGTATTCTAAAATATCAGGTAAAAACAATATAATTCATGAAATACAAAAAATAGATTTTTTAGGAATTATGACAGCAAATGGTGGCCTCTTAGAAAATGGAATAATTTGCTCAGGTTCTGGTCAAAATCTTGGTTATAAAAAGAACGACTTCTTTAATATAGGCGGATTTGAACCGGTAAAGCATAAAGAGTCTGGCGATGATATGTATATCGTACAAACGATTTCAAAAATAAGAGGAGCAACATTTAATTATGATGAAAATAGCTTCGTTACAACACTACCAAAAAATTCACTAACCTCTTATATAAATCAGAGAATTAGGTGGTCATCAAATTCTAAAATGACTTTATTTACAAATCCTTTATTTTTCCTATTTTTAACATCCGCATTTTTAGCAAATATAAATATTCTTATATCACTACTATTTTCATTAAATACTTTTATAATTTCCACTTTAGTAAAATTTTTACTTGAAGTATTAGTGCTTTACATAGGGGCAAAGTTGTTTTTGACAAAATTCTCGTTTTTTTCATACATCATATGGAATTTAACCCAACCTGCATATATTCTAATAATCGGTATCGGAGGACTAATAGATAGATTTACATGGAAAAAATAATTCGGTGTTTTAAATGAGCAATCTTAAAATAATATCAAACCTTAAATGGAAAATTATTCTTTGGATTTTTTTATTTACTATGATATTTGTAGCCTTTTCATATGGGGAACAATATGGTATAAATCAGAGAATTTTAATACTATTGACAATAGTATTAGGAATATTTACTCAAATATTTACAGGTATTACTTCATTAATAGCTATGATTCCATTTTTTGGCCCATTAATACTAAAAGTCGTTTCAATACCTATTTTTTATTTTTTAAATGCTCTTGGCTGGGTAGTATCAGCTGTTGCAATAAAGAAAGGTTATGTAAATGAACTCTCAAGGAGTAGAACTATTACATTCGCTTTATTGGTTGGTATTGTTATAGGATATATATTAGGTAATATAATTCCATTAGATAAATGACAATTTTAATTTTACATGGACCAAACTTAAACCTTTTAGGTTTAAAATCTTCTGCATCAGGTAAAAAACTAACTCTAGATAAAATTAATCGCGCTATCCGCTTACATATAAGAAAAAAAGATGTAAAATTAAAAATAATACAAACTCACAAAGAATACATTGCAATTAATTTTATCCAAAGAAATAGAAATTCAGCAAAAGGGCTGGTAGTCATCCCAACTTCATGGGCAAGATATAATCAAACCCTATTAGAGACTATTAAAGTTTGTAGTCTTCCTACTGCTACTGTGTATTTCGATAAATATTACGATTTCGGAACAAGTGAAAAAGATACTATTATCTTTGGAGATAATATTAAATCATTCACCGGAGAACCAATAGAAACAATAATATCTGCAATGGATTATATAGCAAACAGAAGATGATAAATTTAATATTTGTAGGACTAATTATTTTTTCAATAGATCTAAAATCCCAAACACTCGAAAACCCAAACACATCTCCAGTTCATACCTTAGTAACCATTAAAAAAGATACATCAAAAATAACAACTTCAAATTCATTTAACCTGGACTGGGTCAAAGATTTAAATCTATTGTTACCTTGCAAAAATGTAAATCTTCCAAAAAAATCGAGTAGGCTACCAAACGCTCCACGCAATTATAGAAATGGCATTCATAGGGGAATTGACTTTTTTGCAAACTGGGGGACAGACGTTAGAGCAGTGGCACCAGGTGTGATTATTAGGGCTGATCATTTTTACAAAGAATACCCCGCAGATTTTAGAGAAACAATGTTGCATTCTTGCGAAGTTGTTGGGTATACACCATCAGATATTTTTAACAATGTATTATTGGGCAAATCTATATTTATAGATCATGGATTTAACCTTGTGCCTGGTTTTAGAACAATTTCAATCTATGCACATCTTTCAAGTATTGATGATGAAATATCAATAGGTTCAAAAGTAAGGATAGGGCAAATAATTGGAAAAACTGGAAATTCAGGAACTAGGCAAAGTACACTCGGAACAAAGATGGAATCACACTTGCATTGGGAATTAATTTTACAAAAAGATGGCAGAGAATTATATCTAGGGGAAAATTTGCCTTATGATCAATTATATAGGATGCTCTTTAATATTTTCATTAACAATATAAAATAGAGATGATTTAATTAAATATTACATTTATGATATGATAGACATCATTGTTATCAATCTGGCTATCTGAATTAAAATCAATTTTATTAGAATATTGATTAGTGATTTTATAATCAATCGTTTTAATTAAATCATATATATTTATAAAGTTATCACTATGGATGTCACCAATTAAAGAGTCAATATAATTTAAATTGTATTTCCGAGCTCTTGGAGAGTATCCAGCAGAATTAATCTGATCTGAAAGTAAAAGCTCCCATGTAATATCACCAATAGAATCAATTTCAAATATTCTTTTTTCTTGCGTTACAGAAATTAACGTATTCCCATTTTGTAAACGATATGCACCAGATTGAAAATTAGAGAAAAATGAATGATCATCCCCATAAATTAACTTTTCCTCAAGTAATATAAATGGAGAATTACCCTCAATTATATAATTACCATTAGAATCTAAACTTGGTTTTATTTGAATTACGCTTGAATTCCCATATAATCCGGATGGGCCTATAGAATCAGAGGGATTATTGTTGAATAATAAAATTTGACCACCGCCTACAAGACTATCTTGTATCCAATTAACACCATGTTGAGATCCTAAAATCCTATCACTAATTTGCCCTCTATTATAATTATTTGGGTTCCCCCACCGGAATAAAATATCCCCACCCTTACCACTATTACCACCTACACTATACTTAGCTTCTTCAGTTGTAGTACTATGATCAATAATAAAAATTTCATTTAAATTTCTGGAAGAAAAGATGATTTGATCTAAATTATGATTATAATCGATTGAATTAGTATGCAGCCAGTCTGAAGAGAAATGATCGCCAAGATTAATATTTAATCGATGAGGATTTTCACTTATAATTCCAAAATTTTCTAGCCCCGGATCTATATCTTGAATTAAATGGTCCCATAAATGCCATTCCCAAACAATATTAAAACTATCATTTTGAATTGGATTAATTTCAAAAATTGCAAGCGACCATAATTCGTCAGATATATCAACTCTACCCTTCATTTGGGCTTCCATAATTGACTTTTTCTCCCAGCTTAAAACCAGAAGATTACCATTAGGTATGACAACAAAATCGTGGTGGGGATTTACATTACTATTATAAAAACTAAAGGTCCATATTATATCTCCACTCCAAGATAACTTTTTAAAAATTCCACCTATCGGACCATGCGCATTATGAAAATAGTGATTATCATTTTTAAATTGAGAAACAATGGAACCATCTGAACTTAAATAAGGAATACCAATCGCCATTTCATCATGTTCCCAAAAATTAATTTTAGTAAAATTATTATTGATTAAAAATGTACCTGATTTTGAATTCTCAAAAGTAGAATTGAAAAACGTTAGCCCATTATATGGGTTACTTAATGCATAGGATAAAAAAAATAAAAAATATATAGCAATATTAGATATAAAAAAAGGGCAGATTTTATCTGCCCTTTTAAATATTTTAATAATATTAATTATTAAAATCCGAGCCTAAGCGCAACAACAGAATTTGTCCCAAAGTCACCCATTGGAAGCATTGAATAGTCTACACTAAGATTGGTGCCAACATATCTTGATAAGTCAATCGAAGCGCCAAATGAAACTCCGTCAGAAGGGTTGGTGTACCAATCATCATGGTCATGGTCATGATCATCACCGTGATCCTCAAATTCTTGAGCAGCTCCAGAAGTTTGAATTCCAACACCTACAGAACCAAGTCCTTCAATCTTGTATCCAACACTAAGCTTTAACTCATCTGTTGAATAGTAGTTACTTGTATAGGTCGCACCTAAGTCGGCTCCTGCAATATTATAGGCTATAGACATGTCAAAAGTAAAAGGAAGGTCGAATGCAGCAGCATCAACCTTGTAATACTCATTTGGACGATCAGCCCCAGTTGGTTCAGCAAAAACTCCTAATCCTGGACCATCATATTTTACAGGACTTCCAAAATTTTTAAGAGCAAATCCTACGTTCAAGTTCTCTCTACCTAGTAATCCTTTATATTGAACACCAAGATCATATGCAACTCCAGATGCTGAAACTCGACCAAAACCTTCTCTGATATAATTTATATTCATACCAACACTTGTATTTTCAGAGAGCTTCTTAGCAATGCTTCCGCCTAGTATAGAAAAGTTAGGTGTAAACACCTGTCCAGTTCCGTCAGGGGAAAAAACTGTTGTTTCATTTATATCTCCGATATTAAACGTCCTAACAGTCACACCCATTTTATATTCGCCAATATCTGTGGCTATACCAAAAAAGCTATTATCAATATCTGCAAAATATTGACGATTAGAAAAAATAGCGTCAATACTATTTTCACTCATTGCCAGTCCTGCGGGGTTCCAAAATGTTGCGTCCATGCCTGTAGCTGTAGCAGCTGCACCACCACCTGAGAGGTGTTTTGCACTTGGAACAACAAGCAACTGAGTAGAGGATGCAGAACCCATCCTGGAGTTCTGTCCAATTACTAAGGAGCTAATTGTTAAAATTACTATGCTTGTAATAATATGTTTTTTCATTTTTCTCTCCGTTTAAATGGTGATTAATAGTATTTCAACACTTGTGTTTCTTGAACAAGCGCTATTTTTAAGATTTTTTCTTCACCACCAGATTTAATTCTAGCTACATACATACCACTAGCTACTGGATAACCATATTGGTTTTTAAGGTCCCATTTAGCAAATTGTGATGCATCGTTTTTCTCAATACTGCGAACATAAACACCACCTAATGAATATATATCAATAGTTGCTTCAACTGGTAAATGATTAAAAGAAACATACTTTTCAGCTCTGCTACTTTCTAGCTCGTGTGTACCATAATATGGATTAGGATATACACTCACTTCCGATACATCATTTGAAGATGAAGTCATACTAGCTTTTGTTGAAAAAGTGAATTCATCTAGGCCTAGCTGAATTGGGTTTGCATAAACAAATTTAATAACGTCACCTTGATTAAATTGATTATCAAGCCAAGTTAAATTCCAAGTCGCATGCTGACCCCAATTAAGATCGCCATCAGCATCTAAGTACTCTCCATTTTCTTGGTACGGTGTATTGATAAACCATGAATACATCCGTCCATATGGATTAAAGGAGTATACATTTTCATCATCATCAGAAACCATAACTCCTCGAGCACTCCATGCTGCCTGATCCCAGCCTTGAAATCTATCAACAAGTGCAATATCAATCTGTTGAGGACCACCAGGAGCTTCCATATCCCAAACCTCAAATGGAACCCATATTCTAATAGGATCAAAACTGCCATCCGCATTGGCGGCATAACCTTCTGGCTGTTCAGGATGTATACCTAAACTGTATCCGTTAGCACCAAATAACCATGCATGGGAGCCACCATTTTCGGCTACTGTACCAGAATAGTAATATAATGTATCAGTAGCAGATGCAGCATCGGCAGCCACAGACCAGGCGCCAGCAGTATTTACGTAATAAAGAGTATCATGTGGAGTATCATCAAACTCACCAGTGAATCTAACTTCAATATCTCTTTGTAATGTATCCACACTAGAGACACCATAACCCAAAGTAGAAGTAGCTAGAGCATTTGCTGCCCAACCATTCTGCCCATATGTTCTAACATCGTATATAGCATCACCATATAAAGCAGCATTTTCTAGATCTGGTGTAAATTCCTCTCTTAAGTAATCAGTTGGTGCATCATAATTTCCGGTTACCATAGTCTGAAAACCATCAATTGTAACAGCAGCAGCCATGTTATATGTTAAAGATGACATATTTGCAACACTATTTCCACCATAGAGATCTGAACCACTAATGAAAGTCTGATCTTCTAGAAGAACTTGACCTGAACCGGTGGATAAGTTCCAATGTTTTTCAGTCTTAGTTGCATAAGATAATGCAGGAATTATCACGTCACCTGTAACATCAACCTCCGTACCATCGTATGCATCATCAAAGATTGCAAAAGGTATTGTTATTTGGCTAAATGCACCAGCAGGAGAATAATTAATTGTAAACTGATTACTACCTTCAATAGGGCCATAGCCAGTTGGAGCACCTTCAGTACCAAAAAGAACTACGCCAGTTGCATTATCAAAACTACCATTTAAATTATTACAATTTTGACCACCACCAGTACAAGTAGTATTCAGATCAGTACCAGTTACTGCAACACTATTAATTGTTCCAGCATCAGAAGGAAAAGTGAATTTAATTCCATCAATCCAATTGTTCCCACAATTCATAGTAAAATTAAATACCAAATCAATAGTTCCTACATCTAAACTTGGAGATGCGGTTCCAGACATAGTAGAACCTGTACAATCAGAAGTTTTGCTTGCAATTCTAGCTGCGACAACCGGTTTCCATTTACCATCAACATCTAGATAAAAATCTTGTGCATCAAAGGTAACTTTATAAGTTTGATCTTTTAAACCATTTGGGTTCAAAACCTTTACTGCAACTGATGCATCTGCTGAGCCCCCACTTTGAGTAACTTCAATGTCAGAACTCATTTCACTGTAAACTACTTCCCCAGGATTAGCAGATCTCGGAGTAAGAGATACTCTAGTTTCACCAGACTCTAATGTCTTGAATGGACTACCTGCATTATCAGCAAGATAACTGTATGCAGTAACAGCAAAATGATAAGTAATACCATTTGACATCGGACGGCCACGAATTTCATCATAATCGGTGGAGAAATACCTTTGAACTCCAGCATTAGTTCCTGTTTGCTTAGCCGCATCTACAACTAGACCAGTTATAGGATCTATCGCAGGATCTAAAATATTACCAATTAAGTTCACCTTATCGTAAGTAGCTACTTTGACAGCCTCACTAATAGGAGAGGTTGCAGAAGGCAATTGATATACAACGTACCCTTCAAATTCAAATCCTTCACTAATTGTTTCCTCTGTGGAAGAAACAGAATTAGCATCTGAACCCCAATCAATTCCTATTGCTCCATCCATCTCAACACCAGCAACTGCAGGAGATGAAGGTGCACTAGGCAAACTAAATCCTTGATCATATGCATACTGACCATAAAGATCATGAAATTTAGCAACTGACACAGAAGAAACATTATCTAGCCCCATACCACCAGCGATTCCAAACACAACGTCTGCCTCTTCACCAACCTTTAGTTGAAAAGGACCGCTCGCCATAACCATTCTTCTATCACCAGGTGGAAGTTGAACTCCATCTATCCAACCAGAACCAGCAACAGGATCACCCGATAAAGCAAATTTAGTATCTTCACCAGTTGAAAGATCAACCCAAGGAACCTGAACTGGATATTCTGGTCTAGGTAAATAACCCTCCATTAAATTAAAAAATTGGAGGGAACCATTATACTCTGATAAATCAGGATCATCAATGGCTGAACCGGCACCAAAATATGTAAAAGATGTCATTCCCAAAAATTCTGTACTATCAAGATCATTATCAATATCCATGTTATCAGGTGGACCTTGTAAAAAATCATAACCACCGGCAGGTACAGGAAGATCAAATATACCATTAAACACACCATCTAACCTGTTACCATTATATACGTATCCAAAAGAAAGATCAACATCACAGCCAACATAATCATCTGTGAATGTTCCTAAATCAGGGTCAGACCACTGAGTAAAATATAGAGAATCTAGCATCGCTGAATCTGGTGTTCCACCATATTGGCTTGAACCATAATACATTTCTGGAAGACCCATATATTTCATTTTTGCTTGTTTAAAAATATTATTACCAAGAGGGTCGCTCGCACCAAAAGCATATCCCCAAAGTGTAATTTGAAGCTCTATACCAATAGGGTCCGAACCATATAAATTAATAGCTGTTCTCTCATAACCAATGCTATCCCCAAGAGCATTACCATCAGTGCCATCGCTTACGATAAGTGGGACATCATTTGCAATAGTCCACATTGTTTGATCGGCACCTGGATAACCAGGGATATCGATTGTAGGGTCATAGGCATCGTTACCATCAACATCATCATAAGGAGCCCCCCAAGCAGCAGGCCAATTATGCCAATCAAATTCATATTGATTTTTAACCACTGCAATTTGTGCAGCTGTAACCTCACCAGCACCAACAGCATAATAATTGGCAGCATCAACTGATAAATCAGCCGTTGCGTAATCTTTTCTAACTCTCCAAACATGATTGTTAGCAGGAGCATCTGCGCCAAGAATCTTGCCAGTATCATCAGTTATAATTCTTCCAGCCTTGAGACCGTGATTGTAAGTTGAACCCCCAACTCTCACTTCACCCTTTTCTGTTGTACCACCTAATCCATCATTTTTTACCTTAGCACCCCAAAGCATTCCATCGGAGTAAATAAATCCACCAGTGAAGATTGGATAATCAGCCATAGTACCATTTGGACTACCCGCAGTTGTATAAGCCCCATCTTTACCAATCCAGTATGCTATGTTATTTATGTTTAATACGGAGATACCAGGAGATAAGTTTTCTCCATTCATCACTCTTTCAGCCGACCTAGAATTAACATTCGCATTAGGAAGTTCTCTTGCAAATATGCTTGAAAACATAAGCACACTGATAGCGACCGATAGTTTTAAGTTATTCTTTTTCATGGTTTTTATACCCTCTTTTTTATTTTTTGTTTTCATCTGTGATATATATAGACTAGAAATTAACAGCGACACCAAGTTTAACAACTTGTGGCTTTGCAAATACATCTAAACCGAAATCAGCTCTGTAATGCTGTCTATTTTCTAAATTAACATTACGATACAAATCAACATAAGTTTGTCCATTTGCTGCTACAATTTCAGAACTCAGAGCAGGATCAGTTAAAAATCCATCATCATATGCATTACCAGTTCTAGAATAAACATTTATGACATTCTTTCTATCAAATAAATTATCAACATAAGCGAAAAGAGTAACACCAACTCCACCCAATGAAAGATTATAATCAACTTTCAAATTAGCATAGTATTGCCAAGGAGTAGTTGAGCCACCAATAGGTTCTTGAGGCTCGCGAGATCTAGCATCTTGCAACAAGGCGCCTTCATCAGCAGCACGCTGACCCATACCACCATCGCTTCTTGTATATGGATGACCGCTATTGAATTTATATTCAAAATTGACACCAAGACCGCTGAGCAATCCGTCATCAGATCCATAGCGATAATCAAGCGCTAAAGCACCTCTATGCTTATTGTGGTAATAAAGCGGTGAAATCATTAGTGGTGGAGGGCTTAATAAATCCATAGCAATGTTACCAGCTCCAGTATTTGGATCAGAATTAATTCCTCTTGCATCTGACCATGTATATGAACCAAACGCTTGTAATCTACTTACTCTACGAGTTCTAAGAGTAAACTCAAAACCATTTACAGTAGTAAAATCCCCATTTTTATAATAGAAAGCATCTTGAGCAACACCATTTGTGTTAGAAATATCAACTGCTTCATTTTTACCTACAACAATCTGACCTGTTGTGTTTTTTGCAAAAGCAGTGACATCAATAGCCGCAGAAGGCAGGAATTGATAACTCATACCAACTTCATATTGGGTGGTTTCAATTGGATCAAGATCAAACCCCATGGGATCAGGAGTATAGTTTTGACCTCCCCAAACCAAGTGCATATAACGTGATGAAGCGTAAGGAAGATCCAATTCTGGCATTTGTGCGAACTTACCATACTGTAAATGAAAAACCATTTGATCTGAAACAGGGAATGCAAGACCTAAGCGAGGCTGAAGTACACTTTTTACATCTGATTCTGCAAAATCATCCTCATATACACCTTGGTTTGTTTTATCCCATCCTGGGTTAGCAGGATCTTTCATCTTAAAATCATCCATCATAAAATTATCAACTCGAACACCTGCACTAACTACTAAGTCTCCAGATTCAAATTTATCATTAACATAAAAAGATGTTACTGTTGGCTCACGAGGACCATCAAAACCATTATCCACTTCATTACCATAATCATCATACCCGATTTGACCGTCTCTATTAGCAATAGAAAGTATATCTGTAATTAATGCACTATTCCCGCTAACTGCCTCCTCTCTAGTAAGATTGTTTGTCGGGTCAGCTATTGCTCGATTAACATCATACATTGCGCCTAAACTGAGCTCATAAATACGATAAGAGTATTTTTTATAATCAAAACCTGCACGAATTTCGTGATCTCCTCTTTGCCAGGTTAGACCCGCATCAAAGCCGAAGGAAGTGCGCTCATTCTTATCGTAATCGGTTGTTACGTCCCCAGGCCTAGAAAAAGCAAACGTATTGGCCACATAGTACGGAGCTGGAGATATGTATGTAGCTCCAGGAGTGGCAAAATTAGTGTTCCCACCAGCCCACCAAGAGGCATCTATTCCAGCAGCAGCAACAGATGTTGAATCATACCAACCAATGATATCTCCAAAATTATCTGGTTTACCCATTCCATCATCATACTTTTCAAAAGTTCTCTTAAAAGTACTCAAGCCTGCCGAAAGTAACATATTCGGATTTAAAAAATAATTAGCTCTGGCAGTGTACATTGTTAGTTTACGTTCAGCCTTTGGAAGCCTTTCTGTGTTGTGCATATAATAAATCGGAAGACCATTACTTTCATATGTGTTATTATCAACTACCGCAGATAAACGTAAGTTTAGAGGCCCAAGATCAACAGTCCCTGTGGCGTTAATTTGTAAAACATCTTGAGCTCTATGAGCTACACCGTTTTTACCGCCTGAATTAAAATTAATTGCAACGGTTTCACCATCAGGTGTTGTGCCAGAAACCGTGCTTTCAAGTTGCTGACCATCAGCAATTGAAAAGTCTGTATAATAAGTTGGATTCCAATCATCAACGTGATTACTACGAAGAGCTATAAAAGTTTTTACTTTATCACCAATCGGAACGCCAACAGTAGCTGTAAGGTCTGTATGGCCATAGTCGCCTGTTTCAAAACGCACAGTCCCAGCAACTTCATTTCCGCCAGTCTTTAATGTTTGCCTTACAACACCTGAGTTAGCTCCACCAATATGCGCGCCAAACCCTCCAGACTCTACTGAAATTTCAGCAAGTGCTTCAGGGATAGCTGATATGTCTCTACCTGTATTTACAACATCAGTAATTGATGCACCATCAAGAGTATAGGCTACCTCTTCAGCTCTACTACCGCGAATAGATAATCTACCATTCGTTATATTAACACCGGCCTGCATATCAAGCATACCAGAGACACTTCTTGAAGCAGAATTTTGAATTTCTTCGGAACTCACAGACCTGACAGAATTAGTAGCACTTTTCTCAATTAACCTTCTTTCTCCAACAATAGTAACAGCTTCACCTTCGACGGCAGATGTTTGCATTGAAAAATCTAACGGAGTAGTGAGGTCAACCTTAACAGACACATTAGATGCTGTGTTACTTTGATATCCAATGTATGAGGCTGTAACGCTATATGAACCAGCTTCAACATTTAATATTGTGTATTTACCTTCGCCATCAGTAGCGGCACCTTTTGTAGTACCGTCAACAATGACGTTAGCTCCTACGAGCGGTTGCCCATCTGACGACGTTACAACACCTCTAAGCTTACCTGTTGTTTGCGAAAACGCAAATGACACAACCAGAAAGAAAACGATTATTTTTGAGATTTTTCCCATTTTACTGCCTCCAGTTTACATTAATCAAATTTTTTTATTATTCTTGATCATTGAGTTAAAAAAACAATTTTTTGGTTTATTTTTTTTCTCCTTAGACGGATAGATAGTAAAGTCCTATCCACATCACCCCAAGAACATGTATAATAAACCTAACCGCTGAAAACGATGTGTGTCAAGTTTAATTTTATATTTTTTTTGACTCATTTTGCACATTGTACATAGAAAAACAAGATATTTTACAAATTCAACAGTTTTAATACGTTCTCTGGCGGCCTACCTATTACAGCTTTATTCTTATAGATTATAATCGGCCTTTCTATGATTTTAGGAAAATTGACCATTTTATTTATTAGTTCAATGTCATTTTCAATGATATCTTTAATATTGTTTTCTTTAAAGTCAGTTTCACTTTTTCTTACAAAATCTTTAGGTCTTTTTTTTAGTAACCTAGAAATATTCTCTAATTCAAATTTATTTAAAGGTGTTTTTAAATACTCCACAACAGTTGGTTGCAT
>MDTD01056054.1_pt1 | contig 16018 bp, 19 predicted proteins | sample 811221 | NCBI WGS metagenome assembly MDTD01 (sample SAMN05326646, study PRJNA326480) | marine metagenome | isolation source: seawater | place: Pacific Ocean: South West | collected 2011 | reverse complement strand
TTGATATTTGTAGGTAAAGTTGGACAATCCCAAAAATTGGCCACCAATAAAAGGATCTAAAGATAAGTCCCAAGCCAACAAATTGGTGGTGAAAATACAACCAAAAAATATAAGAAGTTTTCTAGATTTTACTTTTTTCAAAATTATCTTAAATACAATGATTTTAAATTATTAATATTTAATTTTCCCACCCAAATTTAATTGGTCAAGAAAGTCGTATAACTGTAAAAAAATGCCTCTTTTTTGGTAAGACAAAGGATTTTCCAATCTAATTATTAAGAAAATATAGTGGGACTCTCTTTTCTTTTTGAATTGAGAAAGCAAGAGTTTTTTACGAGGGTAATAGTCCTACTTAAATATAATCATTTCTAGGGTTAAACAAATAAACACTAAGGTTATTGTATTAAAGTGTCGATAGAATTTTAGTTTGGTTTTTTAAGGAGATGGTTAATGAAAAAGTGCGTTTATGTCGGTTTATTTTGTTCTCTTATCTTATTCGGTTGTGCAACCAATTCTTTCAAGCCCGTTACAACTGAAGTTGTAAAAAAAGCACCAAGACTTTCGAAAAGCCAAATCTATGATAAGGCAATGAAATGGTTCTCAACTGAATTTGTAAATAATGAGAAAAAAATTGAAAGAGCAGATAAAAAAGAAGGTACGATTATAGCTAGTGGGAGTGCTATTTTAAGCGGAGAAATAATAAAAAAAATGATGGAATTTCAAATAAGAGTAGATATAAAAAGAGGTCGCTATAAAGTTTCTACAACGATTAAAAAGTATAAAGATGAAATTTCTAAAGGAATTTTTAGAGTTCCAACTGCTACCAAAGACCGTATCTCCTCGGGGAAAAAGTATACAATAAATATGTCTAAGTCCCTTCACAAGTTTATCCTGAAAAAAGATAAAAAATGGTGATGCTAAAAATACTTTAATCCTAGGAATCTAAATTTCAATACTTAGACTTTCTCTTTGATTGAATCACTTGTTTTTTACACTATGCGTCTTTATCCGGGTAAACTGGCTGTCGATGCTATTACTTAATTATTCTGCTGTAAAAACTACTAAATATTCTCTTTCTTTGCTGGCAATAAAAAATATAAGTGGTAGGTTTCCCTAAATTTATAATAGGAGAGACTGTATGAATTCAAAAAAAGTAACTGAATTCCACGAAATTATCGATAACAATCAACTACTAGAATATATAAGAAATCAGGAGTTTGGGAGACCAACTTCAATTCAAGCAAAAGCTATTCCCGCTTTAATGAAGGACGGGCATTTTCAAGTACAGGGTAAAACGGGTAGTGGTAAGACATTGGCCTATCTTTTACCTCTAGTGGCCAAATTAAAAACATTAGAAGCCGAAAATCATGCTGAAAATGAAGGAGAGCCTAAGGCCGTTATTTTACTTCCTACTAGAGAGCTTGCTATGCAGGTTTTCTCAATTGCTAAAGATTTATCTCATTTTGCTAAGTTACGTATAAGAAAGGTTGTAGGTGGGGATAAAGGTAGGGTACTATCAAACGTCTTTAAATCAAAAATTGATATCCTAATAACAACTCCTGATAGGTGTTTGAGAACATTTAATAATAATGAGTTGAGTGCTGCCAATTTAAGATACTTTATCTTTGATGAAGCTGATCAACTCCTTGAACCTTCATTTAAGACTACAGTGGGAGAAATAGCTAAAAAGTTAGTAAAGTCTCATATGAAGATTTGTCTTGTAAGTGCATCGAAGCCATTAGATTTTGATGAAATAGTTGCTGATTTTTTTCCTGGGAAAAGCTTTACGACAATTGGTAAGGGTGAAGAGAATGTTTTGAATCACAAAGTAGATACATATAACCTGTCAGTTGAAGAAGATGATAAGTTTTTATTTGTAAATGAGTTCATTAAAAAGCAGGGTAGGCGGAATGGCCTCATTTTCATGGGGAACAAGGCCCGCTCTAAAAGGCTTTTTGAACAAGTGAAGCAAGCTTTTGGACGTAAGAAAGTATTTCTTCTTCATAAGGATCTTGAAGCTAAAGAAAGGACTACTGTTGTAAGTGATTTTAGAAAAAGTGGCGGGATACTTGTAGCAACTGATATTTTTTCCAGAGGAATTGATATTCCTCATCTGCAGTGGGTGTTAAACTTTGACCTGCCATCGGAGGCTGATTATTACTTGCACCGCTCTGGTCGGGTGGGAAGAGCAGGTAGACCAGGGGATGTTTTTAACTTTATCACCTCAAGAGACTCTAAGAGGCAAAAAAATATCAATGCTATCCTAGGAAATCAGGGGCGGTCTGACCTTCAAATTTTAGGTAAAATGACGAAATTGAGAAGACGCTAGATAAAAGTTGTTAATACTTTTTGACTTCAATACCAATTCTTTCGTTGTCATCGCTAAGATACATATGTTGTTCTTCAATAATGCAGCTTAGTTTCATGGACTTCGTGACGAATTTATCAATGGGACCGTTTTCATTTACGTTTAAGTGGTAAACTTCTAGCTTTTTATTTTTTTGAAAGTCTGATTTATTTTTTTGAAACCACTCTTCTACTTTACCTTGGTGGTAGGTAAATATTTTTACCGACTGAGATTTTCCACTGGCCTGGCGGACTCTTTTTATATCCGGAAACCCCAAATCTATCCATTGAATGATTTCTCCAGAGTAACCTTTTTGCCAGAGTTCGGGCTCTCCTGTTTCACTAAGGCCTTTGGTAAATTTCAAGTCTTCATGGGCACAATATAAAAAGGCCAGGAGCCGATACATCATACGTGCTTCATTCTCTGAAGGGTGTTTTGCGATGGTTAGGTTGAAGTTTTCATAATAATGGGTATTAAAATTAGATAGATTGATGTCTATTTTATAAATACTAGAGTCGAGTGCCATGGTATAAATCTAGCCCGTTTTGGATATTTTATTACTTTTTGTAAGTAAATGAACCTTCTTATTAGCAGAGACTGCTACATAAGTTCAACAACTTAGATAAATTATGCATAAAATTTATTATTATGATGCTATATGTTCACAATAATGCTAGATACCTACCTATTATGAAAAAGTCTTTAAAAGCTCTCATTGGTCCAATGTCGAGAACTGAGTTTCTTGCAAATTATCTAAAAAATGCTCCAGTTGTTGCACATGGGTTGCTCGACAATTTTTTAGAGCTAAGACAGCTTCCTTTTTTAAAGTCACTAGAGGATCTTCTAAACTCTTGGCCAGATCTAGTGACGGCTTACAATAGTGATGGGGTCGCTGATGAGGCCAACTCTAAAAAAGTATCAACTTTTGAAGCAAGAAAGCTTTTTGAAGAGGGGAGTGGGCTTTGCTTTGATGATGCCAATCGATTTTCTCCTTGTCTTGAGGAGTGGCCAGAAAACATAAGAGCAGATCTTGGTTTATCTGCCCTTACTTTTAGTCGGAGCCTAATTTACGCCACTAAGGAAGGGAAAGGAACGGCTCCTCATTTTGATCAAAATATTAATTTTGTTATACAGATTTCTGGTACAAAAAAGTGGTGGATTGCCCCAAATAAACATGTAAAGAACCCATTAACAAGGCATACAATAGGCATTGAAATGGATCCAGAACTCTCAACCTATGCAAAAGACAATATGCCCGAATTATTTCCTGATGAAGGGACTGAATATATACTAAAACCGGGGTCTGTATTATTTGTTCCTCGCGGATCTTGGCATATGACGGAAGCGGAATCAGATGCTTTATCTCTAAACTTTACTTTTACAGCACCTTGCTGGATGGATATTTTATTAACGGCACTCCGTGGTCGTTTAGCACAATCTAGTGAATGGAGAGAAACAGCAAACTTTGTAACGGATAGTGATCTTCATAATCATGCAAATGAAAAATTCGGTTTTTTGCTTAAAGAGCTTGGTCATGATGTTCCAAATTGGAATGCAAGAGATATTTTAGATGCAACGGAGATGGGAGAGCGTCCTTCCTGATTGGCCATGTCCGTTTTATCTAAAGAGAGGTAGGGTAATTTCGAACGTCGTTCCAACATCAACTTTACTCATGACTTTTATTTGACCTCCAATTTTTTCTATTTCGTTTTTAACAGCATTCATACCAACTCCTCTTCCGGAAATTTCTGTGGTCTCTTTTTTTGATGAAAAGCCAGGTTCGAATATAAGGTTTATAATCTTTTTACCAGGCATAGTATCTAAATTCATACTTTTGAATTCTTTTTTTTCTTTGGCAATAGATCTAATCATCGTGGGATCTATACCTTTACCATCATCTTTAATTAAAATTTTAAAATTGTTATCATCTTTAAATAATTCAGCTGATATTATTAGATTAGCAATTTCATTTTTATTATTATCAATTCTTTCTTCTCTGCTTTCAATTCCATGATCTATTGAGTTCCTGAAAATATTAAGGAATGAGGCGAGGGCTTTTTTTATGACTAGGCCTTGATTTAAATAACAAGTTGAAGCGGCATGAGCAGTATCTGAACAATAAATTGAAAGATCTTCTCCAATTTGGAGACCCTTAATTTTTAAGACGTATGTTGCGTAACCTGTTTTATTAACTTTTTTTGCTTTAAAAAATTTACTTCATTAACCCAGGAAACTGGAGCTTTGACGACTTTTCCTCCAATAGGTAATATTCAATCTTTTAATGAATTTGGATCAATGAACTTTTTCCAATAGAACTTCCATTCACCTCGAAGATCTATGGGACCATATTTTTCAAAGTTCCAGCTAGATAAATCTAAAACTCCATTCACTGCTTTAGGTGAAACCCTTCCGGAACCCCTCTGACCACAAGATGGTATAAAATTATTAATATTAAAATAATTAATGTTTTCATAAAATAAGCTGAATAAAATAGGTTTAAATTCTTATTTAATTTATCGAGGAATATCTTTTTAAATATAAGTCTTGGCCTTAAATCTTTTTAAATTAAATAATTTTTATAATTTTTTTTTATTTAATTACATACAAAAAAAAGTATTGAAACTTTTATTTGAAAATATTTTTCGAAATAAGTAGAAAAGCAGTTAAAGTTAAAAAAAGAGGAATAACTAAAATTATATTACAAAACGTACACTTAAAAAAAACTATAGACAGATAAAATTCTACCTCAAAGGAAATCCATGAAAAAAAACATTATATTATTTTTTCTTATGCTAGTTGTTTCACAATTAGTCCACTCTAAAGAAAAAATAACACTTCTTGTTGGTGAATGGCCTCCCTTTATAACCGAAGAACTTGAAGGATATGGCGTCGGAGGTAAATTAGTTAAAAGAGCTTTTGAAAAAAAAGATATTAAAGTCAAATTCCAATTTACAAGTTGGGAAAATGCTTTTAACTGGACTAAAAAGGGTAAAAAAGGAGATGGTACTTTTTTTTGGTCAAAGACTAAAGAAAGAGAAGAAGATTTTCTTTTTAGTATTCCAGCAATGATTGAACGTAATGTTTTTTTTCACTTAAAAGGAAAAAAAATTCGATGGAAAAAATTAAAAGATCTAAGATTTAAAAAAATAGGAATTGTGGAGGGGTTTAGCTATGGAGCCGATCTTGATCTGGCCATAAGTGAGGGCAAATTTAAAAAAATTATCTTTACAAAAACGACTCTTCAAAACTTTGATAACCTATTAAAAAGAAAAATTGATCTATTTCCCCATGAGAAATCTGTTGGTTATTATGAACTTAAAGAAAACTACCCTAAATATAAATATAGAAAAGTCATACATAACGAGAAAGATATAGGAAAAGATTATACTTACTTGCTTATGTCTAAAAAGAAAGAGAAGAAAGCAAAAAGACTTCTAAATATATTTAATCAATCATTGGCCGAAATGATGATTGATGGTGAATATAAAAATATTTTTTCAGACAAAGAAAAATAAAAAAACTAATTTGAAATTATTCTTTTTCATCTAGATCCCATAATTTTTTTAATTTAATAGCTTTAAAGATGTAATAAGAGAGTAAGCCAAAAGGACCTAAAAACAATGTAAAAAGTAATGATGGTATTATCGTTGCGTGCTTTATATTATTTTTTAAAGAGTCATGAAAAATCCAAACACCTATGAATAAATCAAAGGCTAAATAATGAATCCAGCCCGTTAAGACCCAATCTTTGCTTTTAAAAAGAAGCATTAATTCATTTAGATTTTGGAAACCTCCTGGTGCTTTTGATGTGATGGCAATGAAACAAATAACCATGTAAGAAAAACAAAAAAAGATGCTAAGAAAGCCAGAGCGTATACTTATTTTAGTAAATTTTAAATTTGGCAAAAAAATGAGAAAAAACCACCCAATTACGGCCAAAATATTGAAGATATAAAATAATAAGCTGTGATTCATTTGAAAGCCCTCTTTAAAAAACTGCTTACTAAAATTCTATTTGGCGAGATTTTATTCAATTGCTTCCACACTCCATAATAGATTTGATGTGGGAGAAGATACGCTCTCCCAATCAGTAATATTGCTTGATTTATAAATTGAACCGTTATTTCCAACGACTACAAAAAGAGAGTTACCATAGGTTACACCGTATAAATTTTCAGCACCGCTAATTGTTTCATCTGTCCAATTTGTTCCATCTGTGGAATAAATTATAGCTCCAGCATTTCCTACTGCAATTAATTTACTTGAACCATATATGATATCGTATAATTGTGATGATATTCCGGTTGTTAATTGTGTCCAATTAAAAAAATCATTAGATTTGATTACGATTCCACTGCCACCAGCTGCATATAAATACGAATTATCCGTTGTAATTCCATTTAATACTTTATTTTGACCATAGTTTGTACCTGTAAATGCCCAGGTGTAACCGTCAGTAGAGCTCCCAATCATATTAGATGTTAGACTTGATCCTCCTGCTGCTACTGCTACATATCTTGTATTTAAATACGTAACACCACTTAGCTCTCTAGGAGTAGCACTTGTTATTTTGTACCATGAAGATGTATCGGTTGATGTTAAAATTATTGAATTTCCTCCAGGATTTTCATTACCTCCTACAATAACATATAAGTTATTGTAGTAAAAAATATCCAATAAGTTTGCACTCGTTCCAGTTGAAACACTTTCCCATGAGTTCCCATCATTCGATTTTAAGAGCAAACCACTTCTTCCAACCGCATATATTTTATTATTTAGTTGCTTTACTTTAAAAATCTCACTAGATGTTCCAGATGTTCTTGTTGTCCAATTGGATCCATCTACAGAGGCAATAATTGTTCCAGACTGACCTACAGCTACGAATTTATTATCTGGAGCGAGGGCAATATTAGCGTCTGATGTCTGATCTGAGTTAACTGAAATCGTTGTTGTTGTGCTGTTATAATTAGATTTACTAAAAGATAATGAATAGTTTCCCGGAGAGAGATTAAGAAAACTATAAACACCAGATCCATTGCTTGTTGCTGAAGTACCGCTAGTACTATTTGTTACACTTACACCTGAGAGTACGCCACCAGAAGAGGAATCTGTAATTGTACCACTAATGTTACCAGTGTTTTGAGCAAGAGTAATATTACCATCTGAGGTTTGATCTTTTGTAACAGCTATTGTTGCTGTATTTGTTTGATAACCAGATTTGGTAAAAGATAATGAATAATTACCGGTAGAAAGGTTCGCAAAGCTATAAACTCCATAACCACTACTCGTTGTAGAGGTATTACTAGTATTATTTGTTATACTTACACCTGATATGCCATTACCACTAGATGAATCGGTTATGGTTCCACTTATACTGCCAAAACCTCCGCTGTCATCAGAGCTATCACTGCTTCCACCACCACCTCCTCCTGAAGAACCGCTGCATGAAAAAAAAGATAATAACATTATGACTATAAGGTTTTTTTTAAAATTTAAATTATAATTATAAAAATTTTTAAATTTATTTAACATACATTGTTCCAGTGACAAAGGCACAAAGCGATTCTTCATTTTTCTCTGAAACGCAATAAACTGAGCTTTGACAAACCTTTAATAAGTTACCAAATTTAATGACTTCTGATCGTGCAATAAGTTTTTTCCCAACTGCAGGTTTTAATAGGTTAACTTTAAACTCTGTTGTTAGAACTTCACTGTAATCTCCTGATAAGCTTAAAGCGGCGTAACCCATGGAAACATCTGCGATTGTCGTTGTAACGCCTCCATGAAAAAAGCCTTCCTGCTGGTGAAGATTTTCATCATTATAGATTTCTATTTCTATCCGACCAGGAGACACGTCTACTAATTTAGCTCCGATAAACTTTAAAAAAGATTGTTTTTTAAAGCTATCATTAACATTGGCTTTATAATTTTTTGACTTTGGTTCAAAACCTGTTGTTTTTCGAATCATTTTATATCTAATCCTTTTCAATATTCTTTAATTTTAACCTTTCTTAATAAAAATTAGAATTTTTATAGATAATTTTATATTTAAAAAAATAGAAAGATACATTTCGAATTATTAATGATGGAATTTAATACCCATTTATCACCCCTTTTTTGTAGATTAATATTGTGGGAAAGGATTTTTCTTATGAAAAAGTTTATTGTTTTCATTAATCTTATCTTTTCTCTTAATACTTTGGCTCAAGATGGCAAAGGTGAAGGAGGAATTTATCTTCTCACATCAGAGCCTAAGGTCTATTTAAAAAACAAAACTCTTCTAATGTTACTACTTTTGAAAAGACAATTACGGATAAAAAGAGAAGGTTGGGGTTAGGTGTATATGGAATAGGCGCTGGTAAATTCTTCACTTGGGAAGGAGGAGTCTCTTATATGCCTTACAGTCTTTTAGATGATCCTTTTGCTTGGAGGCTTTCTTCAAATATTGTTGCAAGATTTTTTAATTTTTTACCTTTCAACGTTGGAGTAGGCTTCTATTATGGTTTTGGTTCAAGTAAATATAGTAATACAATATTCTATTCTGGTTATCTTGCCTCAGCTAGATTGAGGTTATTTGGACTTTTTATCGAAGGAAAATACCTTAAAGATTTTGGTGAAAGGAAGGGGTCTGGCACAGATTCTTCTTTGCTTTATTATTCGAGGGTCGAAGAGTATCAAGCCCTTATTGGTTTTACTTCAGAAGGCTTTTTCCGATAAAAGGTGTTTTAAAAATGTTTAAAATTAAAGTCGAAAAATTTGTAAAAAGTGATATAGATGCCGTTTTTAATATAATAAGCGATCATGAAAACTATACTAATTTTCCAGGAGTCACCGGTTCAGTCCTTCTAGAGCATGGAATCGAAGAAAAAAACGGGAAGGGTGCTTTAAGAAAAATAAATTTAGGCCCTATTCAATTTATCGAAAGAATAATCCATTTTGAACCACCCTTTAGGATGGTTTATCAAATAGAAAAAGCAAGGCCTTTTCCTATTATTCATGAAAAAGGGGAATTAATTTTAAATTCAGAGGGGGAGGGAACCCACATTACCTGGACATCTATCGGAAATGTAGCAATTCCTCTAATTGGATCTTTTCTCTTAGATAAAATTTTTGAACTAAGAGGAAACCAGCTTTTTGAAAAGTCTTTATCGTCCCTCGAAAAAAAGTTACTTCCACATAACTAAACGCTTCTTCATTTACTAGTGGGCTTAATTAATTTTAATTTAAAAAAATGTATTACTTTATCTTGATTTCATGCATTAATCGCTGGTTTAAAGTGACACAAAGGCAGGATGTTTATATGATCCGCCCATGTATAAATTAAGACCCTATCAGCAAGAAGCTGTTGAAAACTCCATTAACTACTTCAAGAAAAAAAGAGACCCTGCTGTCATTGTACTTCCAACAGGTGCAGGTAAAAGCCTTGTTATTGCAGAGCTTGCTAAAATTGCAAAGGGAAGAGTCCTAATTTTGGCCCACGTTAAGGAACTTGTAGAACAAAACCACGAAAAATACATTTCATATGGACTTGAAGCTGGAATTTACTCGGCGGGTTTAAATCAAAAGGAGTCATCTCAAAAGGCTATCTTTGGAAGCATCCAGTCAGTCGCTAGGGTTGAAGACTCATTTTTTAATGGTTTTACATTGCTTATTATTGATGAATGTCATCGTGTTAATTCTGAAGGCGATACACAGTACGCTACCGTTATAAAAAAACTTCAGGAAAGGAATCCTCATATTTGTATTTTGGGTCTAACAGCAACTCCCTACCGTTTAGGAGTTGGTTGGATTTATGAGTTGAATTATAAGGGTGTTATTCAGTCTGAAGAAACAAGATTCTTTAAACAATGTGTTTTCGAACTTCCTTTAGAATACATGATTAAAAATAAATACCTCACTCAACCTGTTAAAGTTGATATTCCTGTCACATGCTACGATTTTTCAGAGCTTACTGATTCTAATAGACTATACACAACTTCCCAGGTGGACGAACTTTTAAAAAAGCAAAAAAGACTTACTCCTCTTATAATAAAAAATATTATTGATATCACGGAAACCTACAACAGACAGGGCGTGATGATTTTTTCTAGCACGGTAAGACATGCTAAGGAAATTTTTGAGGCCTTACCAGAAGGACAGGCAAAAATAGTTATTGGTGACACCGAAGACTCAGAACGAGATAAAATTATAGAAGAATTCAAAGAGAAAAAGTTCAAATACCTTGTTAATGTTTCCGTTTTAACAACAGGATTTGATGCTCCTCATGTAGATGTGATTGCAATCCTTCGTCCAACAGAATCCGTCAGCTTGTACCAACAAATTATTGGAAGAGGCTTGAGGCTTCACAGTAATAAAAAAGATTGTTTCATATTGGACTATACTGGAATGGGTCACGATATTTATCGACCGGAAATTAGCGGGAAGAGACCCAATAAAACTTCAGAACCTGTCCAAGTGCCTTGCCCTCAATGTGGTTTTGAAAATGATTTTTGGGGCATCGTAAACCTTGATGGAGAAGTTGTGGAGCATTATGGTCGTAAATGCCGTGGAGGAATACAAGACCCTGTAACGCTTTCTTTTGAGCCTTGTGGTTATCGGTTTCGTTATAAAATTTGTAATAAATGTAATGCAGAAAATGATGTGACGGCAAGGGAGTGCAGGGAGTGTTCGAATATCCTTATCGATGCTGATTCCAAATTAAAACAGGCCAAGCTTTCAAAAAATGCCCATGTTCTAAGTCCTGATAGCGTAAAGATGGAAGAGAGGGTTGATAAAAGAGGTACACCTTTTTTAGATATTAAGTATTTCGACTGTGATGGAAAATACCTGTCTGAAATCCATTATTTAAATTCATCAGTAAATTTTAAAAAGTTTAACATTAACTTTTTAAGATCTCATATGAAAAGACCTGAGTTGAGTCAGCATTTTTCAAATCTTGGAGAAGTAATTAAATATCAAAAGCTTCTTAGAGTTCCTAAGTTTATCATAGCTAGGAAGCAGGACAAGTTTTGGAAAATTACAGAAAAGATTTTTTTTGAAGAACTATCCATGCACTAGGTTTTGATTTCCTTTCCTTTTTTAACTAAATAAATACCGCAAATGACGGCCCCTAGTGAAATTATTATTTTTGGAGTGATTGGTTCTTTCATAAAAAGAGAGCTTAAGATGACTCCAAATAGAGGAATAAGGTAGGCGACCTGGCTTTGAAAGAGTAGACCATTCCTTTTTAAAATATGAAATCGTACGGACCAGGCCAAACCTGTAGGAAAAAGGCCTAGGTATACAAGAGACATAACGGATTTCATGCTTGGTGTAGTACTCCAAGGAGATTCATATATCAAAAAGGGGATAAGGCATATCGTTGCCCAAATGAGGGTAGATGCCGTAACATTTTCGTTAGATTTTCCCTTTGAGCTCATTTTTATTGTAAGAGTTCCGCCTATAACATAAAAACTAGATGCCAAAAGAACGAGCAAAGCTTTTGGTATATTAGATTGATTTAAAAGATTTTTGTCAAAGAAGAGAAAAATGAGGCCCGAAAATCCTAAACAAACGCCTAGAAATTTTAAAAGGTTAATTTTTTCTTCTTTTAAGAAAAATCGTCCTATAAGTGAAGCTGTCAGTGGACTACTCCCCATGAGAAGAGCGGCTAAATTACTCTGAATCGAGTTGATACTATAACTAATCATAAAAAAGGGAATAACTAGATTGACTAAGCCTATGAGAAGAAAGGAAGACCACTCTTTTGAAAAAGCTTCAATTTTAACATCTTTGTACCAGCAATAAACTATGACTGGAATAGAACCTAAAAGGACTCTAAAAAAAGCAATGGTGAATGGTTCAAAGGAAAGGCGTGCAATCTTAATATTAAAAAATGCAGAACCCCAAATGGCACCTAAAATTGTAAGGAGGAAATAATCTTTTGATTTGACCTGATTTTGAATCATTTCTTATTCTTTCCATAGGTTTCTAGCTAACTGGAGGCTGAATTGTAATGGCGAAGAGCACTCCTCCAAACAAATTTCAAAATGAAAAGGAAAACAATACTTGCAGCAACCATACTCAAAATTAAAGGCCATTTTCCATAGTCATATAGGAAGTGTATAGGTCCACTTCCTACAAGGAGAATAGGGAGGCAGACTGTTAAAAATTTTCTGGCAATTGAAGCATAAATAAAGTTTGGCCAACGGGCCAGTTGTTGAAGCTGCATCCTTAAAAAATTTATTCCAAGTCCTTCTTTTAGCCAAAACATGCTGGCAGCGATATTGAATTCAATCACGACAAAGAGGAAGAACCCCAAGAACATGAGGAAAGGAAGAAGAACCCAAGAAAGTGGCTCAAGCTTAACTTGGATCCCATAATAAATAATAAAAGTCCAAACAACAAAAATATTGATAATAGTTGATGGTCTAAAGTATCGAAAGAAAACGCTAAAGACGGAATTTGCTGGTTTTATCAAAGCAAAATCTAAGTCACCCGTTCTGATGGAATGGGATAGTTCCCAGAAGCTTTCACTGACCAGTGTCATATGAAGATGGTCGATCCCGAGCATAAAAGAAATAAAGAAAAGAAGATGGTTTTTATCCCAAGGACCAATCATTTGTATGTGATCGTATATAAAATTAACAGAGAGGAGGGTGCTAAAATAAAAGAAAAGGTCCATGAGGAGGAGTAACGTGAAGCTTGTCCTAAAACTGACTCCGACGGAAATACTTGTTGAGACAAACTTTTCATAAACTTTAAGGTAATAAAAAATAGTTTGTTTAAGATTTTTCACTATCTACATCCCTGCACCGGTATAAAGTTTAATGCCTCTTTTCCATATAATATGGTTGATAAAGCAAAATATGATGATCCAAATTGTTACGACTGAATAACTTGCAATGAGCTCACTATTTTGTCCCATAAAGGTTTTGATTGGAAAATATGTTAAATAAGGAAAAGGTGTCCACTCGAGGATACTAACGAACCATTTTGGGTAAAGCTCTAAGGGGATTATAGCACCGGATAAAAAAGCTGTTAAGATTTCTAAAATGACCCTCAAAATCCAAGTTTCTTCAAGCCAGAATCCAACGAGACCAGTTAAATATTGAAGTGTATACCAAAAGCAACTGACGAAAAGGCAATAGAGGAAGCCAGACATTAAAATAGAGGCAGAAGGAATACTTAAAATGCCTAGAGACCAGAAGATGCAAATACTTATTGAGACAATAATGGTTTGTAAAATCTGAAATGAAAGAAAGCTTGCTGTGTGAAATTCCCAAAAATTAAAGGGGTAAATGAGAAAATTGGAAATCCTACCCAATCTAATATCCTCAGAAAGGTTTAGGGCAGAGTGCCCTTTTGCCAAAAGGCCAACAATCATGGCCCAAACGTGGTAGTCAATCATTTGAGATAATGTGTAGCCCTTGATAATTTCAACTGACTCATCAGAGTATATAGAAGACCAAAGATTGTATTTTACAAAAAAGAAGACTAAAGCTGGACCTATAACCTGAAGGAAAAAATTCATTCTGTAGGCAGTATGATTACTCCAGGAAATTTTAATTGTTTGCCACCATTTAAGGGCGTGTCCCATCTTAATTCCTTCCGTTTAATTCGTGAGGTCCATTATTCCCATTCAATTGTTTAACTATTTGGGGATTTTTCATCAAAGTTTTCATGACTCTTTCAATTGGCATTTTTTCTGTGTTAAATTCAGTTACGGGAAAGTCTTTAATAATATTTAAAGCAACACTTCTTAATTTATCCTCAGGTATTCGTAAATCAACTTGAATTTTATGAGAGTCCCATTGGGCTTCAAAAGAACTCCATAAGTCTAGAGTAGGGTCTTGGGGAGAAGAAAAGTTGAAAGTTACATTTTTCTCTTTACCTAGGATCGTTTCAAACTTTGAAAGAGGTCCATCAAAAGTTTTTTCACCATCAAAAATAAGCACGAGGCGTTCACATAAAGCTTGGACATCGGCCATATAATGAGACGTTACAATAATCGTACATTTATTTTTTTGATGATATTCTTTTATAAAATTTCTTATATTTTCCTGTGATATCAAATCAAGGCCAATTGTGGGCTCATCTAAGAAGATAATTTCTGGCGAATGGATAAGAGATGCCATTAGCTCCATTTTCATTCTCTCTCCCAGGGAAAGTTTTCTCACATGAATATGGAGGAGATCATCAACATCAAGGAGTTCACTCATGGTTTTGATTCTTTTTTGAAATTGACTTTCTTCAATCTCATAAAACCTTTGGAGTAGTAGAAACGAGTCCATAGCAGGGATATCCCACCATAGTTGAGACTTTTGTCCCATCACGAGTGCAATCTTTTTTCTAAAAAGTCTATCTCTTTCAGATGGTGTATATCCTAAAATTTTTAGAGTTCCTTCTGATGGCACAACAATACCCGTAAACATTTTCATGAGGGTAGTTTTTCCAGCTCCATTTGGGCCAAGAAGGCCAATGATTTCTCCTTGTTTAATATCCAAATTAAAATCTTTGACTGCTTTTTTTGTAATATAGTTTCTGACAAAAAGAGATTTTAAAGACCCCAAAAGCCCAGGTTCTTTTTTGTAACTGGTAAACTTTTTTTCAAGTTTTTGTGAGTAGATTACTGTCTTTTTCACGATGTTTAACCTTCATGATGAGCAAAATGGGTTTAAATTTTCCATCCATTTGAATGTGCTTCTTCGTAGACTAATATATAGATAATTGTTGTGTATGTGTATAGTGCACCTACACAACAGTGAGTTGCACATAGGATCTACATGTTGAGGTCAAAAAAAAATGAGTGATAACAAAAGTCTTCTTTTGGTTGCAGAGAAAAAACAGCTAAGAGACCAAATAAGTCAAGCACTGCGAAAAGCATATAATGTAAAAGTTGCTACAGGGGGGTTCCATGCGGTCCATCTGATAGAGCAAGAAACTTTCGAGCTTATTGTCGTCATTGGAGATTCACAGGATATGGCAGCAACTGAACTTATTACTCTGTTAAGAACAAACTTTAGTCAAAGAGAGCTTCCTATTCTGTTCCTCGGCGGAAAAGGAGGGACAGATATGCTAGATGCGATAGAAGTTGGTGCCAATGCTTATCTACCTTTAACACAAAACCTCAATATCCTTTTGAAGAAAATTCAAGAGCTATCTGCTTAAAAGTAGTAAATATACTACCACTTGGTTTGTTCTAGAAGCCGACCTTTTCGTTTTTTTTAGGCAAAATTTTCTCCTTTTTTATTAATTTTAAAAAAAACTCACCGATAAATTTCTTTGAAGGCCAAATAATTGGAATGGCCTTCTTTAATTAGCCAGGGGAGGCAAACTAGCTTTTGGAGTTCCCCCATGAAAATAACTGAAAAAATTAAATCTCCTACGAAAAAGACTTTAATTAAAAAGTGTCATGTCTGTGGTTTTATCATGGAGTCTGAGTCAGAAGTTAAAAAATGCTCTAATTGCAATAAGTCATTTTTACCTTTTCATTATTTCAATAAAGTTCACGCCAAAAATAGTGAAGAATTTTCAAACCTTTTTTCCCATGTCGATGAAATCAACGAAGAGGATTTGGTAAAGGGTATTCACGTCATCTGGTAGTCTTTAAAATAACTTTTAAATAACTTTTAAATAACTTTTAAGCCTATCATTATCTAACGCTTTGATTAATGCATAGGTTCTAGTAAC
>MDTD01021393.1_pt1 | contig 16020 bp, 17 predicted proteins | sample 811221 | NCBI WGS metagenome assembly MDTD01 (sample SAMN05326646, study PRJNA326480) | marine metagenome | isolation source: seawater | place: Pacific Ocean: South West | collected 2011 | reverse complement strand
ACACATTTTACCTTGAATATTAATTTTATTAATCTAAAGCAACTAAATAATGCTTAAAAAGATCGTGATAAAAGGTGCAAAAGAGCACAATTTGAAGAATATATCTTTGGAGATTCCTAAAGAAAAATTTGTTGTAATTACAGGTCTCTCTGGATCAGGTAAATCGTCACTAGCTTTCGATACAATATATGCTGAAGGTCAAAGAAGATATGTTGAGAGTCTTTCAGCTTATGCAAGACAATTTTTAGATAAAATGAAAAAACCAAATGTTGACTTAATAGAAGGTTTAAGTCCCGCAATATCAATTGAACAAAAAAATACGTCAAAAAACCCAAGATCAACAGTAGCCACTGTTACAGAAATTTATGATTATATGAGGGTTCTTTTTGCGAGAGCAGGGATTCCATACTCACCATTCACAGGGAAACCTATTGAGTCGCAAACTATAAGTCAAATAGTAGATCGAATAAAAGAACTTCCAAAAAAATCTACAATTTATTTATACTCACCTATTGTTAGAGGAAGAAAGGGAGAATATAAAAAAGAAATTCTTTCCTTCAAAAAAAGAGGATTTAGAAAAATACAAATAGATAATAAAATTTACGAAATAGACAAAGCGCCAGAACTTAATAAAAAGGTTAAACACGATATATCAATTCTTATTGATAGAGTTATAATAAATTCTTCTTTAGGAAACAGACTGGCAGAGTCTGTTGAGGCTGCAATAAACCTGTCAAACGGATTATTGTTTGTAGAGTATGAAGATGAAACATTGCCAAAACAATATAGAAAAACTGAGAAAATTGTGTTTTCTACAAAGTTTGCTTGTCCAGAAAGTGGTTTTACAATTGAAGAAATTGAACCAAGACTATTTTCTTTTAATAGCCCATATGGCGCGTGTGAGGAATGTGAAGGTATAGGTATTAAATTAAATGTTGATCCAAAGCTAGTAATTCCAGATGAAAAAAAATCAATATCTGATGGTGCAATTATTCCCTGGGCTAAATCAACATCTTTATATTATGCTCAAACTTTATCGTCTTTAGCCAAACATTATAAATTTTCTTTGGATGAAAAGTGGAAAAATTTACCAAAAAAAATAAAAGATATTATTTTATTTGGGTCAGATGATGAAGAAATTAAATTTTCTTATGATGATGGTTACGAAAAATATTCACACAAAAAAACATTTGAGGGAGTCGTAAACAATTTAGAAAGACGATATTTGGAAACTGATAGTGATTGGATGAGAGAAGAAATATCCCAATATCAATCTGATACAAAGTGTGAAAAATGCAACGGTTACAGATTAAAAGATGAGGCTCTTTGTGTTAAAATTGAAAAATTACATATTAGTCAAGTTGCAGAAAAATCTATTATAGAAGCCAAAGATTGGTTTGCTTCATTAGAAAATATTCTAGATCCAACTAGATTAAAAATTGCTCAACATATACTAAAGGAAATTAACGAAAGATTAGATTTTCTTTTAAACGTTGGTTTAGACTACCTAACATTATCAAGAGAATCAGGAACTTTATCTGGCGGTGAATCTCAAAGAATTAGATTAGCCTCGCAAATAGGATCAGGTCTTACAGGTGTATTGTATGTGTTGGATGAACCTTCGATAGGTCTACATCAAAAAGACAATATAAAATTAATTGATGCATTAAAAAGATTAAGAGATCTTGGCAACACAGTAATAGTTGTAGAACATGACACTGAAACTATGGAAAATTCAGATCACATTATTGATCTTGGACCCGAAGCAGGTAATAAAGGGGGTGAGGTCATTGCAAAAGGCACAGCTGAGGAAATTAAAAAAAATAATAATAGTATTACAGGTAGATACTTATCAAACAAAAGTTTTATCCCTGTTCCAAAGAATAGAAAAATGGCAAAAAATGGTAAATATTTAGAAATTCTAAATGCATCAGGAAATAATTTAAAAAATGTAAATTTAAAAGTACCATTGGGTGCTTTCAGTTGCGTTACAGGTGTTTCTGGTAGTGGAAAATCAACTTTAATTTTGCAAACTTTATTTAATGCATTAAATCTTTATTTAAATAATAATAAATCTAGAAAAATTCCCCTACCATTTAAGGGAATTAAAGGTATAGAATTAATTGATAAAATTATTGATATTGATCAATCACCTATTGGTAGAACTCCAAGATCAAATCCAGCTACATACACAGGTGCATTTGGGCCTATAAGGGACTGGTTTACTAATTTACCTGAGTCAAAAAGTAGAGGTTATAAACCTGGTAGATTTTCTTTTAATGTAAAAGGAGGTCGATGTGAAGCTTGCGAAGGAGATGGTGTGATAACTTATGAAATGCACTTCCTTCCCGATGTTTACATAACCTGTGATGAATGTAAGGGAAGTAGATACAATCGAGAAACTCTTGAAATAAAATTTAAAGAAAAAAATATATCAGATGTTTTAAATATGACTGTTGATGAAGGTTGCGATTTTTTTGAAAATATAAACACAATCAGAGGAAAATTATTAACACTTAAAAAAGTAGGATTAGGCTATATAAAGATAGGTCAACAAGCTACTACATTATCTGGAGGGGAGGCACAAAGAATAAAACTTGCGAAAGAACTTTCAAGAAGATCAACGGGAAGAACTGTATATATATTAGATGAGCCTACCACTGGTTTACATCAGCATGATATAAAAAAATTGCTTGAAATTCTTCACACTTTTGTAGCAACGGGCAATACAGTGATAGTTATTGAACATAATCTTGATGTAATTAAAACAGCAGATCATATAATTGATATTGGACCTGATGGAGGTGTAAAAGGTGGAGAAATTATAGCAGAGGGAAAACCAGAAGATATAGTTAAAAATGGGTCAAGCTATACAGGAAAATTTTTAGCACCATTATTAATTTCTAAATATAAAAAAATTGCGTAATCATTTAAATCGTTGTATAAATTTTATATGACAGGTATTTTGCAATCACTATCAAAAACAATTCATTTCTCCTTAGCATTAACAATTTTGCTTTTTTTAGGTCTTTATTTTTTAAATGGTGGTTTTGATATTGATTTATTATTTTGGAGTTGGTTACTTAGATATATCCATGTAATTGTTGGAATAATGTGGATTGGCCTACTTTGGTATTTTAATTTTGTACAAATACCAAATATGGCAAAGATTCCTGATGAGCAAAAACCAGCCATAGGAAAAGTAATAGCTCCAGCAGCATTGTTTTGGTTCAGATGGGCTGCACTATTCACAATTTTATCAGGATTAATACTAGCTTATATAAATGGTTATGTGCATGACGCAATGACATTAGGTATTGCATCTGGTGGAGGCAAAAATACTGCTATCGGCATCGGAATGTGGCTAGGTTTGATTATGGCATTTAATGTTTGGTTTGTGATTTGGCCAAATCAAAAAAGAGCACTAGGCATAGTTGAAGTAGATCCTGATACAAAAGCTAAATCAGCTAAAACAGCGATGTTATTTTCAAGAACAAACACCCTTCTATCTCTACCTATGCTACTATCAATGGTGGCTGCACAAAATTTATATTAATTTTTTTCTTCTTCTTTTTTAACAACAGTATAGTGGTTTACGTTTAATCTTACCAAAATGGGATTAGCGATGTATATAGATGAATATGTACCAATAATTACACCTAAAATCATAGCTAATGAAAATCCTCTTAAAATCTCTCCACCTAAAAAAAATATTGAAAATAAAGCTAATAATGTAGTCGCAGATGTCAAAATTGTTCTAGATAAAGTTTCATTTATTGACTTATTAGTCAATTCAAAAATTTTTATATCAACATATTTTTTTAAATTATCGCGCACTCTATCAAAAATAACGACAGTATCGTTCATAGAATAACCAACGATTGTTAAAACAGCAGCAACAATTGATAAATTAATCTCTAATGATAAAAAAGAAAAAATTCCTAATGTTATTATTATATCGTGAAATAGTGCTAGTATTGCACCAAGACTAAATTGCCATTCAAATCTGATCCAAATGTAAAAAAGCATAGCTGTTAAAGATAAGGAAATTGCTATAATGCCTGATTTTAAAAGTTCTGAACTTACTTTTGGACCAACATTTTCTACTCTTCTAAATTTAATATTGGGGAAAGAATTGGAAACTTCATTTTTAAGATTATTTATAAACTCAGGGTTATCTAAATTTTGTTTTTGAAATTTAATAATATAATCTGTTTTATTACCAAAGTTTTTAACAGTCAAATTAGATAAATTTGACTTGTTAAATACATCTCTTACTTTTGATACTGAATGGTCTGTAGTTTCAATTCTGATTTCGATTAAAGTACCACCTTTAAAATCAACGCCATAATTTAATCCTTTAAATAAAAGAAAACATAAAGAGAAAATAACTAAAATAATCGAAATAATTCCGAAATGACTATAATATTTATTAAATGGAATGGTATTCATTTTATATTAACTTATTTTTATCCTTGTTTGCTTTAACGTAAAAAGAGCTTAGTAATCTAGCAATAAAGTATACGGAAAATAAAGTTGTCAATATTCCTATACCCAAAGTTACCGAAAATCCTTTTACTGGCCCTGAGCCCATAAAAAATAAAATAACTGCTGCTATCAAAGTAGTAATGTTTGCGTCAATTATCGCAGTTCTCGACTTAATATATCCACTGTCAAAGGCTAAGATTTGATTATTTTCTTTATTAACTTCTTCCTTAATTCTTTCGAATATCAACACGTTTGCATCTACCGCCATTCCAACTGTCAAAATTATTCCTGCTATACCTGGTAATGTTAATGTTGCACCAAATATGGTAAGAACACCAATTAACAAAAATAAATTGGTTATCAAAGCAAAGTTAGCTATTAAACCAAAAATTCGATATTTGTATATCATGAATAAAACAACTAAACTGAAACCTACTATAAGAGATATAATCCCTGCTTTAATAGAGTCTTTACCCAAATCTGGACCTACGGTTCTTTCCTCAATTATATTCATTGGTGCGGGGAGAGCTCCAGATCTTAGCAAAAGTGCTAAATCTGTTGCACTTTGAAAAGTAAAATTTCCACTTATTTGACCAGATCCACCAACAATTGGCTCTCTAATTGATGGGGCACTTATAATTTTTCCATCCAAAATAATGGCCAATTGCTTACCAACATTTTGTGTCGTTGCTCTTCCAAATTTTTTTGCTCCTACCCTATCTAATGTAAAAGAGACAATTGTTTCATTGTTCTGGGTGTCCATTCGAGGTTTAGCGTCTACAAGATTATCTCCATTTAATATAATTCTTTTACTGACACTTGCTTTATCAATTGAATTATCAAATTCTAATATTTCTGTTCCAAAAGTATCTTGATCATTTGAAGAAACAAATTGAAATGTTAAATTTGCAGTTTTACCTAACAAAGATTTTATTCTTGCTGGATCTTCTAAACCAGGAAGTTCAACTAATATACGATTATTTCCTCTTTTTAAGATATTTGGCTCATTGGTACCCGTTTCATCAACTCTTCTTCTTACTATTTCTACAGCTTGATCAAGAGATGAAGAGTTTAATAAAACTATTCCGTAATCAGACAAATACATTGAAAAAAAATTATCTAAGCTTTCTACTTCAAATTGATGGGTTTTGAATTTTTCATAGTATGGATTTAAATCACTATCTTTTTCTAATAAAAATTCCTTTATTTGATTTACAGATAGCAAATCAGACTCAAAATATATTAAATTATTTTCGATAGAAAAATTTTTGACATTAAAATTTTTATTTTTAAAACTTTTTTTTAAATCAATTAATTTATTTTGTAATGTTTGCGAAATTATTGGTTGATTATCAATTTCGAGCAACAAATAAGATCCGCCTTGAAGATCTAAACCAAGATTTATTTTATTTTTTAATAAATTATCATCAAACCTAAATATATTTGAAAACGCAAAGTAAGTTAAAATTAAAGTTATTATAATTACAGTTATAATCTTGATTTTAGAAAAATATAACACTTAAAGAATATTATTTTTTTACTTCTTGACTATTGACTAACGCCTGTATTCCTGTTGATTTGACTACTTCAACTTTAACATTATCTGAAATTAGCACTTCTACTTTTTCTCCATCAATAATTCTTTCTATAGTGCCCACTATACCTCCAGACGTTACAACTTTATCTCCTCTTTTTAAATTATCTACCATTAATTTATGATCTTTAACTTTTTTTTGTTGAGGGCGTATTAAGAAAAAATAAAAAATAACAAATATTAAAATTAACGGTATAAACTGAGCAATTCCTGAATCCATAAAACTCCTAATTATATAATTTCTTTATACTATATAATAAATTTTCTCAACCGCTAATTGATGAAATTTTCTCCATATTATTCATATATGATCTTAGGGCTTCTGGAATAATTATACTTCCATCTTCTTCTTGATAATTTTCCATTATAGCAATCAATGTTCTTCCAATTGCCAATCCACTTCCATTTAATGTTCCAGTAAATACATTTTCATTTTTTGAATTTTTATACTTTGAATTCATTCTTCTTGATTGAAAAGTGCCACATGAAGAACAGCTCGAAATTTCTCTATATTTATTTTCAGATGGCAACCATACTTCGATATCGTAAGTTTTTTCTGCACTAAATCCCATGTCCCCACTACATAAAATAACTTTTCTATATGGAAGTTTTAGTTTATCTAAAATCATAGTAGCGCATTTAGTCATTCTTTCTAATTCAATTAAACAATTTTCGTTTTCAACAATGCTTACAAGTTCAACTTTATAAAATTGATGCTGTCTTATCATGCCTTTCGTATCCTTACCGTAACTGCCAGCTTCTTTTCTAAAGCAAGGTGTTGATGCTACAAATCTTTTAGGTAAATCATCAGACTTAATTATTTTGTTTTTTACCATATTTGTTAAAATTACCTCTGCGGTGGGTATTAGGAATTTTCGATCATCATCTTTGTTAAGTAAAATTTCAAATTGATCATTTTCAAATTTTGGTAACTGACCAGTACCATACATTGTATTTTCTGAAGCCATTAACGGTGGAGAAATTTCTTTATAACCGTTTTCTATCGTATGTATATCAAGCATAAAATTTGTTAATGCCCTTTCTAACATTGCTAATTTATCTTTAACAAAAACGAACCTTGAACCTGTTGTTTTAGTTGCCAAATCAAAATCAAGCATACCTAAACTTTCACCTAATTCATAATGGGACTTTTCTTTAAAATTTTTACTTTTAATCTCCCCTTTAATTTCAATTACCTTATTTGAAGATTCATCAATACCATAAGGAACATCAGAATGTGGTATGTTAGGTATTGTCGAAAGAAGGTTTTCTAATTCAAATTTTGATTTTGATTGCTCATCAGATAATTCTTTTATCCTTAATGAAATCTCTTTTGACTTTTGGAACATTTTTTCGTCTTTTATTTTGGAAATATCTTTTTTTTCTTTTTCTAGGATTTCTTTTTGCTGAATAAGTTTTCTGTTTTTTATATCTAAATCAAGAATATTATCAATTTTAGCATTATTATTTCTATTGGAGATTTTTTTTTTAAAATTTTCAAAATTTTCTCTAATATATTTTATATCATGCATTTTCTTCTTCTTTTTCTCGTTTTAAATTTTTAGTTTCTATTATGTTTACGGATAGTATAGATAATTCATATAATAATAAAAGTGGTATTGCTAATCCAATTTGAGTAATAGGATCGGGTGGAGTGAGAATTGCCGCCATCGCAAAAATAATTACTACTACATATTTTCTTCTTTCTTTTAAAAATTTCGCATCGATTAAACCGATTCTAGCTAATAAACTAAGTACTATTGGCAATTGAAAACTTAAACCAAATGCAAAAATTAGTTTCATTACAAGAGATAGATATTCATTTACTTTTGCTTCTAGTTGAATTGGTAAATGTGTACTTATGCCTGAGCTTTCAAAAGATAAAAAGAATTTAATAGCTAGAGGCATTATTAAGTAATAAACCAACATTCCTCCAAGCAAAAATAATATTGGTGTTAAAATTAAATATGGCATTATTGCTTTTTTTTCATGTTTGTACAATCCAGGTGCAATAAATTTCCATATTTGAATAAGTATAAACGGACTCGTTGCAAAAAATGCTGCAAAAAAAGAAACTTTTAAATAAGTAAGAAATGTTTCTTGTAAAGCTGTAAATATTAATCTTCTCTCAACACCATCATTTTTTACGGCATTTGCATATGGGTCTACTAAAAAACCATAGATATGATCTGAAAAAATATAACATCCTATAAATAATATTGCTAAAAAAATTAACGAATTAATAAGTCTTTGTCTTAATTCAGTTAAATGACTTATAAAACCTGTTTCTTTTTCAGACATCTTTCTTTTCATTTATGTTATCTTTATGATTAGATTTATTTTCAGAATTTTCATAAATATTTTTTGTCTCTTCTTCAATAGAAGAGACTTCGTTTTGTACATTTGAAACATATTTCTTTACAGATCCTACCCAGCTTCCAACTTTTTTTAACATTACGGGAAAATCTCTAGGACCAACTACAATAATTGCTATTGAAACAACAATCAGAATTTCTAACCAGCCAATTTGTGGCATTGAGTTTAATTACTATCTTTAGTGTCTTTGTTTTCGTCAGAAACATCTTTGGGCTGACTATCTTCCAATGCGTCAGATGACATGCCCTTTTTGAAACTTTTAATGCCTTTGGCAACATCTCCCATTAAACTAGATATCTTTCCTCTACCAAATAATAGGACAACTAATATTACAACTATAGCTATTTGCCAAAAACCAATGCTCATAATTATATTTATATACTCAATATTTATTTTTTTAAAGGATCTTTTTCAGTATTTTCTTCATCTGATAAAGTGTCTTGCAACATTTCATCTATATTAGAGTAAATATCTTCCTTTTTTTCATCTTGTTTTTCTTTGTAAAACTTTCCAGTTCCAAAAATTGATTTTTCAATAGATGATGTATCTATCAAACCAGCTGCACCTAATTCATCTACAGTGGGTAAATCAGAAAGTTTTTGTAAATTAAAATGACTTAAAAAATCGTCAGTTGTTACATATTGAATAGGTTTGCCGGGAACATCTTTTCGTCCACCTGGTTTTACCCAATTAAGTTCCATGAGAATTTCTAAAGTGTTAGTTCCAAAAGCCACACCTCTAATATCCTCTATTTCAGCTCTTGTAACAGGTTGATGGTAAACTATAATTGACAATGTTTCTACAGCAGCCTTAGAGAGTTTTTTTTCAATTGTTTTTTGTTTAGATAGTAAATTAGATAATTTATCAGATGTTCTAAAAGACCATTTATTAGATATGTTAACTAAATTAATTCCTCTAATGGCATAAAATTTTTGTAATTTTTTAAGAGCTTCATCAACGTTAGTCTTTTTTGATATTTTATTTTCTATAGACTCAACATCTAAAGGAATGTTTGACGCAAAAAGAATGGCTTCTATTTCTTTTTCTTGATCAGTAACTTTACTTTCTGGAAATTTAACTACATTGTTTTTTTTAAATTTACTCATTGTTACGTATAAATATATCTCCAAATGTTTTATCTTGTTTAATTTTTAAATCTCCTTCTTTTGCTAACTCAAGAGATCCAGCAAATATTCCTGCATTACCAGTTTTAATCATATTTTTATTATTTTTAAACTTTGATGGTATTAAATCATTTAAATTAATCCAGTTCTTAAGATGATTTTGTAATTCATGAATTCTTTTTATACCTTCTTCCATTGTAAATACAGGTAATTTTGGAATATTTATTTTTTGAAAATCTTTGGTAGATATAATAGTTGAATAAGTTTTTAAAATATCAAAAAGTTTAAGTGAATATTGAGAAATATTATTAGTTTTAAACTTGGTATTAATTCCTCTCATAAATACATCTCTTCCTAATCTTTTCCTTTTTAACATTTGGTCAGAAAGTAATCTTATAAGTTCTAATTTTTTTAATTGTATTTTTAATCGTTGAGCAATTTCTAGTGCTTTAAATTCTTCTTCTTCATCTAAAGGTAATAAAAGCTTTGATTTAAGATATGTTAACCAGGTAGCCATTAATAAATATTCTGAGGCAATCTCTAAATTTAAATTTTCATTATCCTTAATATAGTTATTAAATTGATCTACAAGTTTTGTAATTGAAATTTCTTCAAGATTTACTTTTTGTGATTTGGCTAGCTCTAAAAGTAAATCTAAAGAGCCTGTAAAATTATTTAAATCTATTTGAAACTCATTGGAATCAATTCTTGACATAACTTAATTTAACTTAAAAGATTATAAAATTCAGATGTTTTTTTAATAATAAATGAATTTAATGATGGTGCGATTTTAGCTAATTTGTTCATTTCTTTAATATTTCCATTACAATGCAATACTAAGTTGCATCCAGCGTTGTAAGCTTTTTTAACATTAATTTTAAAAGAATATTTTAAAGCTTTCATTGATATATCATCAGTGATAATTAAATTTTTAAATCTTATCTCTTTTCTAATAAAATTAATTGCATCTTTGGAGTGTGTAATACAATTCTTATTATCAATTGAGTCAAATATAATATGTGCTGTCATAGCAAATAAAGATTTTTTATTTTTAAATAATTGGAAATCATTTTTTTTTAAATATGACAATTTAGAAGATATATATGGTAATTTTATATGGCTATCTTCTTTGGCTAGGCCATGACCTGGTATATGTTTTATTACTGTGGCAATTTTTTTTTTGTTAAATAAATTAATATTTTTAACACCGATTTGATTAACTATTTTTTTGTTTTTTGAAAATGATCTATTCCCAATAATAGGATTAGTAAATTCTCGTCTTAGGTCAAGCACAGGAACTGTATTTATATTAACACCAATCAAATTTAAAACATAAGAAATTTGATTGATATAAACTTGGTAATATAAATTAAATTTTTTTATATTTTTTTTGTACAAATTACCAAAATAACTACCTGTAAATATTGATGTATCTACTATATTGCGAATTCTTGATACCTTGCCCCCCTCTTCGTCTATTAATATTGGATATTTTGAGTCTTTAAATATTTTTCTTATACTGTTTGTTAATCTTTGAGTTTGTTTGATGTTTTTAATATTTCGTTCAAAAAGAATTATTCCCCATGGTTTATGCCTTCTTATAAAAGAAGATTCTTTAGGAGATAATTTTAATCCCTTAATTCCACAAATAAATGATTTTCTTAGTTTAATTTTCATTTTTTAATAAATCCCAAAAAGAATACTTTTTTATATTTTTATTTTCATTATTATTTAAATATTTAACAATATTTTCAGTATCATTGATCATTAAGGGTATTGAATTTTCATATTTTTTAAGAGAACTATCAATTAAACTTAATTGCCTAAAAGTTTTTTTTTTATTATTATCTGAAACATAATAATTGAGTGAAAAAAAAATAAAGAAAGAGATGACTAAAAAAAAAATAAAATATTTAAATTCTTTTACCATTACATTTTTTCTGGTGTAGATGCACCAATTATATTCATGCCTACTCTAATTACATTTGATATTGATTTTAAAAATATTAATTTATCATTTGAAATTTGATTCTTGCTGTTAATAAATCTTTTTTCAGGTTTATCTTTTCCTAAATTCCAATATGAATGAAATAAAGATGCTAATTCATAAAGATAATTTGAAATTCTATGAGGCTCTAACTTATTGCTAGATATTTCTATACACTTAGGCCACTCTGCTATTTTTTTTAATATATTAATTTCATCTTTAGAGTACTCAAAATCATTTTTTTCAATATTTATTACAGAATTCATATCTTTACCAATATGTCTAAAAACAGAACAAATTCTCGCATAACAATATTGTACATAGTAAAGAGGATTATCTTTTGATTTTTCTACAACATTATCGAAATCAAAATCTAGTTCGACATCGCTATTTCTATTAAGCATAATAAATCTTATTGCATCTTTTCCTACTTCTTTGATTAAATCATCTAATGTTACATAATTACCTTTTCTCTTAGACATTTTAAAAGGTTTTTTATCTTTTATAAGCTTGACTAATTGGCTTACTTTACAGATTAGCTTGCCTTTTGAATTAGATAGAGCGTCTACGGATGATGAAATTCTTTTTATATATCCAGCATGATCAGCTCCTAGAATATTTATTAAATGATCAAAGTTTCTGTCTAATTTATTTTTATGATAAGCTACATCACTTGCAAAATAAGTCCATGTTCCATCAGATTTTTGCAATGCTCTATCTTTATCATCTCCAAAATCTGTGGATCTAAAAAGTAATTGCTCTCTTTCAATCCAGTTACTGTCATTTTCCCCTTCAGGTGCTTTGATCTTTCCCCTGTATACAAAATTATTTTTTTTAAGATAATTAACAACTTTTTCAACTTCTTGATTTAAAACAATTTCTTTCTCACTAACAAAATTATCATGTTTGATACCAAGGCTAATTAGATTATTTTTGATTAGTTTTAGCGCTTCTTCGATTGATAATGATGTTAAATTTTCCGAAACTTTATCAAACTCATTAAAATTTGATATTTTATTGGACTTTATTATATTATTTGCAAAATCAATTAAATAGTCTCCTGGATATAAATTTTGATCATCAGACGGGAAAGGCTCTTTAAAAAGAATCTCTCTTATTCTTAAATAAACTGATCTTGTAAAATTAACAATTTGATTACCATAATCATTAACATAATATTCCTTTATAACTTGGTGTTTATTAAATGATAATAAGTTCGAAATAACATCACCAAGAATAGCACCTCTACAATGTCCTACATGCAGAGGACCTGTTGGATTTGCTGAAACGAATTCAACAAGAAAATTTTTCTTTTTTTCATTTGTATTAACTCCAAATGATGTAGAATTTTTAATAACCTCACTTATAAAATTCGTCCAAAAAATTGGTTTAAATTTAATATTAATAAAGCCAGGTTTTACTACAGATATATGTTCGATTAATTTATCTTTTTTTTTTAAATGAACTGCTAGAATTTCAGCTAGTTCGTTAGGTGTCTTATTATTAATTTTGGATAAAATCATTGCTACATTAGATGAAATATCGCTATCAAATTTTGGCGGAGGAATTTCGGTAGTTATACCATTTAATTCTTCTGGTAATTTCAAATTATCTTTTTTGGATAAATCTAATAAAATTTTTTTAATTTTATCTGAGTATAGATTGAATATATTCATCTTATTTTATTGTAAAGATTAATTGCATATCTATCAGTCATTCCAGATATAAAATCTGAAATAGCTCTATATTTATTTTTTTTAAGATTTTCTTTTGAAATAAAAATTTGGGGTTTTTTAGAAATTTTATTAAATAGTCTACGAATTATTGATTTTCCTTTATTATTTTTTTTTAAGACATCTTTATTATTGTACATTTTTGTCTTCAAAAAATATCTAATTTCACTTTCTGAATTTTTTAACTTATCAGAAAATTTAACTAACAAAGAATTGGTCCCCTTAATATCATTTTGTGAATTGATTTTATTAATTATTAAGTTTTTTTTAGTATTAGTTATTATATCTTTAATCATTATATCTATAGAGTCACGTATTATTTGATATGTGGCAATTTTATAATTTTTATTATTAATTTTATTTTTATATTTTTTGTAAATATTTCTAAAGAAATTTATTTCAACCAATTCATCTAATTTAAACAAGTTTGCATTTATACCATCCTGAATATCATGATTATTATAAGCTATATCATCAGAAATTGCAGAAATCTGAGCTTCTAAAGATGGATAAGTATTAAAATTAATCATATTTTTAAAATTTTTAATACCTATTAATCCATCAACTAGTTTTAAATTTTTTACTGGTCCATTGTGCTTAATAAGTCCTTCAAGAGTTTCGATTGAAAGGTTTAAACCAGCAAATTTTAAATACTTGTTTTCTAAAAACATAACTATTCTTAATGTTTGTAAATTATGATCGAAACCACCATATTTTAACATTAATTCATTAAGCGACTCTTCTCCTGCATGACCGAAAGGCGTATGTCCTAAATCGTGAGCTAAACTTAGAGTTTCGGCTAGATCCTCATTTAAATTTAAATATCTTGATATTGAACGTGCAATCTGGGCAACTTCCATAGAATGAGTTATTCTAGTCCTGTAATGATCTCCGTCGGTATTTACAAATACTTGCGTTTTATGCTTCAATCTTCTAAATGATGCACTGTGAATTATTCGGTCTTTATCTCTTTGAAAAGGAGCTCTATATTTAGATAAGGATTCTTTTATAATTCTACCTTTGCTTTTAAATAAACCTATCATTGAGTAATTTTTCATACTTTAAAATAAATTATTTAGTACTATATTACTATTATCAATGATCAATAATGATAAAAGAAATTAAATTTACTGATAAAGCACTAAAACAGATTAATACTCTGCTATCAAAAAAAGATAAAGGATCTTTTTTTAGAATCGCTATTAAGGGAGGTGGATGTTCAGGTTTTCAATATGAATTCACTTTTGATAATTCAAAAAAAGAGGATGATTTAAACTATGAAAACATATTAATAGACAAAACCTCAGCAGATCTATTGAAAGGATCTGAGGTTGATTATGTAAATGAAATAATAGGCTCACAATTTAAAATTTCCAATCCACAATCAAAATCATCTTGTGGATGTGGTGTTTCCTTCTCATTATAATGTTTATTTCCTCATGGAATGTCAATTCTGTACGTGCGCGTATAGAAAATATAAAAAATTATCTTGTAAAATACAAACCAGACATACTAATGATGCAGGAAATTAAAACAGAAGATTTAAATTTTCCATATGATGACTTTTCATCATTGGATTATGAAAGCCATGTATTTGGTCAAAAAAGCTACAATGGTGTTGCTATTATTTCAAATTGTAAATTACATAATGTAAAATTAGATTTTATTAAAGACAAGTTAAAACAATCAAGAATAATTTCAGTTGAATTTAATTATAAAAATAAAAAAGTTCAATTAATTAATATTTATACACCAAATGGTAATCCTGTAGATACAGTTAAATACGAATATAAAAAAAAATGGCTAGATGAGCTAATTAAACAATTAAAATCGTCTATAAAAAAAAATCCAAATATAATCGTAGGTGGAGATTTTAATATTATTCCTTCTGCGGAAGATGTTTATAATGCAAAGGTTTTTGAGAACGATGCATTGTTTAGGCTTGAAATAAGAAAAAAATTACGTGAAATAATTAATCTTGGATTTAATGATGTATATAGACATTTTAACGAGACAAAGGAGGGTTATACATTTTGGGATTATATGAGAGGTGCTTGGCAAAAAAATAATGGTATGAGAATTGACCACTTTTTAGTTTCAAATTCATTAATAGATAAAATTAAATCAGTTAATATTAATAAAGATCCAAGAGGTAGAGAAAAACCTTCAGATCATACACCAATTGAAATTAAATTAGCTTAAAGATTTTATTTTGTTAAAAAGTTCTTGATTAATATTTCTTGAACCCTTATTAAGCCTATTTTTATGTCTTCTCTCTCCTGGTAATCTCACATTTCCCATTGATTTCATTTTTATAAAAAATTCATCTGCATGTTTGTCCCAATTACCATTAGAAGTTTTCTCTGGTGAAATCGCTATAATAAATTCTCCACCACTTGGTGGACCTCCATCATTATTGTCTTTAGCTGCAGTTTCATAGCTAAAATTATCTCCTACTAAAGCTCCAGCCATCAATTCAACCATCATTGCTATGGCTGAACCTTTGTAACCACCAAAAGGTAATAATACTCCTCCATCAGTAATCTCTGCAGGATTAGTTGTTTCTTTACCTTCTTTTGTTAATCCTGTTCCTATAGGAACTTTATGACCTTCTCTTTTTGCAACTTGAACTTCACCCATAGCCATAGATGCTGTAGCCATGTCATACACCACTGGTGTCTTGCCGGGTCTTGGCCAAGCAAATGAAATTGGGTTTGT